>JAEEGL016235993.1_pt1 | contig 11287 bp, 9 predicted proteins | sample 9134231 | NCBI WGS metagenome assembly JAEEGL01 (sample SAMN16246548, study PRJNA631951) | gut metagenome | biome: gut microbiome; feature: rumen; material: fiber-attached | host: Bos | place: Iran: Karaj | collected 2018-10
AGAAGATGGTTGAAGAAGTACGTCGTCAGTTCCGTGAGATTGCTGGCATCCTTGAAGGCAAGGCCACGCCAGACTATGGCTCTTGTGTAGAGATTTCTACCCGTGCTGCTCAGCACGAAATGATATTCCCCTCACTCCTTGCCATTGCTATACCTATTATAGCAGGTTGCGTACTGGGTGTTGCTGGTGTCCTTGGTCTGTTGGTCGGTGGACTCACCTGTGGCTTCACGCTCGCTGTCTTTATGGCAAATGCTGGTGGAGCTTGGGATAATGCCAAGAAGATGGTCGAAGAAGGCAACTTTGGAGGTAAAGGCTCCTTTGCTCACAAGGCCACCATTGTTGGTGACACTGTTGGTGATCCTTTCAAAGACACCTCTGGTCCTTCCCTCAACATCCTCATCAAGCTCATGTCTATGGTTAGCATTGTGATGGCAGGACTCACCGTACTTTTCATGTAATACATTTACATAAGGATGGCTCGTCCCCTTGTGCTGCCGCATTGATGCACGGATATAGCTGTCCATTATACAACAATTAAGGCCCATTTCTTCGGAATTTGGGCTTTTTTTTAATACTTTCCTAAAAAAACAACAGAAATAATTTGGTTGTTTCATAAAAAGTTAATACCTTTGCACCCGCAAAACGAAAAGCGATGCACCCGTAGCTCAGTTGGTAGAGCACCTGACTCTTAATCAGGGTGTCCAGGGTTCGAGCCCCTGCTGGTGTACAAGGGCAAAGGGACTGCCGATATGGCTCAGTTGGTAGAGCAACGCATTCGTAATGCGTGGGTCCCCGGTTCGAGTCCGGGTATCGGCTCAAAAAAATCACAGAACTTTATTCAAGCGGGATTAGCACATCGGTAGTGCACGGGCTTCCCAAGCCTGGGAGGCGGGTTCGATTCCCGTATCCCGCTCTGTTTCCGGCGTCTACGTTAATTCATAGACGCCGGAAGGTGTTTTACGCTTCAATACCTCCAAAGCCACATCTTTGCCGGCAATGATACCATAGCTGCGAAGCACGCTCTCAACCGTTTTGCGCGCCAGCTCCGGGTGGTTGTTCTCCTCGCTGAGATGGCAGAGCCAGACGTGCTTCAGACCCTCCTTCATATTCTCGGCAACGGCAACACCACAGTCGCGGTTGCTCAGATGGCCCGTAGGACTTTGTATGCGCACTTTGAGATGCTGAGGATAAGGGCCTTGCTGCAACATCTCGACATCGTGGTTGGCTTCGATGACTAAGTAGTCGGCTTGGGCAATATAGCCTTTCATCTCATCGGTGACGCAGCCTGCATCGGTGATGATACACAGAGTGACGCCACCAGCCTCCACCTGATAGCCAACATTCTCAGAGGAATCGTGAGGCACGTTAAACGGAGTGACACGGAAGTCGCCCAGAAGCAACGGCTCCCCCGGCTCAACAAACCGCTTCATATTGGTTGGCAGCTTACGTGCCACACAGTAGTTACGGTCGATGCCTTCATGAACAGTCCGAGTGGCATATATCGGCAGGTGGTATTCATGGCTTATGCTGCCGACAGACTTGATGTGGTCGGCATGGTCGTGGGTAATAAGCACATAATGAATGGAACTCAGGCTGAGGCCGTAGTCCCTGAAATGCTTCTTCAGCGTTCTTATTCCTACTCCAATATCTATAATCAGGCCATCCGTTTCGGTGTACAAGTAGTAGCAATTGCCGCTGCTACCGCTCCCAAAGGATATAAATTTCAGCATATTTAGTTGTTATTTTCTGCAAAATTACAAAATAATTGTGAATTGTGAATTGCAAATTGTGAATTATTGCCTACCTTTGTACTTTATTAAGACTTAAAGACATGAAAAAAACATTTTTACAGCTGACAGCAGCCCTATTGCTTGTAGCTTGTGTACCAAGCCAGTCAGATACCGACGAGGAGGCCCAAGAGGCCGCAACAGACTTTGCCGAAGCCTATTTCAACTACGATTTCAAGACTGCCGCCAAACATTCCACGCCGGAATCTGAGAAATGGTTGCGCTATGCTGCATCAAACGTCACACAGGAAGTTGTCGACCTCTACAACGCCCAGGAAAGACGCGCTACTACAGAGGTTGACGATTTCTATTGGAACAACGACACGACGGCAACTGTCGTCATCAGGATAAGCCACTACGTTGCCGACGATAGCATCGCAGCCGCACCACGCATAGCCGAAGAAGGGCTATTCCGCCTGACAATAGTGAGACGCGACGGCAAGATGCTCGTCAGAATGGCAAGCCCACTGCGAAGTGAAAAGCAAAGTCGCGACTGAGGCGCGTGTGCAGCAGCGGATAGTGATCTTCGCCCTCTGCCTCATAGGCGGGATTGACAGCCTTCATGCCTAAGTCGAAACGCACAATGAAATAACCGAAGTTGAAACGGAAGCCCAATCCGTAGTCAGCCGCCAACTCGTTAAGGAAACTGCCGAAAGTGAACTGTCCGCCTGGCTGGTCGGGATAGTCGCGCAACGTCCAGATATTACCGGCATCGACGAAGAGCGCACCATCAAGTTTCCAGAAGAGATGGGTACGATACTCCAAGTTCAGGTCTAACTTCATGTCGCCTGTTTGGTTGATAAAGTCGATACGTCCGTCAGTACCTACATACTTTCCCGGACCAATGCCTCTGACGCTCCAGCCTCGCAGAGAGTTGGCGCCTCCCGAGAAATAACGCTTCTCGAAAGGAAGCAGCGAAGAATTGCCATAAGGACAGGCAATACCCAGTCCGACGTGACACACCAGCTGGTTGGCATAGTCCAGCTGAATGATGCGCGTCAGGTCAATATCACCCTTGACATATTGGGCATAGGCTATGTTGAAGACCATATCCTGCCCCTCATCGTTCTTCCGTGCGCCAAAGAGCTTGGAGCCGGCATAGAGGACGTTGCCCGACGTCTCAATGTTAGTCTTCAATGCCGTATGACCGTTGTTGTAGGCGAATCCGAAACCTATTTTGGTGATAAACAGGTCCTGATAGTTATAGCGCAGAATAGCATTACGTGACGTCACATCAGCCAGATAGCGCTCATAGAACGTATCGCTGATCCAGGGCATGAAGACATAGTTCAGGTCGAGCATGTCGAGCTGATACTGGTAGGGTTTGTCTTGAGGTGCCCAACGGTAGCGCCAGGCCGCTGAGAGGAGCCTGCGGTGGAACTCCGGGCGGTTTTGCAGGTCATAGAGCAGCGACACCTCACTGGTGGCGTTGATGCTACGGCGCGCATCGTAGCTGATGAAAGGCATCAGGAAGCGCGGGAACTTCAGGCGGGTCTCAAGGCTATACTCTATGAAGTCCTGGTTGCTATATCCTTCCAACCCCTTGATGGCCTCGTATGCTCCGCGCAGTTCTACCGTCAGGTTCTCTGACCCGCGGAAGAGGTTGCGGTTCTGATAGGTCAGCGTGGCAGCGGCCCCCAGATCGCCCGCCGTATTAGTGCCCTCGGGCTGGAAGCTCAGGGTCGACGGTTTGTTGGTCTGCAACTGGATGTTACAGTCGAGCAGGGCTGAGTCAGGATTTTCCAGAAACGAGATATTCGTATAGCGTACAGCTCCCAACCGTGCAAAATGGTTATAGGTATTTTGCAGGTCGCGTGCGGAGTAATACTCTCCCTCCCTGATATAACAGCACTCGTTGAGCACCTTCTGCCGCAGATGGATGACCGTGTCCTGCTCGGCTCCGCTTCTGAAGGTCAGTCGGCGTATCTTGTAGCGGCGATGCAGCATGTCGCCCTCTTCCTCAGTACGATTGGCATTCAGCAGGAGTTTCAGGTTCACGCGGTGGCTGTCAGCTTCTCCTAAGGTGTCGGCCTCAAAGCGTATGAATTCCTTGTGGAAACGGTAGTAGCCGTTATCGGTCAGTAGCTGTGTGATGCGCTTGCGTTCGTTATCCAACGCCTCTACAGTAAACTGCTGCCCGCTGACGAGCCCCCAGTTCATAGGCTGAGAGAGCTGGAACTCCTCGTCGATGACGGGGTCGGCAATCTGGTAGCTGAGTTTGCCTATCCGGAAGGCCGGTCCTGGATGCAGCTTGTAATATGCCCACAGTTTCTTGTTCTTCGTATGTGTCCAAAGCTCTGTGCCTCCTGCCAGGTAGCCCTTGCTCTGCAGCATCATCTGCAGGTCGTTACAACTCTGTTGCGCCTGCGTAGAGTCGTAGAGCACCGGCGGTTCGCCCATATTGCGCAGCAAGCGGTTTATCCATTTGGTAGAGTCGCGGCCTGAAAGGGAGTACACCTTCAGCGGCAGTTTCACCATAGAGAACCATTTTACGTTTTCCCTCTGGCGAACAAGGCTTTTGACTGTAGCGACATCCAGCTCCCGATAGCTGCCGTTATCAGTCTTCACCCTGACGTCGTTGAGCAAATAACGTCCTTCGGGCACGTACTTCGTTTCCGCACACGATACCAGCAACAGGGCTGTCGAAATGATAACTGTAAATGGTTTAAACGTCACTCTGCCTGCAAAGGTACAAATATTTTTTCATTTCGCTATTCACTATTACCGTTTTTTTGTATCTTTGCAGACGTAAGTTCAAAAGTTATGATAAGCAAGAACCAAATCAAGCAAATCAAACAGCTGGAACAGAAGAAGTTCCGGCGACGTGAGGGACTGTTTGTTGCCGAAGGTCCGAAAGTTGTTGGCGACCTGATGAAGCGGTGGCAGCCTGTGGCCGTCTACGCTACTGACGAGTACACCCCACCCCAGCCTGGCATCAGCGTCCAGCGCATCACGTCAGACGAGTTGCATCGCATCAGCTTCCTGCAGCATCCGCAGCAGGTGCTGGCGCTGTTTCCCGTACCTGTATCCGACCATTTCCTGCCTTCGTCAGACAACCTTACCATAGCCCTCGACGGCATACAAGACCCGGGCAACTTAGGCACCATCATCCGATTGGCCGACTGGTTCGGCATAACACACATCGTCTGCAGCGAAGAGACGGCCGACGCCTGGAACCCGAAGGTGGTGCAGGCCACGATGGGCAGCATAGCCCGCGTGAACATTTCCTATACCGACCTGCCGGCATTACTCGACACGCTGCCCGAGGACTTCCCCGTCTACGGCACGCTGCTCGACGGAGAGAACATCTACAGTCAACCGCTGACGCCGGGCGGCATCATCATCATGGGCAACGAGGGTAACGGCCTGACAGAAAAAGTCAGGCGACGGGTGAACCGTCGCCTGCTTATACCTTCTTACCGTCGTGATGATACGGCAGAGTCGTTGAATGTGGCTATTGCCACAGCTATTGTCTGTGCTGAGTTTAGAAGAAGAGATAGCGGTTGTCCGTAATCTTCGCCTTCTGATACAGCTCCTGCATGAAGCGGCTGGCAGCCTGCATAGCGGTCTGCTTCAGCTGGGCCTCAATCTGCTTCTCATGATCCTTGTCGTCAGCGCTTTCGCCGTGCTTGTCGACGCCTACCACCTGGAAGACGAAGGCACCACCGTTACCCTTGACGGGAGCTGCGTGGAAGTCGCCCTGCTTGGTGGTGACAACAGCACCAGCCAGAGCGGGCTCTGACGAGCCGGTCATCTGGACGAAGACGGGCGAGCCGAATGAAATCTGCTTCACGGTGTCGACCTGAGCGCCCTTAGCCTTAGCGTCGGCAATGCTCTTCACACCCTCGAGCTTAGCCTTCAGCATGTCGTACTTCTTGTCGCGGAGCACCTGCTGCTTCAGCACGTCCTTCACGCCGTCAACATCGCGATAGCCCTCGGGATGAACCTTTGTCAGGGCAACTACCAGCAGATGGTCGTTAGAACCACACTCATAGAGCGGGCTTACCTGTCCGGGCTTGGCGTCGAAGATCCACTTCATGGTCTCGCGGGTGGCACGGATGCCAACCACGTTGTGCTCAGAGTTCATGATGTCGTTGCGCTCCAAGACCTTGAAGCCGAACTTCTCGGCGTTCTTCTCCAGACCCTCGATGGTATTATTCTCGCTGACATACTGGCTGAACTTGTTGTAAGCGTCGCTGTAGGTCTGCTTCGAGAAGTCGATGGTATGCTTGATGATGGCGACGTCATACTTCGTCACCATAGCGCGACGGTCGGTCACCTGAACGATAACATTACCCTGCGAGAACTTGAGGTTCTTCATCTCGCCGGCACCCAGCGTGTTCAGCGTCAGGAGATACTCCTTAGAGTCGGCGTCGATATTGGTAGAGTTCTGGTACTGGGCAGAGGTGAGCCACTGCTTGTCGCCCGTCTGACCATACTTCTTGGCAATAGAGTCGAAGGGTGCACCGGCCTTGATGGCGGTATAGATACTGTCGGCACGCTTCTGGGCAGCCTCGGCAGTCTCTGCGCCCACCTGGATCATGCGGAACTCCACAGAGTCGGGCAACTGCTGCTTGCTGACGAGCTTCACCACGTTCATCGTGTTGTCGGCAGCGGTCTCGAAGGGAGCCGTTGTCTGGCCTGCTGCCATAGAGTCGATACGCGAAGCGATATCGTTAGGCAGAGCGCGGCTTGTAACGGGCAGGCCTAAGTAAGGTATCTGCGACTGAGCCTTGCGGACGACCTCTGCGGGAGCGGCTCCGCTCTGCAGCTTCTGGCTGGCTTCCTGCATATCCTTGAGCAGGGCGTCACGGTCGCTCTTCGAAGCTACCACCTGGAAGTCGACATACTTGATATCGCGTGTTTCGATGATCTGGCGGAAAGCCTCCTTCTGGCTGTCGTACTTGGCTTTCAGGTCGGCATCGCTCACCTGTACGTCGTCGTCCTTGATGCTGGAGTAAGGCATAGCGGCGAGCAGGATGGTGCTCTCCTGGTGCTGTGCTTCGTGAGCAGCCTTGGCGCTGACGGGATTGCTCAGCAGGCAGTTCGACAACAGGGCCTGATACTTCTGGGCAAGGGTCTGCTGGCGCAGGGTCTTCTCGATGAAGTGCCAGTAGTCGTAGATAGCCTTGTACTGCTCAGCCACCTGGGGATTCTGGTTCGACTTGTAGTCGTTGAGGAACTTCGTGAGCTGTGCTACGTCGAAGCGGCCCGTCTGCTGGTTGACGAAGGGTGTCTGCATCAGCATGGGGTTCGTACCCTCGCGGAGCATGTTCTGCATCTCGGTGTCGGTAACGGTGAGACCCAGCTCCTTAGCTTCCTTCTCAAGGATTTTGTTGTTCACAAATGTGTTCCAAACCTGGTCTTTCACCTGGTTGAGTTCGTCTTCGGTCAGGTTGTCGCGTCCCTGGGTCATCTTGATGACGTCCTGATACTCGTCGATCAGGGCCTGGAAGTCCTGGACGTTGATTTTTTCACCTAACACTTCACCCACCTGCTGGCGCTGCTCGTTCTTGGATGTTTCACAGGAACGGAACATCTCTTCAGCGATGAATGCAAACAGGGCAAGACCGATGACGATGACAAGGGTCGGCCCCCAGCTTCTGATTTTTCCAATTGCTGCCATTTTTTCTTTTTTTATTTTATTGTTTTTATTCTATTTTCGCAATCAGCCTGCAAAATTAATAAAATTGTCGGACATAACGAAATTTTTCTGCAAAAAACCGCTCATTCTCCGACTTTTAACCTCACAAGTTCGATTTTTGTCGCCGTATTCTTGACAATTTTGAATTCATAGCGCCCAATCTTCACTACTTCGTTGAGTTTCGGGAACGACTGGTATTCGTGCAGGATGAGTCCGCCGACGGTCATATACTCGTCGCTCTCGGGCAGTTCCAGGTCGAACATCTCGTTCACCTTCTCTATCTCCAGACGGGCCGAGAGCACATACTCGCCATTGCCCATCTGTTTGGCCACATAGTTGTTGGAATCGTGCTCGTCCTCAATCTCGCCGAAGATCTCCTCGACGATGTCCTCCAAGGATATCAGGCCGCTGGTGCCTCCGAACTCGTCGACGACGATGGCCATCGACTTGTGCTGCTGCATCAGGGTCTTCATCAGTCGTGATGCCTGCATCGTCTCGGGCACGAAGGGCAGCTGGCGGATGCTTTCGCGCCAGTCCTTGGGATGCTGGAACATCTCGGAGGAGTGTATGTAGCCGACGACGTGGTCGATGTCTTCGTGGTAGACCACCACCTTCGAGTGGCCGCTCTCGATGAATATCTGCTTCAGCTGCTCGATGTCGCAGGTGTCTTCTACGGCGTCAATCTCCGTGCGGGGCACCATACAGTCGCGTACGCGGGTCTCGGTGAAGTCCAGGGCGTTCTGGAATATCTTGACCTCCTCTTCTATCTCCTCCTCGCTCTTGGCGTTGTCGATGCTCGATTGCACCAAGTAGTCGAGGTCGACGCGTGTGAACTCGTGCCCGTCGCGTTCCTTCTCCATCTTGACGCCCACCAGCCGCAGCAGTCCGCGCGACAGGAGAGTGGCGAAGCGCGAGATGGGATAGAGCAGGACGTAGCAGACGAAGGCCGGCACGGCAAAGAACGTCAGCAGGGCGTTGGGGCTCGACTTGAAGATGGTCTTCGGCAGAAACTCGCCCGTGAAGAGCACCACCAGCGTCGACAGCAGCGTGTCGGCCGTCACGCGGGCGCCGTCGCTCAGACCGCTGAACAGCAGTTCGTCGAAGATGGCGGCGAAGAGTATGCCGTAGATGACCAGCGCAATGTTGTTGCCCACCAGCATCGTCGACACGAAGTTGTTGGGATGATGGTAGAACACGGTGATGGCCCGCTGCGACAGTCCGTTCTTCTCCTTGTCCATCTCCGCCAGCAGGCGGTTGCTGCTGACGAAGGCTATCTCCATACCCGAGAAAAAGGCCGAGAACACCATCGAAACGAGAAGTCCAACAATCAGTCCAGTCATCACTCCATTATCAATTATCCATTATAAATTATCCATTCCCTTGGCGTGCTTCTGGGCGGCGGGACGCTGTGGCAACGGCATCTGCTCCGTGGTGTCGCCAGGTGTGCCCGACGGCGTGCCCGACGACTCTTCCTCGTCATCGCTTCCTGGAATAAATGAGCCTACGGAGTTCGACACGGTATAGTACGTCATAGCCTCGTCGCTACGGAAATAGGTGCCCTGCAGCGTACGCTCGGGCGTGATGACCTTCGAGAACACGTTCGAGTAGAGTTCGTGGCGCAGACCGTCCCAGTAGAGCTCCTCGCTCTGGTACAGCAGGCCGTTGATGTTCCTGATGCGCACGCGCCCCCTGAGCTTCCACAGTTTCATCTGGTCGTAATACCACGCGCTGTCGGCCTGAATGTATGCCTGGACGTGGAACTGCTCGTCGAACTGCTCGAAGAAGATGCCCTTCATAAACTCCCAGCGGTTGGGCTGGCGGATGATGTTGACGTCCCACCGTTCGGTGACGATGCGGTACTTGATGATGCCCGAGTCGCTGATGAGCGTGTTGACGCCGTAGGTCGTCATCATCGACACGGAGTCGCGGTCGCGGATGGCGGCTGCAGTATGCTCCTTGGCCTCCTCGCCACACGCCGTCAACAGCATGAGGACGAGCCACACGCAAGCTGCAGCAATCTGCCTGATATGATGATGCCCGACGTACGACATTAGTCAACCTTCCACTTCATGAACCAACGCTCATTGAACGTGATGCCGATATTGAGACGGAACGTATTTTCGGTAATGAAGCCATCAGCCTTGCTGTGCACCCACTGGCCGCTGATATTCAGCACCGAGCGGTTGTTGTAGCTGTTGATGATGGGCAGCGCCACGCCGATGCTGGCACTCAGCTCCTTCGGACCGTCCTGTCCGTTTATATTATAATAAGGTGTAGCATAGCCCACGCCGAAGCGGTAGTGTACGAAATTCAGGTAATTACGGCTGTTGGAATTGGGGTTAGGCACAAAGTCAACACCCGCAGTCAGCTTCTGACGGTCCTTGAGCTGGCCGCTCAGCTTCTTGTAGCTGCCGTCAGCATAGCCCGGAATGTCTACCCCGCCCCACTTGTCGAGCGTGAAGTCGGCAGCCAACGTCAGCTTTCCGGCGTGCTTGTAAGCCAGACCCACGCCGTAGCTCATGGGCAGCGCCATAGCGTCGCTCACGTTGAACAGCGCCGTATCGGTCTTCGACGACGCGCTATTGAGCTTTATGATACGCATCTCGGCATCGTTCTTCAGCTGGTGGCCCAGACCCACGACGGCACCTACCGTCAGCTGATCGCGGCTGTTCAGCCTCTGCTCCCATTGCACACCAAAGTCAAGCTTGTAGCTGTTGATGGTCGTCGAGTACTTCTTCGTCAGGGTGTTCGAGGCCGACGATGCAGAAGGTACAACCGAACGGTCGATGGAACCCCACAGATAGGCAGCATTGACACCCACCGAGAGCGGCTTTGCCAGACGGGCACCCACACCGAGGTACACCTGGTGCAGACCGCCGCTGCCTGTGTATTGTTCCGAGATGCTTCCCGTCGTCCCCACCCGGCTCGTGGTCTTGTAGTCGTAGCCAACATTCGTGAAAGGCAGCACGCCGAACGACACACCGATGTTCTTCCACGCACGGAACGACGCCGCCACATACTCGAACGAGGCGTTCGACGCATTACGGCTGACACCGCCCTCCTTGTAGTTCGTCGTCTGTCCCGTCAGTCCCATGTCGAAAAGCATGGTCAGCGAGTCAACGTCAGCATACGATGCAGGGTTGAGCGTATTCACCTGGTTGCCCTGGTGCAGACCGTAGCCCACGCCGTTCATACCGCGGCTCATGCTCTGTGAGTAGTCGCTCAGCACGCCCAGTCCAAACTGGCTATAAGGCGACTTCGTGCCACCCTGTGCCCAAGCTCCGCTCACCGTTGCTGCCATCATCAGGCAGCCTATGATTCTCTTACAATACATTATCTCTAACTGTCGATTTCATTTTTGAGCGCACAAAATTACAAAGAATTCTTGTAATTACCAACACTTTCCACAGAAATGCCCTTTTCTTGTGCCTTTTTAACGTTTTTAGTCAGTAAGAAACACGCCTTACCACCGCCCCCGACCTTTGCCGTAAGCAAACCCGAGGTTTACCGTAAGCAAAGGTCAGGTTTGCCGTAAGCGGAGGTAGAGGTCGCTATAGTCCTTGCATCCCGGTGGCAGCTGGTGGCGCACCAGCCCTGGCAGCACCTGCTGCAGCTGCAGGAACAGCCGTTCGCCGGGCACGTCGTTGTCGGGGAACATGTGGAGGCCCACCCCCAACCCCTCCCCAAGGGATGGGAGTTTTGAGGCAGAGAACGAGCGGAGCAGCTCCCTGTCTTTCTTCGTGAGCAGGGTGGCCGAGGGAATGGCGATGGCCTTATGGCCTGCCGATAGCAGGCTCCAGCAATCTGATGCGCCCTCGGCTATGTAGAGCTCGTCGCCGGGCTTCAGCATGTTCAG
>JAEEGL016600058.1_pt1 | contig 11287 bp, 9 predicted proteins | sample 9134231 | NCBI WGS metagenome assembly JAEEGL01 (sample SAMN16246548, study PRJNA631951) | gut metagenome | biome: gut microbiome; feature: rumen; material: fiber-attached | host: Bos | place: Iran: Karaj | collected 2018-10
AGATGGTAGGTCAGATCCTTAACGGTGAGACAGTTGATGTTAACGATACAAGCACATACGACAATGGTACAGGCGTTATCCCTTCATACCTTTGCGAGCCCGTATTTGCTGATATCAACAACTACAAGGAACTCCTGATCGATTCCGGTTACTACACAGAGGCTGACTTACAGTAATCTTCATTTCAATATGAAGCTGGCAATAAAGCCGAAAAATATACAGGCGGGTTCAATTACCCGCCTGTATGTTTGAAAAAAGAAATCGAACTTGGATAGAATTGGGAGGGAACGAATTTGGCAGATATAATACTGGAAATGAAAAACATTACCAAAACCTTTCCCGGTGTAAAGGCACTTGATAATGTCAACCTTCAGGTGGAAGAGGGCGAGATCCATGCACTTGTTGGTGAAAACGGCGCCGGTAAATCCACTCTGATGAATGTTCTTTCGGGAATCTATCCCTACGGAACTTATGAGGGTGAAATTATTTACAAAGGTGAGGAATGTAAGTTTAACAAGATCAAGGATTCCGAATCCAAAGGAATCGTTATCATTCACCAGGAACTTGCGCTGATCCCTTATATGACGATCGGCGAGAACATGTACCTGGGTAACGAGCGCGGTAAGAGCGCTGCTATTGACTGGAACGAAACTTACGGTGAAGCCGATAAGTTTCTGAAGATGGTGGGTCTTGAGGATTCCTCAAGAACACTGGTTAAGGATATCGGTACAGGTAAGCAGCAGCTTGTCGAGATCGCAAAAGCGCTTGCCAAGCATGCACAGTTACTGATCCTTGACGAACCCACATCTTCTCTGAACGAGAAAGATTCAAGAGCACTTCTGGATCTGCTTCTTAAGTTCAAGAAAGAGAACGGATTAACATCGATTATCATATCTCATAAGCTGAATGAGGTTTCATATGTGGCAGATAAGATCACGGTCATCCGTGACGGCTCCACAATAGAGACTCTTGACAAGGCAACTGACGATATCTCAGAAGACAGGATCATCAAAGGCATGGTTGGCCGTGAGATCACGGACCGTTTCCCCAAGAGACACGATGTCGAAATCGGCGACGTATCGCTTGAGGTTAAGAACTGGACCGTACATCATCCGCAGTACACGGAGAGAAAGGTCGTTAACGACGTTTCGATGAACGTGCATAAGGGCGAAGTTGTAGGTATTTACGGTCTGATGGGCGCGGGACGTACCGAGCTTGCAAGAAGTATCTTCGGTAAGTCTTACGGGACCAATATTTCCGGAACCATGACGATCGACGGCAAGGAAGTTCACATCAATACGATCAAGGATGCCATCGCGCATAAGATCGCATATGTAACCGAGGACCGTAAAGGAAACGGACTGGTACTGACCAATCCGATCAAGATCAATACGACGCTTGCCAACTTAAAATCGGTAAGTAACAAAGGGATCATCGATAAAGATAAAGAATATCAGGTTGCCGTAGAGTATAAAGACAAACTGAAAACCAAGACTCCTTCGGTGGAACAGAATGTCGGCAATCTGTCCGGCGGTAACCAGCAGAAGGTTCTGCTGGCGAAGTGGATGTATGCGGATCCTGACATTCTGATCCTTGACGAGCCTACCAGAGGTATTGATGTAGGCGCGAAGTACGAGATCTACTGTATCATCAATGATCTGGTTAAGGCAGGCAAATCTGTGATCATGATCTCTTCGGAGCTTCCTGAGACCATCGGCATGAGCGACCGGATCTATGTCATGAATGAAGGCAGATTCGTCGGTGAATTAAGCCGTGAAGAGGTTACACAGGAATCCATCATGGCCTGCATCATGAAGTCAGGAAGGGGTGAATAATTATGGAAAAATCGACAATTTCAATGGCACTGAAAAAATATACCATGGTCATCGCCCTTGTTGTAGTTGTTATCCTGTTTGCGATCGGTACAAAGGGTAATATTCTGCTTCCGCAGAACATCACGAACCTGTTATCCCAGAACACATACGCGTTCGTTCTCGGTGTAGGTATGCTGCTTTGTATCTTAACCGGTGGTAACATCGACCTTGCGGTCGGTTCGGTACTGTGTTTTGCGGCAGCTGCAGGTTCCTACCTGATGAATAAAGGGATCAATCCCATGATCGCTGTGGTCGTTATGATCCTTGTGGGCCTTCTGGTCGGGATCTGGCAGGGCTTTTGGATCGCCTATGTCAAGGTTCCGCCGTTTATTGCAACACTTTCCGGTATGTACGCTTTCCGCGGACTTGCAAACGTTGTCCTGGAAGGTAAGGATATCAACCTGAAGAATTACACGGGATTCATTAACCTGTTTGGTGGCGGCGCTGACTGCTATATCAAGGATTTTGCAGGTCCGACACAGGAAATGCTGAATTCGGCTGACGGTGCCTCCATTCTGGAGATGTACAATTCCGGTCAGGTATTGGATGCTGGACGTGCCGGCCATATGAATTACCTGTGCCTGATCGCCGGTATCGTGGTTGTTCTGATTTTTATCGCCATGATCGCAAAAGGACGCATGAACGCGATCAAACGCGGATACGAGACGACACCGATCGTTTCGGAAGTGATCAAGACCGGTCTGATCTCTGCGGTCATTCTGTTCTTAACCTATAAGCTGGCAAATTACAAAGGAATCCCCACATCCTTTATCTGGGTACTCGTTGTAGTGCTGGTATACGGTTATATCACGACCAGAACACGGATCGGCCGTTATCTGTATGCGGTCGGCGGAAACGCCAAAGCTGCAGGCTTATCCGGTATCAATACAAAGTTCGTTTACTTCTTCGCATATATCAACATGGGTCTGTTAACAGGCCTCTCCGGTGCACTGGTTGCAGCCAGACTGACCAAAGCTACCCCGAAGATGGGCGAAGGTTATGAGATGGATGCCATCGGCGCCTGCTTCATCGGTGGTGCGAGCGCATACGGCGGAATCGGTACGGTTCCCGGTGTTATCATCGGTGCGCTTCTTACCGGTGTCATCAACCAGGGTATGTCACTGATGGGCTGGGAGGAAAACTGGAAGAAAGTTGTAAAAGGTCTGGTTCTCCTCGGCGCGGTTATCTTTGATGTCGTATCAAAGAATGAGAAGAAGTAAGGAGGTGGGATGAGATTATGAAAGCAATCAAATTTTTAAAAGCACATATGATGAAAATTATTCTGGTCCTGCTGACGCTTTACTTCTGGCTTATGACCAAAGACAGCAGCAGCATCCTGATGCCGGCCAACGTAACGGCTCTGATCAATCAGAACGCATACGTATATGTGCTTGGAACCGGTATGATGATGTGTATGCTCATCAAGGGTAACATCGACCTGTCGGTCGGCGCAGTTGTTTGTTTTGTAGATACCGTGGGCGCGATCTTCATGGTCAAGATGGGACTTCCTGTCCCGGTCGTTATGCTGGCAATGCTTATTGTAGGACTGGCGATCGGTGTCTTCCTGGGTTGGGTAATCGCTTATTTGAACATTCCGCCCTGGATCGCAACCCTCGCAGGTTTCCTGTCATTCAGAGGACTCGGCACCGCGATCGTAAAAGGCCAGACCATCGGTATCGGCCAGTGCGAATCCTATCTGAAACTGTTTAACGGCTCCGTTCCGGGACTGTTCAACATCGCAGGCTTAAACGGCATGTGCGTCGTGATTGGTGTTGCGGCATGCCTGATCGTGTTCTTTACATCCTTTAAGGACAGGGCTACCAAACTGAAAAAGGGATATGAGGCAGACAGCCTGGTATCCGTACTGGTTAAATGCGTTTTGATCAGTGCCGTGCTCCTGTTCTTTACTTACAAGCTTGGCCAGGATAAAGGTATTCCGTTCTCGCTTGTATGGGTGGCAGTGATCGTTCTGGTATATAACTTTATCGCTAGTAAGACCGTGATCGGCAGATACTTCTACACGATGGGCGGTAATATCGAAGCGGCAAGACTGTCCGGTATCGATACCAAGAAAGTGCTGTTCCTTGCATACCTGAACATGCAGTTCTTAACGGTTATCACCAGCTGGATCTCCATGGCGAGACTTTCCGCAGCGAACCCGAATGCCGGCTTAAACTACGAGCTGGATGCCATCTCGGCTTGTATTGTCGGTGGTGTCAGTGCATACGGCGGATCCGGTTCCGTATTCGGAATGATCGTTGGTGCAACACTGATCGGTGTCATCAACCTGGGCATGAGCCTGATGAACACAGACCCGAACTGGCAGAAGGTCATCAAAGGTCTGGTTCTCCTGGGTGCTGTCGTATTCGATGTCGTATTCGAACGCTTAAGCAGCAAAGCTAAGAAATAATTATTTCAGAAGGTATTATATTGCCAAATAAATGGGGGCGGCTATTCGGTTCTATTGACCGGTAGCCGTTCCTGCTTTATATTAATAAAGAAATCTCTATCTGGAGGACCACTATGGAATTTTTCGGACTGTCAGATCTGACATGGCTTGGCATCATTGCATTTGTGGCTTGTCTTGTATTCGGACTTTACATGGTTATTACAAAGAAGCCGGGCATTGTCAGGAGCATTAAGGATACGGCCGATTATAAGGATAAAGAGCAATATGCGCTCCGGGGCGGCATTCTCATTCTCTGCCTGGCGGGCGCCTGCCTGGTCATGATCGTAATCTCTTTTTTCAATACGCTGATTTCCAATATTTTCGGTATTGTCGCACTTCTGACATTCGGTTATTTCTGGAAAAAAATGCATGACGAATTCGGTCCCGTTTAAGCGTTAGGGGTCATGGCGCCTTCGGGCGCTTTTTTGCTGTTTGGATTTTCACAGAAAAGACATAATTTCATAGTATAGTGAATGACATGCCAAAAGACATCAGGGAGGCGAACTGTATTTATGATTGAAGTTAAGGATCTGGTTAAGCGGTACGGCACGCACACGGCCCTTGATCATCTGACGTTTACGATCGAGGACGGTGGCATCTACGGTCTGCTCGGGCCGAACGGCGCCGGTAAATCCACGACAATGAACATTTTGACGGGCTATCTGTGTGCCAACGAAGGAACGGTCACGGTGAATGGCCACGATATTTTAAAGGATACGGAGAAAGCCAAGGCAGAGATCGGGTATCTGCCGGAAATGCCCCCGTTATATGAAGACATGACGGTCAGGGAATATCTGGAATTTGTCTGTGAACTCAAGAAGATTAACGGAGCGAAGATCCCGGATGAGATCAAGCGTGTCAGTGAGAAGACGGGCATCGCCGATGTGGAAGAGCGCCTGATCCGGAATCTTTCCAAGGGCTATAAGCAGCGGGTCGGCATTGCGCAGGCCCTGATCGCTTCGCCCTCGATCATCATCCTGGATGAGCCGACGGTCGGACTGGATCCGCTGCAGATCATTGAGATCAGGGATCTGATCCGGGAACTGAAAAGCGAGCATACCGTGATCTTAAGCTCCCATATCCTCTCGGAGGTCAGTGCGGTTTGCGATGAGATCCTGATCATTTCAAACGGACGCCTGGTAGCCAAGGACAGTGCGGAAAACTTAGGCCGTCTTTCGGAAGGCAAGCATCTCCTGCGCCTGTGCGTTAAGGGTGACAGGAAACAGATCGAGGCGGTACTTGCGGATTTTGATCAGATTCAGGAATGCCGCATGGAAGAGGGCAGTGAGGGGATCAGACTGGAACTTTCACTCAGTGAGGGCAAGGATATCAGGGAAGATTTGTTCTACCGCTTTGCAGATGAACACCTTCCGATCCTGGAAATGTCCATGGAACATGCATCCCTTGAGGAAGTCTTCATCGACCTGACGAAGGATGAAGCAGACAATACGGAAAATCAGGACAACACAGAGAATGAGCAGGAGGCGGCAGAGTCATGATAGCAATCTATAAAAGAGAATTAAGAGCCGTCTTCCATTCGATGATCGGCTGGATCTTTATGGCGGCGATGCTGTTTTTCATCGGCCTTTATTTCAGTATCTATAATTTAGGGCAGGGCTACCCTTATGTGGCGATCTCCCTTTCTTCGACCCTGTTTGTGGTCATTATCGCTGTTCCCATCCTGACCATGCGGATCATGACGGAGGATAGGCGGCAGCATACGGATAAATTGTTGTATACGGCACCGGTCAGAACGGTTAGCGTGATCCTCGGCAAGTATTTTGCGATGCTCACCGTATTTGCCATTCCCGTTCTGCTTGTATGCATTTTACCGATCTTTTTAAGCTTATACGGAACGGTTCCTTACCGGGAGACTTATGTGGCGATCCTGGGATTTCTGGTATACGGTGCGGCCTGCATCGCGATCGGCCAGTTTATCTCTTCCCTGACGGAAAATCAGATCGTGGCGGCGGTTTTATCCTTTGTGCTCCTGTTCCTCGGATACATGATGTCCGGGATCACGGGCTTTATGTCTGCGGACGGCAATCTGCTGACAAAGATCTTAAACTGCTACAGCTTTTCCAAGCCCTTAAGTACGTTTTTTGACGGGGTGCTTGACATCCCGAGTTTTGTATACTTTATCACCCTGTCCGCGCTGTTCCTGTTCTTTACCTACGAGGTGCTGCAGAAGAAGAAATTCAGCGTTTCAACGGGCAGGATCAAACGCAGTGCTTTTTCCACGGGCCTGATCGCAGCCGTGATCGCCGTGGCGGTACTGGCCAACTACGGCATCACGTTTTTGCCGGATTCCGTCAAACAGTTTGATGTAACGGACGAAGGCCTCTACCAGATCAGCGATCAGACGAAGGAAGTTTTGGCCGGCCTTACGGAGGATATCACGGTCTATGTGTTAAACAGCAAAGACAAAGCCGACACGATCCTTGACCGGATGGTCGGCAAGTATGCCGATGCTTCAGACCACATCAAAGTGGAATATAAGGATCCGGCGCTCTATCCGGAATTTGCGAGTAAGTACAGCGCCGACTCCATCGAGAGCAATTCCCTGATCGTGGAGAGCTCCAAACGCTATAAAGTCATCCCGAACAGTAACATGTATGAGACCGAGATGGATTATGAGACCTATTCCCAGAAGGTGACGGGTTTTGACGGAGAAGGCAGACTGACCAGTGCGATCGCCTACGTAACGGGAGACGATCTGCCGATGCTTTATCAGATCTGCGGACACGGGGAACTGGCCATTTCGGGTGCGCTGCAAACCAGTATCGAGAAGGAAAACGTGACGCTGTCGGATATGAATCTGATGGAGGTCGACAAGATCCCGGAGGATGCTGCAGGGATCGTGATCATGGCGCCGACGGAGGATTATTCCAAAGAGGATGCGGACAAAATCAAACAATATCTGGATGATGGCGGAAAAGCACTGGTTGTGACCACATGGACGACAGAGAGGCTGACAAACCTCCTGTCCGTATTTGAAGCGTATGGAATGACTTTGACGGACGGACTGGTCGTGGATCCGGCGGCAAGCTACTATTACCAGAATCCGTATGTCCTGCTTCCGGATGTGAACACTTCCGTTGTTTCGTCGGATCTGTTCATGCAGAAGCGAAATGTTCTGGTGCCCTATGCGCAGGGGATCAGGGTTAGTGAGAGCGATGAAGAGGGTTCTCCGAACATTACGGAGCTGCTGACAAGTTCCGGGGATTCCTATGCAAAGGCGGATGCCGACATGGACAACTGGGAATATGAGGCCGGCGATGAGGAAGGTCCGTTTGCACTCGGTATCTACTTAAGCAAACTGCATGATGATCTGTCCGAGACGGAACTCATGTGGCTTACAACGGAAAACATGCTATCGGAAGAAGCCAATGCGCTGACGGCCAATGCGAACTTTGAACTGCTTGGCAATATGGTCGCAAGAATGAAGGGAGAGGAAAGTACCATCTCCATCCCTGTGAAAAAATACATGGCGGACAACTTTACGGTGCCGCGTACGGTATTTTTCTTCGGTTTTGCAGTTACAACGCTGCTGATTCCTGCTATACTGATAGGGATCGGTTTGGTGATCTGGCTGAGCCGCAGAAAGAAATAGAAACGGGTTTACGATGCTTAGAAAAAGTGCGCTGGTCACGGGGGCGTCCCGCGGGATCGGCAGAGCAATTGCACAAAGCTTTGCAAGGGCAGGATATGACCTGCTCTTAACCTGTGTGCGCGCAACGGAAGAACTGGACCGGTTTGCAGAGCAGCTGCAGGCAGATGAAAAGGTAGGGGTGAAAACGTTTACCGGGGACCTTTCGGATCCGGCGGTCTGCGAGCAGCTGTTTTTACAGGTAGAAGATCTGGATGTGCTCATCAATAATGCCGGGATCTCGCGTACGGGGCTGCTGACGGATTTAAGTCCTGCCGAATGGGAGGAGATCGTCGGTGTGAACTTAAGCGCACCGCTCTACTGTTCCAGGCTGGCAATTCCCGTCTTTTTGCGTAAAAAATCCGGCTGCATCATCAATATCTCCTCCGTGTGGGGAGAGGTCGGCGCATCCATGGAAGTGGCATACTCTGCGACAAAAGGCGGCTTAAATGCATTTACGAGGGCGCTTGCCAAGGAACTGGCGCCGAGCAACATCCGCGTCAATGCCGTTTCCTGCGGCCTGATCGATACCCGGATGAACGCGCACTTAAGTACGGAAGAAATGCAGGAACTGATCGGGGAGATCCCCGCAAACCGGATCGGGAAGCCGGAAGATGTGGCTGATCTGGTACTGCAGCTTGCACAGAGTAATACTTATCTGACCGGACAGGTGATCCGTCTGGACGGCGGTTGGATCTAAGATACAAAAGAGGATCTGTTTGAGGGAGGAATCTTAAATGTGGTTAACGGTTTTATTGTTTTGCCTGGGGCTGTTATGCCTGATCAAGGGCGGTGACTGGTTCGTGGACGGTGCGACCGGGATCGCACAAAGATATCATGTACCGGAGCTTTTGATCGGGGCAACGGTGGTTTCGATCGGAACAACCCTGCCGGAGGCCATGGTATCGGCTACTTCGGCCGTCCAGGGGATTTCCGGTATCGCCTACGGGAATGCGATCGGTTCGATCATCTGTAATACGGCGCTGATCTCGGCACTCACGATTGCGATCGCACCATCTGTTGTGGAGAAAAAGCCGCTGCGCATGCCGCTTTTGTTCTTCTTCGGATCCGCGATCCTCTATGCAGCGATCGCATATCTATTCGGCAGATTTGACCGGATCAGCGGAATCATGCTGCTGCTGATCTTCTGTGTATACATGGTTCTGCAGGTTCGACAGGCGGTAACACAGGGCGGAGGAAACAAGGAGGCGGCATCCGGTGAAACGCCGGCACATGCTGCGCCCCTGTGGAAGGACATCCTGCTGCTGATCGTCGGAGCTGCGCTGATCGCCGTCGGAGCCAGGCTGTTAGTCGATAACGGCACAAAGCTCGCACAGGCACTTGGAGTTCCGGAGACGGTCATTGCCGTAACCTTTGTGGCTCTTGGCACATCCCTGCCGGAACTTGTGACAGCCATCGTATCGCTGGCCAAAGGACACGGGGCACTTTCGCTCGGGAACATTATCGGTGCGAACCTGTTTAATCTGGTCCTGGTAAGCGGCCTTGCGATCACGATCAACCCGTTTGACGTTCCCAGCGAAAAGCAGATCGCCGGCATGAACGCCTCTCTGGTCGTTGACATCCCGCTGATGTTTCTGGTCATGGCGCTGATGGCATTGCCTGCCGTATTTACCGGTAAACTCAGGCGTTATCAGGGAATCCTGCTGCTCGCATTGTACGCGGGTTATTGCGTATTCCAGTTTATGTAGCCGCGTGTAACTGCGACTTTTCGAGCTTATATCTCGAGCTAATAAATATATTAATAAGGAGAATAACATGAGCGAATTATATGATCTGATCATCATCGGCGCCGGCCCTGCCGGACTTACGGCAGCTATCTATGCCGGGAGAGCGGAATTAAAGACCCTGCTCCTTGAGCGCAATCCGATGGGCGGCGGACAGATCGTCAATACATATGAAGTGGATAATTACCCCGGTTTGCCCGGGATCAACGGATTCGACCTTGGGTCGAAAATGTCCGAACATGCCGATCGTTACGCGATTACGCGCGTGGAAGCGGAAGTTTCATCGATGGAACTGACAGGCGGGGAAAAAGTCGTGCATACGGATCAGGGTGATTTTTCAGGCAAATGCGTTCTGATCACAAGCGGCAATTCTCCGAGGAAGCTCGGCGTACCGGGAGAAGAGGAACTTGCCGGTATGGGTGTCTCCTACTGCGCAACCTGCGACGGCGCTTTTTTCAGAAAGCGGACAACGTTAGTGGTCGGCGGCGGGGATGTCGCGGTGGAAGATGCGATCTTTCTGGCCAGAGGCTGTGAAAAGGTGTATCTGGTACACAGAAGGGATGAACTGCGTGCGGCAAAATCACTGCAGACAGCATTATTGGCAATGGATAATGTGGAAGTGATCTGGGACAGTGTCGTGGAAAGCGTGAACGGCAAAGATCAGGTGGAATCCGTCAGCATCCGCAACGTTAAGACCAACGAATTGAAAGATGTACCGGTAAACGGCGTCTTCATCGCGGTCGGCACACAGCCCAACAACGCCTTTTATATGAAAGCGGGCCTGAATACGGACGCAAACGGCTATATCATTGCCGGTGAAGATTGCAAGACCAATCTTCCGGGCGTTTTTGCAGCCGGAGATGTCCGTACCAAGCGGCTGCGCCAGGTATCTACCGCTGTCGGCGACGGTGCGAACGCCATCACATCTGTGCTCGAAGCCCTGATCTGATCCGTATCACGGTACGGATTTAACACCTGTTAATTTACATAATTTGACAAACCTGCACATTTCGTGTATATTAATCTATGCTGTAATATTTTTGTAACATTTCGACTATTCAGAGTCAGATGTATGGAAGCGATTATTCACCGAATGCGTTTCTGAATGATCGAATAGGAATAGCCTTTATGAAGAAACTCACAATAAAACTCGCGGCACTGCTCGCTTTGAGTGCCCTGATCCTGACGGAACTGCCGCCGTATTACGCGCATGCGTCCTCCTACCTGCCCGCAGCAGGCGGAGCGCTTGCATTCGGTGACGGCGTTTCGATCGGCGATATCAAGGCAAATCTGGCGAAGAACAACGCACATAAGACCGCCGCGGCAACACATGCGAATATAGCAAATAAAGCCTATGTTGCATCCACGGATACGGAAGTGGGAGCAACAGGATCCGAAACATCCTTAAAAGCAGAAACACCTGCGTCCAAGGCCATGGCCGAGAACAACGGCGTTGCATGGTCTGCATCGGATGCGGCACCAATCACGGTAACAACGTATGATACCTATGATGCCGGTGCAGCAACGAAAGCAACAGCATCGGATGCGGAACCGTCCATGGAGATCAATA
>JAEEGL017164260.1_pt1 | contig 11287 bp, 9 predicted proteins | sample 9134231 | NCBI WGS metagenome assembly JAEEGL01 (sample SAMN16246548, study PRJNA631951) | gut metagenome | biome: gut microbiome; feature: rumen; material: fiber-attached | host: Bos | place: Iran: Karaj | collected 2018-10
AAGGACATAAAAGGACAAAGTGGGAGGTTCAAAATGGGAGTCAGAATCCCCTGGAGATTCAGGGGGAGATTCAAAAACCAAGGGTTTTCGCGGAGGAATTATGATGCTTTTTGAGCGGGAATCAAAAGGCCCAGGGATAAATGGGTATAGAATAGGTGGCCTAACGTTGTGCTGAACCGCCTGAATCTTTCTCGCACCCAATGGGATCGCTTCTGGCTGATACTTCGTTATCATCGACCTGGCGGGCTTTAGGCGCAGATCGGTACATAGCGCTCACTTCTGCAGCACATTCAGCATGAAAGCAACAGGCTCCAGCTGGCCGCTGGCCACCATGGAAAAGAGGCGAGGGGTGCATCCGCTGACGAGGATCACGCCCTCCTCGTTTTTCCGCACGGGCTGTTGGCGGTTACGGCTCTGCACATTCCAGAAGACCACGGCGGGGAGATGACAGCAGGAGATCGCATGGTTCACCAATGCACACGCAGAAGAGGACAGCGCGTCTTCTGATGACGGAAAGACATCCCCTGAAAGGCGGAAGAAGCCCAGACATTCTGAAGCCGTATCATCCGGCTGGTTCTTGCCCGAATCATGCGGGATGGGCGGGCCCGGCATGCAGGATTGTGGACATAACATGAGATTTGTGGTATGATTCCGCATGTCATACGTTGATTCCTCGTTCTCCCTTCCGGCATGTCCTAAGCATGATTTGCCAGAATAACGGAAAGGAAATGAAGCCTTTGTTCCAGTTCGGAAAGAAACTCCTGTGTTATCCGGAGAAACTGCGAGCCTTTCTGGAGGGCGATTACACGCAGACACTATCGACGGTGCTCCTGCATCTTTCGGCAGATATCTGCAATCACAACTGTGCGTACTGCGATAAATACAGCCACGAGGCAAATCCCCAGCGATTGACCCGCGGATTTCTCCGGGGGCTTTTGGATGATCTGCAGGAGATGGGGGCCGACTCCGTGATCATCCTGGGCGAGGGCGCGGAGCCGCTGCTGTGTCCCGATTTCTGCTGGTTTGTCGAAACCGCGGCCGAACGCGGCTTTCACTGCGGACTCTACACCAACGGGAGCGTGTGTACCCCGGAGATCATCTCTGCCCTGAACAAGATGGATTTCGTCCGGTTTTCCCTGGACGCCGGCGATGCCGCCACTCACAGCAGGATCCATCGGTGCCCGAGGGAACGCGGCGACTTTGAGAATGCCCTCCATCTGATCGAGTCGGTCGACAAGACGCGCTGCAGTGTCGGCGTGGCCTACATCGTGATGCCGGAGAATGCCGCGCACATTTTTGAGACCTGGCAGATGCTGAATGAACTGCATGCCCATTTTCTGGAGCTGAAGCTTCCGCTGATGGACGGCTATCAATTCGACAGCGAGAACGATGCCCTGCTTCCCTTTGTGCGGGAAGCCGTCCACAGGGTGGGGCAGCAAAGGGCTGCCATCCACGGCACAGAGTCGACCCGCCTCGTGCTGAACAAGCACCTGGACGACCTGATCAACGACCGGCAGAGTCTTGACAGCGTGACCCAGAACCCGGTGGTCCCCTGTCTCACCTGTGCGTTCAGGTGTGTGGTGTCTCCCTTTGGCTACTACCAGTGCTCCCCCCGCAAGCTGCTGCCCGAATACTGCTTCGGCCATCCTGCTTCGCAGACGCTCCTCGACGCCTGGAACAGTCCCGCTCATCTCGCCATGATCGGCTCGCCCTGTGCCACCCGCTGTACATACGACGAACAGAACAGGCTGCTTCTGGATCTGCGCTCCGGGAAACCGTTTTCCGTTGGCGACGATCCGATACCTGAGACGCAGAAACACTTTCTTTAAGGAGGGATCCCCGCATGATCTATCCGATTGAACTGAGCCGTCTGTATGCCCCGTACCGGGAGGAATATGTGGAAGCGTTCAGAGACTTCCTGGCACAGGGCCGTTTTATCGGCGGTCCGCTGGTTGCGGAATTCGAACAGGAGGCCACGGAGAAGATCGGCGCCGAATACGTGGTCGGCTGCGGCAACGGGACACAGGCAATCGAGCTTGCGCTTCGTGCCTGCGGCATCGGCCCCGGCAGTGAGGTCATCACACAGGCCAATACCTACTATGCCACCGCACGTGCCATCGTGGACGCTGGTGCGACCCCAGTCTTCTGCGATATTGACGAAAACGGCCGGATGGACGCGGCGCAGATCCCGCACCTGATCACGCCCCGCACGCGTGCCATCGTCCCGGTCCATCTCTACGGGATCCCCGCGCCGCTGGAAGCATTGAGACAGATCTGCAGCGCCCATGGCCTGCTCCTGATCGAAGACTGTGCCCACGCTTTCGGCTCGAAACTGGACGGGAGACCCATCGGGAGCGGCTCATTCTGTGCCTGCTTCAGCCTGTATCCCACGAAAAATCTCGGCGCGATGGGGGATGCGGGGATGGTGGCCACCTGTTCTCCTGAACTGGCAGAGCGGATGCGCAGCATGCGCTATCTGGCCTGCAGCGAGGAACGGGAGACCTTCGGCGCCAATCACATGCACGCCAGGCTGGATCCTGTCCAGGCTGCACTGCTGCGCGTCTCCCTCCGGCACGTCGATGAGTGGAATGCGATGCGCGTGGCCAACAGCCGGCACTATATCAGCCGTTTCAGGGGCTGCGTCACCTATATACCGGCCATGGAGGCAGAAGGCGTGGTTCCCTATGTGTTCCCCGTTCTGGTCCACCGGCAGGATGACTTTCAGGATTTCCTGAGGGCCAACGGCATCTGCCCCCAGATCCACTATCGGCCGGAACTCCATTTGATCCCCCATCTCAATCCTGCTGCGGTCTCTCTGCCGAAGGCCGAGCACTGGAACCGGAGCGTTGTCAGCATCCCGGTGTCCCAGACCGTGTCCCCCTCCGAGATCGACAGGATCGCGGACGCTGTGTGTTCGTACTTTGAACGAAAGGAAAACCGCCATGTATGAGAAGGACCTGCTGAGCGTGGTGATCCTCTGCCGGAACATGGAGTCCTATCTGAAAACCTGCGTGGACAGTGTCCTCGCCCAGGGATATGCTCCTCTGGAGGTCATCCTGGTATGCGACCGGACCGATGACCCCGTGCGCGCAGTCATGGATGACTTCTGCAGGCGCAATCCGAACGTCGTGAGCCAGCTGATCTTTCAGGATGGAAAGCGTGGACTGGCGGGAGGAGCGCGCAACCGGGGGATGGCGCTGGCCCGCGGGGAGTACATCACCTTCGTCGATGGGGACGACTGGATCGCGGACGGCATGTACCGTACCATGATGCCCGCCTTTCGGGACCCCGATGTGGAGATGGCGAATTGCGACTACAACGAGTGCTTCATGGAAACCGGCAAGGTGGTGTACTGCCCCGTCTCCGAGGACCTGCCCTCGGGAACGTACCGCCCCTGCGACACGGGCGTCATGTTCCGGCGGTCAAGTTATGCATGGAACGGGATCTACAGGCGTGCGCTGTTTGACCGGACGAATGTCCGCTTTTACGAGCAGACACCCTACGACGACCTGGCTGTGCATGTCCTGTTCGCAGCCGGCAAAAAGATCGCCTATTTCAATACCCCCTTCTGCCAGCACCGCAAGCATCCCGCGGAACTGACCTCCACCGCCTCCAGCGAGGCGCACTGCAGCATTATCCCGACTGCTGTGAAGATGGCGGAACAGCTTCGGACCCTCGGCCTTGCACAGGGGATGCAGGATCAGCTCAACGAGCTGCTTATCTTCTTTTTCTTCGACTACCCGCATTACCTGATGCGCCGCGGTTCCGTGGATGTGACCATCGAAAACGTTCAGGCCTGTGCCGATGCCTTCGTCCGCTGCGGCGGACGGCTCCCGGCGGATCCGGCCCGCCGCCGTCTTGCCCGGCTCCAGCTGGAATCCCCAGCCGCTGCGCTGGAAGAATTGAAGCACATCATTGCAACGCAGACCGAAGTCGTCTTTGGAGAATGAACAACATGGCCTACCGTAACATCATGATCGAAATCTGCGGCAAATGCAATGCCAGATGCCTGTATTGCTACACCGGACTGGTCAACCGCGGTGTTTTTGCCGACGAGGGCGGCTGCATCGCCCCCGAAACCTTTGAACAGGCGCTGGACTTTCTCCGGGGGAGGGGACTGAGCGGCCCGGAGACCCATTTCTGTCTCTATAACTACGGAGAACCGCTGATGCACCCGGAACTGGCAGAAATCCTGCGGATCATGGACAGCCGGGGCAATACCTTTGAGTTGAGCACCAACGGCTCTGTTCCGCTTCAGGAGGCCGCCGTTCCGTACCTCCGGCATATGACGATGCTGAAGATCTCCATGTGCGGCTTCACACAGGAGAGCTACGACCGCATCAGCATGCTGAACCTGCACCAGGTCAAGACCAATGTGAAGCGGACCCTGGAGCTCCTGCGGGGCAGCGGATGGGACGGCATCGTCTCCCTGAAATTCCATGTGTACCGGCACAACCTGGACGAGATCGAACCCGCACGCCGCTATGCGGAAGAGCATGGGATGGTGTTCAGTCCGATCCATGCCATTATCGGTGACCTGCGGCTGCAGACCGACTATATGGACAGCTGTGCCGAATCGGCCTACGCTGCCGCCGCGGCCCGTGATCTTCTGTCCGCTGATCTCTTCGCCCCGTATGCCGCTCAGATGCCCGCGGAATGGGTCTGCTCCCTGACGGAGGACCTGGTGATCGATGAGCGGCTGCTGTTCGTCAACTGCTGTATGGCCACCCGTCACGATGCACAGGATTACAAGGCGCTGGGCAGCCTTTTCGACATCAAAGAGAATGTCGGCGCCCGGTGCGGTTCGGCGCTCGGTCGGCGCTGCTGGCGGCATGGGGTGGGTTATGCGATCAACAGCCTGCCCACGTACCGCGGTGGAGGACTTGGGCTTGACAGGTTTCAGCGCATTCTGGAGCAGGAAGAGATCGATGTGATCGGCGGCGGCTTCGTCTGCAGCAGCTTCTCCCGTGTCTTTGCCGCACAGCGGGGGCGCTGGACTCACTACGCCGATGCGGAGGATTACCTGTCGCGCAGTCCGCGCCGGGCAGGCATCATCCTGGCAGACGCACGCTTCCTGCAGCAGCTCGCCCGGATCCGCCGGGCCGGTATCCCGGAGGAACAGGTACGTGCGGTGTATCACTTCAATCTGTTGTAGACACCGCGGGGACAGGCACGGGCAGGTGGCGGCGGATCAGGGCCGGAACGGACCGGGCAGCTGCTCCGTACAGAAAGCAGAAGGAAGGAATGGCTTGATGGGCGATGCAAAACAGCGCATCCTGGTGACCGGCGGCGCGGGCTTTTTGGGGTCTTTCCTCTGCGACCGGCTGATCCGGGACGGGCATCATGTGATCTGCCTGGACAATCTCTTCACCGGAAGCCTGGAGAACATCCGTCACCTTGCGGACCATCCCCGTTTTGAGTTTCTCAAAAGGGACGTCACGGAACCGTTTTTCGTTGAGTGCAGTCAGATCTATCACCTGGCCTGTCCTGCCAGCCCGCTCTGGTACCAGAAGGACCCTATCTTCACCTTCAGGACTGCCATCCTGGGTGCGGCAAACGCGCTTGAACTGGCCGTGCGGACAGGAGCGCGCATCCTGCAGAGCTCGACGTCGGAGGTTTACGGAGACCCCGAGGTGCATCCACAATCGGAGGACTACCGCGGCAATGTGAGCACCATCGGCCCCCGTGCCTGTTATGACGAGGGAAAACGGGCAGCCGAAACGTTGTTCTTTGACTACAGAAGGCAGTACAAAGCGGACATCAAGGTAATGCGCATTTTCAACACCTACGGACCGCGGATGGCTACAGGCGACGGCCGCGTGGTCAGCAACTTCATCGTTCAGGCGCTGAAGGGGGAACCCATCACCATCTACGGCGACGGCTCACAGACCCGAAGCTTCTGCTATGTGGATGACCTGATCGAGGGCATGGTCAGATTGATGAACAGCGGGAACGGATTCACCGGCCCGGTGAATATCGGAAATCCCCGGGAATTCACCATCAGGGAGCTGGCCGAGGTCGTGATCAGGCTCACCGGCTCGAAATCTCCCATCGTTCACGCCCCCTTGCCGGTGAATGACCCGATGCAGCGAAGGCCCTGTATCGATCTGGCCCGGGAGAAACTCGGATGGGAGCCGACTGTTCAGCTTGAGGAAGGGCTGCGGCATACCATCTCGTATTTCAGGGAGATCCTGGGTCAGGCATCGGTCAGCTGCAATGAATGACAGACAGGCGGCGGAACATGATGGGACAGCCCCGGATGGCGAGGGAGTGCGTCAGATGAGACCAATGATTCCTGCGGACGGACTGGGAGCATGCGAGTTTCTGGCGGAAGGCTATATGCACGAGGTGTTCCGCAGAGACCCATACATTTACAAGCGTGTCAAGCCGGCATTTCCCGGCGAGAACAGCCGGGAGCATTTTGAAACGGAGTGCCTCGCCCTCGGGATCCTTCGGGAGCACGGCTTCCCGGTCCCCGAAGAGTGCAGCATTTTCCCGCCCGGCACCTATGATCCGGACCACTGGGTGCTGCGCGAGACACTGCTGGCAGGCAGCCAGTACAGAGATGGAGAAATGGCTCCCGCACTTGAAAAACGTGTACTGGACAACCTACTGGAGATCGCTGACACGGTTCCCGGCGACCACTATGGCCCCATCCAGGACCGCACCGGGTTGACATGGCACGGCTACCTGCGTACGCTGCACCGCTGTGCTGACACGACCCGGACGGCCTGCCCGAACCTCGTGATCTCACCCGAGCAGATCGATGGCCTGATCGATCGGCTTGCACCTGCGTCCCCGCCGCCGGTCTTCATCACCATGGATACCAACCTGATGAATTACTTCTTTGACGATGAGGGACAGATCTGCGGCATCACGGACATTGAGCATCCCATCTACGGCGACGTCCTGTTCCTGCTGGCAGATATCCGCTGGTGCCGCGATCACTGGTTCCACCGGGACGACTGGTATGCGCTCCTGATCCCCGAAAGGATAAAAACCAGGCCTGAACTGGTGGACCTGTATGAATTCCTGATCGCGTTCCAGGAGATCGACATTCGCTATCGCAGCGGCACCTCCCATCCCACCATCGATGAAGAGTTCTATGCGCTGGAATCAAGGGTGCTCCGTCATATCGAAAAACACAAAACGGATGGTATGATATGAAAAGAATCGTGATCCATGTGCTGAATTACCGCGCCATCGACGCCCTGCGCACGGGCTCCCTCCGGGAGATCGCAGCCGCGGCCAGACGGATCAGGGGCGCGGAGGTCCGCCTGGTCTTTCAGGATAACTACTCGCAGGACGGGTCCCTGGAACTGGCCATGGAGATCCCGGAAGCCGATGTGCTGCTGAGCAGGGAAAACCTCATGTATACCGGCGGGGTCAACAGCGGTCTGCAGTATATCGAGCACTGCTATCATCCGGATTATGTGATCCTGTCGGATGCGGATAATTTCTGCAGAGAAGACGCCTATGACCAGCTCTTCCGGATGATGGAGCGGCATCCTGAGCTGGGCATGGTCCAACCCATGGTGGCAGCCAGGACCAGAGATGGCAAGCTCTATTCCTGCGGCCATCGCTACGCCGACGGCATCTTCTGCCGTCCCATGCGGGAGCTCCCGGCGGATCCCCGGGTCCTGCTGGACCTGCCCAGCTGCTCCATCTGTTCCACCATGGTCCGTATGGATGCGCTGCGTAAAGTGGGGCTGCTGAATGACATCTTCCGGATCTATTATGAGAGCAGCGATCTGTCCTTCCGGCTCCGGAAGGCGGGCTACCGCTGCGCCTGCTGCACAGATGCCGTTGCCTACAACGAGGGGACCCGGGGAACGTCCGCAAGCAATTATCACGAGGCTTACTACCGGCTTCGCAACGGATTGATCTTCTGGCGAATCCATGACACGGAACGCTACCTGCAGATGTGTGACCATGTCCGCAGAGAGCTGGAGCCGCTGCAGACTGCTTATGAAGCGAGCGAGTTCTGCACCGACTGCGTCGCGGAGAGCACAAGGCGGGGCATCGCGGACGGCCTGGCCCTTTGCAGCCGGATGGACGGGGCACAGCTTTCCGCCGGCGTGGCCAGGGCCGATCGGTTTGACAAGTCATTGGTGATCCTGCTAAAGAAAGGGGTGCCATGTCATGCGTGAGGAGACGGCATGTCTTCAGCAGGGATATGCTGAAATCATCCGGACCCATATCAAGCAGCTGCCGCACGCCGCCGGATCCGCACCCGCCGAAGCACAGGCGGAGCGGATCGCTCCCCTGATGATGGGATGCAGCCCGCACCTCAGCGTGGAATCTGTACGCGACTGCTTCAACCGATATTTCCGCGACGACCTGTACGGTGCATATGAGCGGGATGACAACCTGATCCTCAGCAGCGGCAGCCTGAGCGCCGACGCATTTCCCCTGTGCCCGGCCATGCGCTATGCGGTCGATTACGCGATGTCGCGCAACTGGTATGGGTATTCGGACAGCATCGGACGCCGTTCGGTCAGGCGGGCCATCGCCGACTGGATGTCCGCGAGGATGGAAAGTGTCCCCGTCGGGGCAGAGAACATTGCCCTGACAGCCGGTGTGACCAGCGGCCTCAGCGCGGTACTGCGCTCCCTGAAGCGGCTTTCCCATAGCAAAAGCATGCGCATTCTCACGCACATGCCCACCTACAGTCCTTTCCTGACAAGCTGCGGCATCGTGGGGGACGTGGACTTTGCCGCCATGACCGAAGGGTTCATCGATGTCGACAAGCTCATGGCAGCTGTGACGGAGGAGACCAGGGTCATCCTCGTGCTGGGCGACATGAACCCGCTGGGGCAGATGCTGCCCGTCGACGAACTGCAGCGCCTGATTGCGTTCTGCGATGCCCACAGGATCTGGCTGATTTTTGATGAGGCAGGCGCCGTCTACCCGGAATACGACCTGCGCCGCCTCGTGCCGGGGGAGTACTTCATTCTCCTGGGGAGCGATTCGAAGTCGCTGGGTCTGCCGGGGATGAAAACAGGCTTTCTCTTTGCCTCCGGCGAGTTTGTGCGGAACTTCTACACCGATGCCTCGGCCTCCTATGGAAGTCCCCCCTCCTTCTTCTACTTTATGGAGGAACTGCACGCGCGATTCCTGCAGTTTCAGTGCATGGGACTGACCGTGCTGGATCAGTCCCACTGCCGCCTGTTCGAGGAAGACGACGAACTGGGTCTGCCCTTCCTCCAGCTGCTGTACGACGATTTCAGGCTCACCGAACGGTACTACCGTACGGAAGTGGAGCGCAAGCGCAGATGGACAGTGGACCGGCTGCGCAGGGTGGAACCAGCCCTCATCAGACAGGTCCTCTGTCCGCAGACGGGCGTCAATCTCTCTGTGCATATTGCCCAGTGGGACGACAGCTATCGGTTCTTCCTGAGGCTTCTTGAGGGGGAAAGGGTGTCGGTTTTCCCCATCGCCTGCTCCGGGATGGACATGGGATGCTGGGTCCGCATATCCTATGCGGTTCCGGATGAGCTGCTCATGGAGGGAGTCGAAAGGCTGATCGGTTTTTTGCAGGCCCATGATACGCGGTCGGCTTGTGCCGCAGACCCGGAGGTCCATTCGGTGCTGTCCGGTTCCGCGGGATATGATCGCTATCCGTGGCTTGACTTCTATGGCCATCTGGGCGAGGTTGCGGACACCATGAACCGGATCATTCCCCGTTTGGCAAAGCCCATGCCCGACGCAGCGGTACAGAACGGAAGGCGGCTTGTCTGGCTGCACGATGCCGGAAAAGTGTACAGCGTGCTGCTCGCCGCCATGCACAGGATCATCATCCGGCAGGAAAAGCCTGAACCGGACTGGGCCTCCTTTACGGATATCGAACTGCTGGGACTGCGGGAGCAGCTGGAAGCCGGCAGACGATTCTCCATGCAGGAGCTCCTGCAGCTGTTCCCTGTGGATGACGCATATGTGGACCTGATCGATTGGGAGCAGAGCTATTCTCCCCGGGACGATGAGGTGCGCAGCCTCCTCTTCAGGCGCTGCGGGAACGACATGCCTGAATTCGGACTGCTCATGCGGGACACCCCGCAGCTGACTTCCGAAAGCTCTGACGAGGATCGTCTCCTGGCGATCCTGGACATCTCCGACAAATGCAGCGATCATATCCAGCCCGGAGAACTCACGGCGGCAAACCTGGAGAAAGCGCTGCAGCAGAAAAAGAACTATGTGCTCCGCCGCTATCGCCCCGCTGACGAACGGGCATGTGCCTCCGTCACGGATGAATTTGCGCTGGCCCTGCACAACGTGTCCATCCTGCTCGGTACGGGGGATGCGTAATTTCTTATTGTGTTACAGTGGATGATCACAAAGCTGCACGAGGATACGGGGATACTGGTCCGGGACTGCGGTATCTGTCCCGACACGGACAGCAAGCCCGGCCGCTGTGTCATTCTGATCGGGCCGGACGGGACGATCGATCCCGCACCATGTGATCAGTCAGAAGCTCCTGCTGGATCCGGTGCCCCGGCATGGATCGCCATCTTCCATTGGATCAGCTCGACCAGGATCGGCTGCAGTTTTTTCGCGTGCTCTGACAGTTCATATTCCACCCGCACCGGCACCTCCAGGTATTCCCGGCGCAGGATCAGCTGATCCCGCTCCAGCTCCTTCAGCGTTTGGGACAGCATGGTGTTGGAGATGCCCTGAACGTTGCGAAGGAGCTCATTATAACGGCTGGCTCCGTTGGCAGCCAGCGAACACAGGATGGGCAGCTTCCATTTGCCGCCAACGCTTTCCAGGGCGGCTTGCAGGACACAAGGCTGCGCACAGGGACAGTTATGTTCATGAGACATGGTGATCCATCACGCTCCGGTATTTCTTCTTTACTCCGGCTTTTTTTGGTAATTGACAGGTGATCATCCGTCACGTACAATGATAACAGATACGGAATCCGTTGTAAAGACGGAATCCGAATCAATAAAAGCAGGAGGACATGAATCATGAGCAAGAAGCTGGTAGCGTACTTTTCCGTCAGTGGTGTGACCGCCAAAGTGGCGCAGGAAATCGCAAATGTGGAGAGCGCGGACTGTTTTGAGATCAGGCCCGAGGTCCCCTATACCAGGGAAGATTTGGACTGGACCAACAAGCAGAGCCGCAGTACCCTGGAAATGAGCGATCCGGATTGCCGCCCCGCCGCCGTGGGCTGCGTGGAAAACATGGCGCAGTACGACGTGGTGTTCGTTGGCTTCCCCATCTGGTGGGGCCGGGAGCCCAGCGCGGTGGACACTTTCCTGACCGCCTATGATTTCAGCGGCAAAAA
>JAEEGL012505331.1_pt1 | contig 11286 bp, 2 predicted proteins | sample 9134231 | NCBI WGS metagenome assembly JAEEGL01 (sample SAMN16246548, study PRJNA631951) | gut metagenome | biome: gut microbiome; feature: rumen; material: fiber-attached | host: Bos | place: Iran: Karaj | collected 2018-10
CTATGGAGGCGAATATTCGATCGAGACGATGATCGATATGGCTCTGCAGTTGGCCACGGTGGGCGAGGACGAGCCAGACTCGAAATACGCACATGCGATACTGTTGAGGCTTCTTGTGACACTTCCGCCGGACAATCCCATCCGCATGGCCTATGTCGCGCGGTCGGCGAAATGGCAATGGTCCGAGGATGGGCATCCGTGGGAGCTGATTGCGTTCTACCGCGCATTGTTGTTACCACAGGACGATCCTGTCCGATGCGAGTGGTTACAGAAGGGCTACAACCTCTGCGCGAACGGCGGTCTGACTCTGCGCGCAATTGCCGCCGTACTTCTTGGCGCGCTCCTCCATGATGGCGCGGCAAGCCAGGACGAGTACATGGCCAAAGCCGAAGAGGTCATCAGCCTCCTTCCCAATCTCGGCAAGGCACGCGCCTCGGCCCTGCTCACGCACGCCGACAAGCCGATCCCACCTCTTGAACTTGCAAAAGTTGTTTTGCCGTTTAATTTTAGGTAAATGCAGGAGCCAGAAAATGCAGAATGATACAAGAAACGATGTGGAAAACATAGAGGAACAAGCAAGGATTTGGGTTCGAGATAATCATGATGCCTCAGAAGATGCACATAATGAACTATGTGGGATACTGGAAACGGGACCAGTTCATCCTGCCGCGCTAGGTGATTTTAGAAAAGCCTATGGAATCCCCAAGCCAATAGGAGGCTGGTTATCCCTGTTTGATGATGTGCAACGCGTCTCGCAGAAGGAAAGCCGTAATGGCCAGCCTGCGGTTGGGCTTAAAGCTCGGATGTTAGATTCGGCATATTGGCGAAACTATCGTTCATGTATCGCTCCATCGGCTATGACGGAGGTTAGAACATTACCCTCTGATGAAAATTCGGGAGATACGACTCAACCAGTTGAAAATGTCTCGTTATGGGTTAAGGACAACAAGGCGCTTTCAGATATTGCCCATAACCATCTGCGCAGAATATTGAAAGACGGCCCCATTCATCCTGCAGGTCTTGGTGGATTTCGCAAGAAGTATGAGATTCCTAAATTAAGTGCATGGTTGGTGTTGTTTGATGATATCGTTCAGCTTTCAATGACTGAGAGTCGTAATGGTCAGCCGGTAGTCGGATTGAAAGCACAAATGGAAGAAACAGAGTATTGGCGGGGTTATCGAACCGTATGTTCGCTTGATGGCGATGTGCCACAAACAATAGATTCATCTGTTGGGAAGCTGGAATGGAGACTGTTGGGCTTGAACGGCGAAGACCCAGGCGAAATCAGAGCGGAGATATTCCGAGCTTTTGTGTTGAGTAACTATGGTAGTGCTGGTGCCGATATGGTACAAGTCTGTGGCAAATTCGTTAACGATTCTAGGATGTCCTTCCGTGAGTTCTTTGGTGGGCTGAGTGCCAGGGACGTCTCCATGAAGGAATGGGGGAGTCTTTATTGTTTATGGATACCGACTTCTTTAACAGAAATGAATGTAGTGCCGGTAGGGAGTGACGAGGCCTGTACATTTGAACAACTTACGAAAGAATCATTTGCCGATTTGATTTACAATGCGCGGAGCAAGGTCCCCGAACGGATTGATTTTAAGAAACTTTCAAAAAAATATAATGTTACTAGGGAATCTGTTTTGGCCGCCTATGTGCTGGCGTTGGGGAAGGCTTCCGTTCATTCTGGATTGAATAGCCCAGGTGCGAAAGATGAGACGCAGTTGACCAAGACTAAAAGAAGTTCATTGATTCGTACCATTTTAGATGGGATATCATCGTTGTTTACTAGACGGCACGAACGGTATCTAAAGAAATGGGAACATCTGCTCTTGTCGAGAAATGATCAGGCAGGAGAGTTCCATTTGAATGATGGGCGAGTGATAAAAGGGTTGCTTCTTGATGCCGAAGGAGGATATTATACCGTCGAAACCATGGATGGAACTGAAATCGTTGATAGATCAACGATTAAAATGATTAAGGCGAAAACTAGATTGAAGAATCCTTCCCAGGGCAGATCTGTGACCAATGGAATGCCTGGATATGAAGGTAAGGGGCGGATTAAGGTTTGGAGACCAGATAAGCAGATAGGATTCATTGATGATTGTGTGCGAACGTACTTTTTCCATCGAGGATTAATAGGAGCCAAAGAACTGATTCCACAATTGGATTCAGGTGAGATCTGGCAGACGGTTAGATTTGTGATTGTTGCAGAAGCAAAAACACATGGAAAATACCCTAGCGTGAAGATAGTAGAGGTCTTGGGGAGAGAAATGTCGGATTATCTCAGGGGGAAACACGCCTTAAAGGCCGGCGATTTTGAGACCGCACGGGTTTGCTTTCAAAAAGAACTTGACAATCCCAATGGTACAAACCGTCTGAATGCGCTCAAAGACCTTTCCGAGTTGGTTTTTCGAACGGATATGGATTCTAATGCTGCCATAGCCTTGATAGAGAGATATCGGTCTGATTTCGGGTCGGAAAGCATCCAATCGTCCTTTGATAAAATGGAGGTTGGGTATCTACAGAGGGCGAATAGGTATTCAGATGCAGAGGAGTTGATAGACAAGATTCTGCAGGCGCGAACAATCCCGGTTAAGTTACGTGAGTATTACGAGGAGGTCAAACGCCGGATACATTCGGCAATTCTTGATTCGACAGGTGAGTTTTTGTTTGAGGATTTGCTAATAAGTCGCCGATGCGATTTTCATGGCCTTGAGAAAGAAGGTATTTCAAAGTATGAAGACTTACCTAGCGAGGAAGATGATGACAAAGATTCAATCTTGGCTCGACTTAGGGAAAAGTTCAAGGAAGATTGGGACAAGTTCTGCGAATCAGTCCCGATTGATGAACGTAAATTATATCGCAACAGAGATTTCTCGGAAGAACAGTTACGATACCAGTTGACCGACTTCTGCCTTTTTAAGGTGTCGGGTGACGATGTGGCTGCCGATTATTCGCTTCGTTTTTATTTCTGGCGAAAGGCACAGTGCCTCCTGTATGAGGTGGGTGAAGATTCGCGAAGGGAGGCGTTTGCCTATCTGATTCTGACTGCACGACTTATGGCACCTTCTCGCTATTGGCATACGGTACTTCCGTTGGTTATTTCTTATGCGGCGATGGGGGCGGATGCTGAAGAATTGCGAAGGATTGTCGAGGATGAGGAATATCGTAATTCTGCCTTGTCTGAAGTGCCGATTGATGAAGAAACCGGCAACAAGATTAAGAAGATCGTTGAGCGATTTGAACTTAACAAGATGCTGCCTGAGTTTGACGGCATTTTTGATAAGCTTGGCTTGTCCCTTGATTCAGGAAGGGGGGAATATGCACGCCTGATAGAAATGGTCTTGAAGAAGATCGGAGAATCTAGCGAACTTCTTTCCCGCGAGTGCCTCGTTAATATCCAAGCTTTTGCCGAGGGCATGCCAGAACTGGAGGTTGGAGATCGTCAAAGAAAGGAAATGCTTTTAGATGTCTTGGGAAAGGTACTTGACTACATCTCCACTCAAGGGTATAAGGAACGTTCACTTGTTCAAGAAGATTTGCATGCACTGCTTCTGCACTTTGAGGATTCATTTCTTCTTTCGAATCTGTCGCTTACGGCAGTTGATGTCTATTATCCGATCATTCGCTCGGTTTGTGATGCAGTTGCAAGCGATTTCTCGCACATGACAAAATCGTCCCCTGACGAAGAGTTTGTCGAAATCCCTAATCCATATCTGCGTTACGAGCACAACCCTGCTGCGGGGAAATTCTTTGTCGGTCGAGAAGCGAAGCTTGACGAGATTGCCAAACTATTTGATGAAGATGTCGGGGGACAGTGCTATATACTGTATGGGCAGCGTCGATCTGGAAAGACATCGATGCTGAACAATCTTGAGAAGCGGTTAGGAGATGATCGATTTGTTTATTCAAAAATCAATGCGGGTATATTGACTGGAGATGCGAGAGGTGGGTTCTTGGGTAGCTTTACCTTGGCGCTGGAATCCGAAATCACCTCAACCCTATCGGCGTCTGCGGTGATGCCCGTTGATTCATCAAGTGAGAATTTTCTAGGGCGGTTGCGGTTCATGAGCCGTTATGTTCAAGGTTCAATAGCCACAGAGCGTCGTCGTTGGGTTGTCGGGATAGATGAATTCACATATCTGTATAATTATTACCTGGAAGATCGTGATGGACACAGAGAGTCGGTTCGTGATTTTCTACGGGCAATTAAAGCATTGCTTGAGGCACAGTTGTTCCATCTGATTCTGATTGGACAGGAATCCGTTGTACAGATGCAGAGGATATTTCCCAACGAATTCGCAATCTGGCGTCCCAATCGATTGTCCTATTTGGGCGAAACTGATGTTAGGCAGCTTGTTGATGCGCCTATAGCCAAGTTACGAGATAATGGGGACAAGGTATCTCGATATAGAGGTGATGCGTTTGCGGATCTTTTCCGGCTAACGGCTGGTCAGCCTTGGTTTACACAACGATTCTGCAGCAGGATGGTTGCATATCTAAATGCCAACAAAATATCAGATATAACTGGGAGCGTGGTGTTTGCGGTTGCGCAATCGTTCTGTGAGGGCGATGACAAGTTGGCCGATGAGGAATTTGAGCCTTTTGTGAATTTGATGGATCCTGACATTGATGAAACGAAGGTGATAGAACTCTACTATTGTATTGCACAGGCGACCGTCAACTATTCCGACTGGTTACCGCTTGACGATGTTCTGTCTGAAAGCAGCAAGGAGATGACATTACTTGAGAAACGTGGAATCGTCGTTGTCAAAAATGGCGGCGTGCGCCTGCGTATGGGGCTTTTTGCCATGTGGTTAAGAGCTAATCCTGGACGAACGCGCGAAAGTTTTGGAGGGAAAACGGCATGAAGTGCGACTTTACGAATGTTGTTAAATGGGTGTCCGGCGAACGTTTTGTTGGCAGGGAAAAGACGTGCGATGATCTAATTCGTTTCGTGCATAACGATTTGTCTTGTGCAGTCGTCGGTTTGCGTCGAATAGGCAAGACAAGTGTCCTTAAGGCTGTTGAAGGGCGGTTAATAAAAACAGCCGAGGACATTGTAATCAGCATAGATATGGAGCAATACACTAAAGATAGGCCGTTGCCAGAGGCCCGAATATACATAGACATGGCCAATCGACTTGATGAGGCCTTGATTGCGAAGGGCTTGTGCTCTTTAGGAGAGGGGGAGAGTCACTCGACATTGTATCTGTCTATAGTTAAGCAGGAATGTGGTGACGCCATAATGGATGCTTATGGATTTCTCACAACTTTTCTGCGGCAGCAATATCACCAGATTGGAATGCGAGTTGTTCTGTTGTTAGATGAGTTTGACTCGTGTGTTGCCAGCATGGGGATGGGTTTGTCCGGCTTCCTCAAGCGCTTTCGTACCATGGTGGATGATACGCCTGACAATGGTTTTGTTTGTGTGTTGGCAAGCAGTAGGGCGATAAAGATGTTGGAGGCAAAGACAATTGGTGATGCCTCAACGCTTGATGGAGCATTGAAGAGTGTTAACATTAAACCAATTTCAATTGTGGATTTCAATAGATTGTGCGACATCTCGGAAGCACCAGTCAAGGCGAAGACACGAGATTCCTATTTTCAGTTGGCTTTTGGACACCCGTTCCTTCTTGGGCAACTTTTGCATTATCACAATGAATCATATCGCGAAAATGGACAGGAACCATTGCCCGATGTTGTGATGGAAATGGCTCGATGTGAGTTTGAGAATTACTTTGATGAATTACATAAAGTTTTTTCGTCTTTTCCCGTGCCGACGGAGTTGTCAGCTACAGGTATCAACAATTGGTTTGATTGTCTGGTTTGGCGAGAGATGTACTTTGCTAGAATTCCTCCGCACATTCTAGAGACGTTTAAGCGATATGGCTTCTGGGATAACGGTTGTGCGATGCCGACTGTACTCCATGAGTTCCTAGCGCGGCGGCGGATCGATGTGTGGCCGGAGTTGAAACGTATAGAGACTCGCTTGCGAAGATGGATTGGGTTTCGGTTGAAAGAATTATATAATAGGGATGACTGGTTCATGAACATGAAACTTCCCGAACATGGCTGCTCGGACGATCCTTGGAGAAGATGCGAGAAGTCTTTTCAGGAAACTGTAGAAGGCATGCTGGCGCGGCGAAAGAGGGATTTCCCTGAATCCTCCGTAAATCATCTTGACTGTACCTATCTGGATGATCTAATGCATCTAATTGTCCTTGATGTGCATTGGCGTGACTCGGGGAATTGGCGAGGGTTCGGGCACTATTTTAACGGTGATATCCAGCAATTCAAGAAAATGATTATTGCTATTGGTAATGTGAGGAATCCAGAAGCGCACTTTGTTGATTACCCAGAACATCTTAAGGCCAGGTTTGTTGAGGCTGATCGTTATCTCACCGCTGTACTAGACCATGTGGAAAAAGAAATGCCGGTAGAATAGTGCAATATTTAACACATCACATAATAATGGGGATGTATACCACACGAGGTCGGTGCCATTTGCGGGCAATTCTTGAGCGCTGTAATGACACGAATGTTTCCTTAGCTACTTGACTACATGTATGTCAAGAATCGGGATGCTTTCAACGTGATCGTCTAACGAGATCAGAATAGCCCCCGCATCCATGGCCCAAGCGGCAATCCACATCCTAGAGCGCGCCGCAAAATATAGCAAGATTGTTTCGCGGAATATTTGAACGGTGGCGAGCAAAGCCAATAACCAGGGCAATGACCTCCTTTAGCGCCGCATTGACGCTTAGTCCTGCCTTCTATGAATCAATGCGCTCTCTCCTCTTGAAATGTCAACGCTGCAGCCATTACAATAACCTCCTGGCTGACTCATCTTTGCGATGCATGTTATTGCATTTCCGCGCATCGGAGTCAATAATGTGAAGGAAAAGTTTTCAGAAAGTTTCCAGAAAGGGGTGGAAGAGTGGATTCGGCAATGCTTGGTTGACCATACCGATGACACTTTAGTATAATAGTGACCGTAAAAACAAAGGTCACTTTGCGCGAGATGCCATCTCCCGAAAAGATTTCAGGTTATCAACTGGCCGAACACCTCCTCTGCGAAGGTGGTGTGGAAGCATTAATTCGTTACGCTAGAAAATCAGAGACCGATTGGCTTGAATTGAAGGCTGGCATGTGCCTTTTGCCCGAGCACAAGAAGCAAGGCAAGACGGAGAAGGATCTCTACTGGAACATTGCCAAGGAAGTGATTGCGCTGATGAACACTTCTGGTGGCGCGCTCGTCATCGGTGTAAAAGATGAGACATTGAATCTTGTTTCCTTAGAAGACAACGACCCACGTCACATTATAGCTGAAAAAAGTATAGATTGTTATATCCGTGATTTTGTACGGGCAAACGTGTGGCCGAGTAATCTAATGTGGAGCGATTACGGCAAGCCTTGGGAACTGACCGACAAGCAGTTCCCCGCGGACCTGATTTCATACCACCATCCTAGTTATACAGGACCTGATGGTCGTTCTGGCGAGGTCGTTGTACTTTTGATCAAGCCTGTTGAGAAGATACGCCTAGCTCGGAAAGAACAAAAGTATTTTGCCTTGTTTAAAAGGACACGTGGCGAGGTGGGGGAGGCTCAGCCCATTTTCGATCCCGATGTAATTGACGAATACAAGACATCTCGCGAGATAGCGTCTGCATTCTATGCGAATATTCGCGATCAATTTGATGGAGATAAAGCTGCGACATCAGAATCGGCAACGCTTGCCGCAGCCATAAAGGAGTACTATAACGGGTTGGTGGAAAAGTCTAGAAAGATGAGGGCTGTTTTCACTTCTCTTGATGCAGAGGAGAATGTATTCTCAAAGGACGACGTCGATCAGTTCTACAGCCCCGAGGCCATAGAAACGTTTGATGACGAGGATCGTTGGCTTGATGACGACGACGAGAACGAGGAACATGAACAGAATAATGAAGAAGAGGATGAGGATTCCGACTTTGAGGAAGACGGTGACGAAGATTCGCTAGACAACGATGACGATGCAGAAGATCGATACGATGAACGTACAGCGCGAAAGGGAGATCTTCTTGAATTGCTGAAATCGGAACATCGCGTAATCGTCTCTGGCGAACCAGGCGGCGGTAAGACGACATGCCTTACGTATTTCACGTTGAAGTTTGCAGAAGGAGAGAACGAAGATCTGGTTCTGGCCGTGTTCATACCTATGGGGCAATGGCGGCGCGGCGGCAGCTTAAGCATCATGATGGAACGGGCGACAGGACTGGACACCGGTCAGATCGCGCGTTTGATGGAGGAGGACCGTCTGCGGCTTGTGATAGACGCGGTCAATGAGTGCCCTGATGAGTTCCGTACGGCGGCGATACAGAACATCGGCATGTTTTTGGCAGAGCATTCTAATATACCCGCCGTCATATCGACGCGCCATCCCAAGGAACTCGCCTCGCTTCAGTTGCCAGTGTTTCATGTCCAACCGATGGATGAAGCGCATCGGCTACGTTATCTTGAGCGCTATCTTGCGGACGGCGAGCAGGCTCAGAAGCTCCTTCATCAGCTCGGCAGCATGCCCGGAGGAGAGGCGGTCGCAGAGAATCCGATGCTTCTGCGACTGGTCGTTGAAGTCTACAAGGAATCGCCAGAGAAACGCTTGCCCAATGGAAGGGCAGGCCTTTACCGTCGCAGCTTGCGTGCCTGGTACAAGCGCGAAAGCGAAAAGGCCGAGAAGTCGGGAGCGAAACTGCAATGGAACCGGCGGCAGACATTTGGATTGTTGGCGACTCTTGCGTTCAAGAGCCGTCTTCGCGGATATCGTGATGTTCCACTTGAAGAGCTTCCCGCCATTTGGGGAGACGATGCCGCGAACCAGTTGGAGGTACTGTGCCAAGGGCCAATCATTTATAGCGACGATGAGTTCGTTCGCTTTCGACACGAGACGTTCCAGGAATATCTCTGCGCCGAATATCTTGTTGCCCACCAAGATGAATTGCCCATGTGGACGCAAGACGACTATGCGCAATGGGGCATGCCGTTCGCCTACGCAGTTGAGCTTTTTGAATTAGACAAGCAGCCGCTGCCGGAATCATTTTGGCTGGCCGCATGGAATCTCAACCCCTGGCTTGGCGTTGCGCTGACTGATAGAAGTACAGGGTGCCAATTATTAAATCCACGGTACCATGGAACACGTCCAACGGTTGAGGGTAAGCCACTTGATAGTAGGTCGCGAACACCTTACTTGAAAGCAATTTGTGGTACATTTGACGAATGGATGCTCAGGCATGCGTTGCGCGAGGACGAGGTCCCTTGGTACTGGCGTGAAGATGTTGCGTTACGCTACGTGGTATTTGTTTCACGGGATTGTCAATCGCGTTGGAATGACTTTGAAAAAAGCCATTTACATTGCTGTAAGGGACTATGGGACAAGCATGCGCTCAAGTTGGCAAAGAGTTGGTTGACACTCGGTAAGCCCCGTGACCTGTTCCGGTGTCACGCACCTGAAGAGTGGGATTCTTGGATTAAGAGTACATCGCTAAATAGGGCGGAGTCGTTGGTCAATGTGGGAATTGCATTGCCAGGGGATTTCCGTGAACATAAGTGTCAGTGGAATGGTAAAATGAGACTGGGTGTCGCATTGCGATTACTTTCAATCCATGTCTTTAATTATATTGACATTGAAGAGATGTTGCCTTCTCTGCTCGAAAACGCCGAGGTCAAGTCTGTCGCTGAATTGTTAGCCATGGGCTATCGGGACAATGCGCTAGTTACGGAGAAAGTTCAGCATTGGATATCAGAGGCAACTCCAAATACAGCTATTGAACTGATTGAATATGGGCTTGCAACAAAGGAGGACTTTGAATCTCGACGAACAGAATGGCTCAGGGAAGGATCTATATCATCTGCCATTGCGCTTGCTCGGGCTGGTTGGGCGACAAAAACGGACTTTGAGAATCTGCTTCATAAATGGGTTGCTTATGCGACACCACACTTGGCGGCAGATCTTTTAGAAACAGGCTTGATGTCCCCATCAGATTTTACCTGTCGCCTTATGGGATGGTTGCAACATCCGCAATATTCATTCGTAAGAAGGTACTTGAAAACTTCTGGTGAACTCGAAAATATCAGGAGAGATGAAAAAATTGTACAAAAGTGGATGTCTGCGGCATCTATGGATTCTACGGCTTTTTTAATAGAAGATGGGCTATCAGTCAAAGAAGACTTTGCGGACAAAATCCATGAATGGCTTGTGTTTTCAAATGGGGTAGAACTCAAAAAGATGTTGAAGTTGCATCTAATTGACAAGCAGGAACTCATTGATTTTGAGAATGAACTTGTGACCATGCGGCAAGCATGTAAAGATGTTAATAAAGGAATTAAAGTTGCTTCGGATTTTGCCTCGGAAAAGAATACATGGATGAATTCGGCAAATCTATCAACGCTTATGAGATTGGTTAAAGAAGGCATCGTGGCAAAGGAAGACGTAAATGATCTAATAAAACTGCGGATTGATCATTCTACGCCTGAAGCAGCATTGTACCTTGTTAGCCAAAAGCTTGCTGCCGTAAATGATTTCGTCGGGCGGGTGCCTAGCTGGAAACAAGTTTTGGAACCAGAAGTTACGCTGAAATTAATTGAGGAAAAAATCATTTGTAGCGAAGATATTGCGGATATTAGTGGCAGTTTGAGGGCAATCGTTGAACCCAAGACACTCCCTTGTGTGATTAAATTGGGTTGCCTGACATTGGATGATGCGAGTGAATATCTGGACACATGGGGAGAAGCCGTGCCTGACGATGTTTGCATGCAATTGAAGAGACTGATTGAGATTGCTAAATTGCACATTGGACAAGTAGTGCGCGGCAAGGTGAAGAACATCACCGACTTCGGCGCGTTCATTGACTTTGGCGGCATCGATGGTCTCCTGCACATCACCAACATGAGCTGGGGCCGGATCAAGCATCCTAGCGAGCTGCTCAAGGTCGGACAGGAGATCAACGTCAAGGTGCTCGATGTGGATCGCGAGAAGGAGCGCATTTCGCTCGGTCTCAAGCAGACCACGGAAAATCCGTGGGACACGATTGCCGTCCAGTTCCCGGTTGGCGCGCGCGTCAGTGGCAAGGTTGTCAATCTCGCCCCGTACGGCGCGTTCGTCGAGATCGCGCCCGGCATCGAGGGCCTTGTGCGCATCTCCGAGTTCAGCTGGACCAAGCGCGTGGCGCGTCCCGAGGATATGCTCCAGCAGGGCGACGAGGTGCAGGTGCAGGTGCTGTCCGTCGATGTCGAGACGCAGAAGATCGC
>JAEEGL013317127.1_pt1 | contig 11286 bp, 5 predicted proteins | sample 9134231 | NCBI WGS metagenome assembly JAEEGL01 (sample SAMN16246548, study PRJNA631951) | gut metagenome | biome: gut microbiome; feature: rumen; material: fiber-attached | host: Bos | place: Iran: Karaj | collected 2018-10
AGATCCAAGTAAATATATTGATAGAAATAATTTAAGAATGTTATATGATGTTTTAAATGTTAAAACTACTCATGGAATTGATTTTCAAAGTTTTTTTGAATTAATGAAAATTGCTTCTGATGATATGGAAGAAGATACTTCAGGAAATGATGATTTTGTTTTATTAAGTGTTCTTGATTTCTTTTGTGTTAATTTTATTCGAGGTTTTAATAAGTTAATTTTAGATCTTGGTTTTGATTCTTTTGAAAATGATTTTGATAATTAAAAAAAGTTTATTTTTTCAATTTTATTATATTAAATATTATTATTGTTTTGTTTATTTTTTTATAAAGATTTTAATTTTAATTTATAAATCTATTTTATTATGTTCTTACTTTTTTTTTATTTACATCTTGCAATTTATAATGTCAGTATATTTATTTAATAATATTAACATTCTTTTTTTTATTTTATTCATTTTATTTTTTGTTTGATTTTCATCAATTAAACTCAAATCAATATTATTATTAATTAAACTTTCATTCGATTTTTCTTTATTTGAATAATGATTTAAACTATCAATAATAATTTTTTTTGGTGATGTTTCATTTTTTGAAAAACAATTATTATATAATTCAAATTTATTATCTAGAGAATTATCATTTAAATTTGAAGATTTTCTTAAATTAATATATAATTTTGGTTGATAATTATTACTTAATGGAAGAGATAATTCTTGAAATGATTGATATTTATTTCTAAAATTAAATGAAAATTGATTATTATGTGGAGATAAATTTTTTTCTTCTTCAAAATTTAAATAAAATTCTCTTATTTCAGTTCTTAATTGTTTATTTTCTAATTCTAATATTTCTATTTTCTTTTTTAATTCTTTATTTTCTTTTTCTAATTCTTCTTTTGTATAAATTTTCCTTTCTGTAATTGTATTTTCTTTTTTAAGTATTATAAATTTTCCATTTGAATGTGAATTTTGACGAAATGATTGAGTGTTTAATGTTAATATTGGAAATTTTTTTGTATTTTTTGCTAAAGATTGAATATCTGTAAAAGTCTTTATCTTTATTTTTTTTTTATTAGAATTGAATCCATTATTTTTCAATAATTCCATTTTAATTTATTATTTGATTAGATAAAAAATAAATAAAAATTATAATATTAATTAAAAAATAAAAATTTTTTAACTTTGATTTAAATAGGAAAATAATTCTATTTTTTTAGTCAATTTTTAATGGACAAAATTAAAAAATTTTCAAATAACAAATATTCAACGAAATATATTAATTTAAATCATATTTCTTTAAAATCTCAAATGAGAAAAAGAGAACTTTGGCTAAAAATTAATCAAAAAAGATTTTCAAATTCAGAAAATTATAATTATAATATAAATATTGAGAACAATTCTTATAATAATCAAGATTTAAACTTATTTTTTGAAATTGTAAATAATTTAAGAGAGGATTTTGGAAATAATAAAAATGTTTTATTAGAATTACTAATCAAAATTATTATCAATTCAAACAGTTTGGATGATAATTTTTTGAATTATTTTGAAAAAATATATCAAAAATTAAATTTAAATGAAAAAGCATTTATATTTAATGAAATTTCATCTTATCAAATTGATAATACTAAAATAATACATCTTTTTATTCAATATGTCAAAGATAATATATTAAATAATATTTATTATGGTTTAATGATATTTAATAAATATTTTAGAAAATTTTATAACGATAAAATTTATTTTTATTTATTTTCTTCTGAAAAAGAGTTTTTAATAACAATGTTAAATTCTTTAAATAATGTTAATCTTGAATTACAATATATTATTTGGTCATTTATTTTCAATATTTTTTCTTATTATCATAATACAAATATTAAAATTATTCTTTCATTTTTTCTTGAAACCAATAATATTCAAATTTTATTTGATAATATTAAAAACAATTTGTTAAATGAAACCTTAATATTATTATCTATTTCATTTATAGTTATGATTAAACTATTTGAATTTTATAATGATGAACAAAAAGGTATTTTTAATAATAATTTATTAAGTTTAATTTACCATCAAAAAGTCCTTTTAAATGCAAATAAAAATAAAATATCTTTAAAAAGTAAAAAATTAGAAGAATTTTGTGATAAACTTATTAATATATTTAATAATATAATATAAATAATAAATAAAAAAAAATTTAAAAGGTTTCATAAAAAATTATAATTCTATAATATATATGAATTCTATGATCAAATAACTCATAATTATATAAATTATTTACATTAAATTGAAACAATATTAATTTATGAAATTTATATTTTTTTCTCTTTTTCCATTTTTTTTTCATTATTTAAAATCTCAAGAAAAACATCTTTAGGAATAATTCCCAACATTTTTCTTGTTTTATTTAAATCCATATTTTTCTTAATAATAAAAGGGAAAATATAGAATATATAATAAAACACTAAAACAATAAAAAAAATAACATTTATAATAATAATATTATTTCTAATATTTGAAAATAATTTTTCACATTCTGCAATAACAGTTTCAACTAAATCACTAATAACAGGATTAATAATATAAATAACAGATATAGTTAAATTTTTAAAAATTTCATCATTAAATAAATAAAAAGGATTATCTTCATCTTTTCCAACAATATTATAATTACTAGTTCCATAATATAATTCATTATATGAAAAATTATTTTTAATAACATAACTAATTTTATCTTCAATTGCATTAAATAAATAATAAACACTATTCATTGAATAAGAATATAAAAGTGCTAATCCTTGTTTTGTTATATTACTTGAGAAATTATCACATTCAATCGAATAATTAGATAAAAAATCTGAAAAATAACCACAAAGTGAATGTATTTCTATATAAAAATATTTATTCTTAATTACTTTAGGTAAACCATTTTCACTTATATTTCCAAATAATGTATTATATGTTCTTGATATATTAGAATATGCATTTATGATATCATTTTTAAAATCAAGTTGTTTTAATTTTAAATTTTCATCTTCTATTATAACTGGATAAAATAATAAATACATTCTTAAATTATTTAATATTAAAAGTGGTAATCTTTCATAATTTATTGTTAAATATTCAGCTACGTCATAATGTATTACTTGATTTATTCTAATGATTACAAATATTGTTATATAAACACCAAATATTAATTCTATTCCATAAAATATTACTGTTAATATTATATTAAATTTTAATTCTCCATAATTTACCATTTTATTTTTTTTTGTACTCATTTTTTTTTTCTTTTTTAATCCTATTTTCTTTATTTCTTCATTTGTTTCAATTAAAGATGAGACTTCACTTGTCATAGTTTCATTTTCATTTTCTAAATTAATTTCTGGTTCTGATATCATATTAGTTGGGCTTTCTCGATTTAATTTAATAAATTTTTCACATCTTATTAAAATATTTCTAATAGTCTCTTCATCAATTTTATAAAAATATCTTAAATAATTTTCTTTTTCTAATATTAAAGAAATACTTGCTTTAGCTCCTATAAAAACAGCTATAATTTCAAGAACAATAAAAACTCCTAAATAAATATAAAGTAACAATTGTTCTCTATTAATTTGTTCATTTATTTCAACATAATATAAATCAAAATAATATTCGACTCCATATATTAAATTATCAACATTAAAAACAATAAAAAATAAATCATTATTTTGAGGATTTAATGAACTTTTATTACTATTTCCATAATCAAGTAAAGCATAATCATATTCACTTAAAGCATCTGTTAATTTCATATATAAAGAAGTATATTTTAAACCATCTGATGTTGTTTGATAATTTTTAATATTAACTTTAAAATTAGAAATTGCATTTTTTGTCTTTGATGATATTTTAACTTGACTATAACAAAAATATTCTATTTCTTTTATTGATCTTTCATATAATGATAAAATCACATTTTTACACATATCATAATATTCATCTTTATCTTGATATAAATTTGAATATTTTTCATTTAATATTAATATCATTTCTACTGTATAAAAATTTGTATTTAAAAGATTTCGATAAATTAAAATTAAATAATTGATATGTATATGAAGTTTTAATATATTTGTTCTAGATGAATACATATTTATAAAAAATAATATTGAAATAATTAATATTGAAATGAGAGTAAAACCATTTAAGAATATATAAAATATAACTGAAGAATTAAAAATTTTTGGTGATATCATTTTAGAAATTGTTTCATTATTTCTTTCATAAAAATTATTTTTATTTTTCTCAACTTCATTTTTATTTGAATTAGTCCCAACTTCAAAACTAATACTTTTATTGTTATTATTATTAATATTATGTGATTTATTTTTTTCTATTTCTTCTTTTAATATTTGTTCAACTTTACTTTCTTTAGGAAAATTATTAATATCAACTGCAATATTTTGATTATAATTATAAACAGATAATTTAATATTAGAAGTTTTTACTTTATAATAATTATCATCATTATTTTCAATATCATCCAAAAGAGATTTTCTAATATATTTTTTTTCATTTTCTTTATCAAAACTTTCTTCAGAACTATCACTTTCATAACTTTCATTATCTTCACTTTCATTTGAATTTTCATTTTCTTCATTTTCATTATCTTTTTTTTCTTCAATTGGTTGAAAATATTTCTCATTAAAATATTCTCCTATTTGTTCAATTTTTTCACCTTTTAAAGTTTTATCTTGAAATAAAAAAACTTTATCATTAATATCAAAATTAATTTCGTCATAATTACTAGGAACATAATGTTTACCAATTTGAGGAAAATCTTTTCTTTTTTCAATTTCTTTAATAGAAGTAATAGAATTTCTTTTTATTCCACCAATTGCTCCAATTATACTTATTCTTTGAGTAGAAGAAAAAACAGTAGAATCTCTTAAATCATTATTTTCAATTCTAAATATAAATCCTAATGAATTAGTATTTATTAATATTTCTTCTACCATTAATTTATATTTTTTATTATTTTTCCATGTTATATTTGTTTCTTTATTTATTTTTTGTCTTAAAACTTTTAATTTTGTTTTTAATTTATCATTTGTTCTTGAATAAATTAATTTTGATAATATTTCTTCATTTAATTCTTTTATAAATAATGTTATTTCATTATTTCCATTTATTACTTGATTATTTAAACTTAAATGATCTAAACAATTTGAAGTAAAAGATTCTATTATTAATTTATGATTTGTTAATAAAAAATATACTCCAGGTGAAAAAAAATTAAATTGTTCATCATCATAATTTATTTTACTAAAAATAACAGGATTATAATCTTCATCTAATAAAATTCCAACTTCTAAATTAATAGGAAGTAAACATTTAGAACTCATTTTTAATAAAGCAAAATGTTTTTTAAAATTATGTTGATTACTTTCTCCAATTTTAGAAAAAACAATTTTTTTTTTTAACATATCTTGATGAGTTTTATGTATACAATCAGGTAATAAATAATTTAAATTTTGACCAATTAATTCTTGATCAGAATATCCTAATAAATGACATAATCCTAGAGATATTTTAGTAATAATTCCAAAATTTTCTTCTTTACCTGAAATTATCATAAATTGCAATTCTGCATTTGGAATTAAAGTATTTAAATCAAAAGATTTATTTTCAAAATTTTCATTATCTTCAATATTTAAATATGAAATTGCTCTTTCTTGTTCATTTAATATATCTCTTATATACATACCATATAATTTTATTGTTCCTTTATTATTATAATTTACATTTTGTAATGCTTTAAATTTTTCATCTATTTTATCCATCATTTCATTTATTTGTATTCCATATTCACTTAATTTTATTATATCATCAAAGTCAGATGATGTTAAAAGTAAATTCCAAAAATATGAATATATCATTGATATTTTTGATATCATTGATATTAATTGATTACATTGATATCTAAATGATAAATTTGATTTATCTATACCATCTTCTATTCCTTTATCTTCTAAACGTCTTTTTAATCTATAAATTAAGAAATCTTGTGCAAATGATAAATTTATATTTGTACTACTAACATTTGATAAGTTAATATAACCTTTATTATGTCTTCCTAATTTTTCTATTTGAAATAAGGCATATGCTACTTTTAATATTACACTTTCTCTATAAATATTTATTGATTCTCTGAAAAGTATATCTACTTGTTGTAATAAATAATATTCAAATTCTTTATCATTAATCTGAGATGAGTTTTTAAATGATTCTATTTTTTTTTTTAATAATAATTCATCACTTTCCAAATTTTGATTTTGTAATTTTTCTGATAAATATGCAAAAATATCAAATAAATATTCTCTATTAATACTCCTATCTTCAATTTCATTTATCATTAATCTTATTTGATTATATACATCAATATCATTTTCTGTTACTTCATTTCCTGAAAGCATTCTTTTTTTTGGTGAAGTAAATGTAAAAATTATAACTAATCCTATTCCAATAAAAAATATTTCTAATATTCCTTTAAAATCTGTTTTTGAAACTAATTTTCCAATAAATAAACATATACTATCCCAAAAATATATTAAATTTAAATAATAAAACATACTAGTCATTAAATTATTATCTTTTTGATATTTATTTTCTAATTGATAAGAATATGTAATATACATTGATGATAAAAACATAAAAAGAACAACTATCATTAATATATCTTTTATACATAAAAATTCTAATAAAATTATTGTCAATGCTCTAATATATAAAAATTCTAAATTTGCGTTTTTTATAAAAGCTTTTGATATAAATTGTTCCATTTTATCTTTTTTAGAAAATGAGATTGAAATAAAAATATGTGAGAGATACATTATAAAAAAAAAAGATATCATTGAAATTCCTAAATAAATAAAATGTGTAATACTCCAACAATTAAATTTACTTTTAAAATAAATTTCGTTATCACAAACAACTATTGTAAAAAATATTTCAATTAAAGGAATTAATAAAATTGATCTTATTAAATTAACTAATTCTCTCATTATTGTTATTGAATATTCTTTTTTTTCAATTTTTTGTCTTCTAAATGAACAAACAATAAGATAAAAATAAATGAAAAAAGTGAAAAAAATTATTATAAAACATAAAATAACAAATAAAATAAAAAAACTATGATTATTATCTAAATAATGTAATATTCTAAAATATTGTAAAAAAATACTAACTTTATTATAAAATTCTCCACCTTTCCAAGAAGGTTTTAACTAAATTTAAATTTTAAATAAATAATTTTACAGGAGCATTAATTGTTAAAGAAATAATTTGAAAGATTTGAATAATGGCCATTAAAATTTCTTGACTTATAGATTCTGAATATTTACTAAATGTTTGATAAATTACATTATAATTTGCTAATTTTAGTCTTAATAAAAATGACTGTTTTCCATTATCATTTTGCATCTTTATTTATTTTTTTTAAACAAAATTAAATTTATTTATAATCAAATATTCAAAAAATTTGAATATAATTATTATATGAATTAGAATAATTGAAAAATTTATTATGAATGAATGAACATATGGATTTTCAATTCTTAAATTGAAGAGATTATTGTAAATAAATAAAAAATATACATCAAATGAATATTAAAAATATACATAATATTTTTATTATTTAATAAAAACTTTTATATATTTGTTGGTTAAGGAGAAATAAAATATAAATCTTTTTATTCACAAAATAAATAAAAATCCAAATGAGAAGATTTTTTAATATTAAACATTCATAATAAAAAAAAATATTTTCACAAAGAAAAAATATGTATTTTATAATTCAAAAAATATATAATTTTTATTTTGAAAAAAATTAAAAACATAAATATTGTAAATTTAATAAAAAATTCAAAAAGTAAAAAAAAATATTAATTTTTTATTATTTTTATAATAATATATTAAAATTTATTATATATTAAAAGAAATTAAAAATTAAACAATTGTATTTTGATCTTTATATTCTCAAATTTAATATCTCCAGCGTTAGCTATTAAAAGTATGTTTTGTGACAATCAAACTGGTTATATTAAGGTATATGTTACAGATAAAGATGGACATGATTACTTTAGTGATGATAATTTATTTTATTGTTTAGTAAAAACTTAAGGATATTTGGGGAAAAATAATCCATATTATAATTTGATTTTTGGGGATAGTTTCAGTCCAGATATATTGAGGATATTAATTTTTTCTTAAAATATATAGACGACTTTGAAAAACAAACTGTATATGAAGTCGAATTTGAAGATGAATTAGTAAATGGTGATTTGTCAGATATTAATATATTAGAGTATTTGTCTAAAATCATGTCAAAGATTGAGAGAAAATCATATTAAAAAAATTAGAGTTGACTTTAATATGAGGAAGATATTTTAATAATATATTGTAAATACAAAATCTTATTAAATTTGAAGATTTATTTGGTAAAAATATTATTTGAAAAAATAAATTATAAAATCACTATTTTGTAGTATAAAATTAATTGAATTAATTAAAACTATTGTATTTACAAAAAAGAATAAAAAATTGAATTAATTTTTAATAATAAAATTTAAATATAATTAGTTTAAAATTAAAAAATATAAAATGAAAAAATCTTCTTTATTTAATTTCATTCAATTCCTTCAAAAAAATGTATGAAATTTAATATATAATATAGGGTATTCCTTTTCCAAATTCATCTTTTAACAAAAATTTGAAATCAAATGAATTAGTTAATACTTTATCTAAATTTTTATTTTATGGATTAAGTAAAAATTCAATAAAATCAAAAAGTAAAATATATATCTTACAAAATAGTTATTGCAAATAATATTTATTCAAAATTTATTATCGAAGATAATAATAAAATAATAAAAATTTTAAATCATCTTTTTCTTATTTATCATAAATATTTAAGGAAATTAAAAATAAAATATTTTTTAATATTCAAATATAAAATTTATAAAACAAAATTAAATCAAAAAGAAAAATTAAAATATCATTTTCAAAAAGATAATATTCATGATAAATTATATTATGAATATAAAGAATTAGAAATAAAGAAAGATGAATTAAATAAAAAATATTATAAAGAAGAAGCAAAAAAATATCCTTTTATTCCAAAAATTAATCATGTTAATATAATTTATCCAAAAGAAACATATTATAATTCATTATCTTTTGGAAACAATTATAATACAAATGATTATTATAGTAACTTTAAATTATCAAAATCTAATTCATTAATGAATTTAAAGCAAATATCAAATAATAATAAAAGTGAAATTAATAAAATAAAAAAAGATTTAAAAATTAATATTCAAAATAACAATTTTTGTAATAAAAAAATTTCACAAAAATTACAAATTAGTAAATCACAAAAAGAAATTCCTCTTTTCATAAACAATAATAATTTCACCTATAATAATAATCCAAAATTTTCAGAAATAAAAATTAATCAAAACAATAGAAATAAAAAAAATAAACCAAAAACAAGAAACACTAAAACAAAAAGAAATAATTCACAAAGTTCAAATAATTTATTATTTACTTTAAATGATTATAATTCATTAAATAATTTATCATCAATAAACACAATAATAGATAATTTAACAGATTTAAGTAAAAATGATTTTAAAGATAGAATAAATATTAAAAATGAAGAAAATGATAAAAAAATAAATTTAAATTTCCATAAAAAAAGTCAAAAATCAATGGGAGAAAATTCAACTTTAACAAATATAGGTGAAAAAGGAACAAATTATTTTACAGAGAAACAAAGTGGAATAGAACAATTATCTCATTTAAATTTATTTGAAAATTTAGAAAATAAGACTGAATTGATTAATAATAATAATAATAATAAATCAAAAGAATTTTTTTATACTTATAAAACTGGAAAAGTTTATTATAATACATTTTATTCTTCAAATAATAATATTCCTTTTCAAAGTATTTCTAATAAAAGTACTAATATTCTTTCTCCAAGAATAGATTGTCAAAATTTAAATGAAAATAAAATAAGAATTCAAAAGAATAAAAGTTTAAATAATATAGATAATAAAAATATATTTTTAGATTTTTCGAGAGATGAAAGTAGTAAAAAATTAAGTATTCAAAATTCAAAAAATAAAAATATTATAATTTATGAAAAAGATAATAAAGATATTTATAAAAAAAATAAAAAGAAAAATTTAGAAATTTCTAGAGTATTGATTGAAGAATTTTTTGATAATCAATATAATCATTCTAAAAAATTAAGTAGTGAAGTTTCGCTTCAAAGTATTTCTGATTCAAAATTATATCAAATTGCCAATTATTATATTACTACAGATGAATCTTTTGATAAATTTATGATTCAAAGGAAAAAACTAAGTAGTCAAAAAATATTAAAGAAAAAAAGTTTTTCAAAAAAATAATATTATTTAACAATATATAAATTTTACTTTTTTTTAATTATAAATTAACAATTATTAAATCCTTTTATAAAACAATATTTCATAAATAAATAATGTAAAAAAATATAATACAATATTTGATCATAATTAAAAAAACAATTTTTATAAATAATCAAACTTAATTAAATAAATTTAAAGAAAAACAAAAAAGAAAAAAAATAAATGGAAGAAAAAAGTACATTAACATCATATCAATATTTCAGTCCAAAATCAAGACAACATTTACGTTCAATGTCAGATGATTTAGACAATAAAACAAGTACACTTTTTATGTCATCTGATAGTTATAGACCAGAAAATATTTCAATATTACTTGGAGTAGATATTAAAAAAAATGATAATACATTAACAAAATTTAAAAAAAAATTAAATTTAAACATTCAAAAACCTTTTAATAATTCAATTTATAATAAATCAATTTCAACTTATTTAACTATAAATAAATCAAATTTACCAAAATTAATTCCTGAAAAAAGAATTAATTCATTTATTCCTTATACTAAAGTAAAATCTCCTTTTTCTATGGAATCAAGGGATATGTTTTTATATAAAAAAATATTTTATTATTTTAGAGAAAAGAAAAAAAAATTTAAAAGAGATGAAAAAAAATATATCAATAATAAACTTAATATTGATTATGCTGAAAATGAAGAAGCTTATGAACAAAGATTAATTAAAAATAATATTAAATTATTAGAAAAAGGAGAAAAAATTAAACATTTTAGTGGGCCAACTTTTTCTGATTTAAAACTTAAAGAATTAATGACTAAAGTTAAATTTATGAAAAAT
>JAEEGL013479285.1_pt1 | contig 11286 bp, 9 predicted proteins | sample 9134231 | NCBI WGS metagenome assembly JAEEGL01 (sample SAMN16246548, study PRJNA631951) | gut metagenome | biome: gut microbiome; feature: rumen; material: fiber-attached | host: Bos | place: Iran: Karaj | collected 2018-10
AGAAGAAATGAAAACTATATAAGTCATAAAGAAGTAAAGAATCCAGAAGAAGATTGGATAAAATTTGAAAATCATCATGCAGAATTAGTTTCTAAAGAGGTATTTGATAAAGTTCAAGAAATGTTAAAAGTCCAAAGAAGAAGTACCAATAAAAATGATTTGTTATCTGGTTATTTATTCTGTGCTGATTGTAATGGGCCAATGGCTCTAATTAAAGGAAAGAAAAATAGCTATTATTACTGCAGAAATAGTCTAAATAAAAAAATATGTACAAAACATAGAATTAGACAAAATGATTTATATAATAAAATTATTGAACTACTAAATCTAAAAAAACTAGATGATGAAATAATAGGTGAGTTAAATAGAGATTTAATTACAAAATATATTGATAAAATTATAGTTTATGAAGAAGAAAAAGTAGATGTAATTTTAAAATATGAAAGAAAAATAAAGGGGATGTAGCATATGTCTAAAGATACTACTATTGATATACAAATAATAGAAAAAGAAATAGAAAATGCTATTGATGAAAAAGATTTATACAGGAAGAAAATTTTAAAAATGTATGAAGAAGATAAAATCATTGAAAAAGCATGCAAGATTAAAGGTTCAAAATCTAGTGCCATAGCTAAAAATTTAAAAGAAAAATTTAGTTTAATTGATAATCCAGCAAAAATTTATGAAAAGGTATTGAATTTTAAAAATTATAAAGATTCTTATTTTGAGTCAATACTTCTAATTAGAAAAGAAATGATAGATAGTAGGAATAATAAATTATTTTATTCCTATTTGTTTATGATTAGTCATTATATTGAATTAGTTATTAAAGCTGTCTTATTAAATAAAAATAATGATTTACCATCCAATCATGATATTTTAAAAATATTTACTAATGATAAAGATTATTTGATTGGAATTGGACTCAAACTAGATTATTACGAATACTGTGAGAAACAATTAAAACAAATAGGTGAGTATGCAGCAACAAATGATTTTTCTATGTGTTTTAGATTTCCATTTGATAAAAACTATCAATCAAAAATAATAACTAAAAAGATGATGAATATTAAATTTAGTGATATTGAAAGAATTGTTAATGAGCAGAAATACTTATTTATGATTTTTGAGTTTATGATTGTTTTATCAGAAAAAGAATTTTACAAAAAAGTTTATGATTTTTCTAAAAATCTTTTAAAAGAAGTTGATATGTATTTAGAAAAATAATGTGTATATGATATAATTAAATAGATTTAAAGGAAGTGATTCTAATGAGCGAAAATAAAGAAAAAGTGTTTTCTAATACGGTTATTAATTGGTTTCCTGGGCATATGGCTAAGACTAAGAGGGAGATAGGAGAACATTTAAATTTAGTTGATATTGTTTATGAAGTTATTGATGCTAGGATGCCTATATCTTCTAAGATTGTAGATGTTGATCAGTTGATTAAAAATAAACCTAGAATATTAGTTGTTACTAAATATGATTTATGTGATAAGAGTGAGACTGATAAAATAATAGAATGGTATAAAGAACAGGGTTATAATGTAGTTTGTGTTGATTTAATGAATGGTAATGTTTTAGAGTTATTAAAAGTAACTAATTCGATAATGGATGGTATAAATAATAGTCGTGTTCAGAAAGGGCTAAAAGAACGGGCTGCGAGAGTATTAATAATTGGTGCCCCTAATGTTGGTAAAAGTACTTTGATAAATAGACTTGTTGGTAAGAAATCTGCGGGAGTTGGGAATACTCCAGGCTTTACTAAAAGTCTTTCTTGGATAAGAGTTAATTCTGATATTGAGTTATTAGATACTCCTGGTATTTTATGGCCTAAAATGGATGATCAAGAAGTGGCTAAAACATTGGCGGCATTTTCTTCTATAAAAGAAGACATACTTAATATAGATGATATTTGTAGTTTTATAATAAAAAAATTATTTGAGTATTATTCTGATAGATTATTTGAAAGATACGGTATTTCTGATATCAGTGATATGGTTTTAGTATATGAAGAAATTGGTAAAAAAAGAGGGGCTTTATCAAAAGGTGGAATTGTTGATTATGATAGGGTATCTGATATAATAATGAATGATTTTAAAAGTGGTGCTTTTGGAAATATTACTTTTGATAGATTGTCATGTTGACAGTCTTTTTTTTCTTTTTGATTGTTCATCTTTTTGGAATGGGTTATACTTTAATTATAATGGAGGTATAATTATGGGATTATTAGATTCAGTAATTAGTCATGCAGTTCATAATGTAGTAGGTAGTTCTACTCATGAAATTGGTAAAGCAATGGGTCAAGCTGCCGGAAATATGATGGGACAAGCTACAGAGAATATTACTACGGATATGAAGCTTCAAAATGAACATAAAATAAAAGAAAAAAATTTACCAGCAATATGTCCACATTGTGGAGCTCCTACTAATGAGAAAATTGTTTGTGAATATTGTGGGTGTAAAATAGTAGAATAATTATAAATATTATTCTTTTTTCTTGCATTTTTATTTTTTTTAAGTAAAAATGAAATTGGTGGTATACATGAAGAAAAAAGATATTTTGAAATTATTAGAAAATATTCCTGTTTCTCATGAAAAGTTTGTTGTAGTTGGTGATAGTAGTATTGTTTATCATGGTTTAAAACGAGATTGTGATTTTATAGAAGTTAATAGTTTGGTTCATTTTTCTTTAGAGGGAGTTATTGTAAATGAGGTTTCATCTTTAGATGATTATGAAGAAATTGATACTTTTTTGTTTTCTTCTATAAAGAATTGTTTAGAGATGAAAAAAAGTGCGAATAATATAAATGATAAGGCAATTATTAAAAAGTTAGAATTATATCTTTCGTCTTTAGATAATTATCAATATGAGAGGGAACTAAGAAATAAAGGTATTACTTTAATTGGTGGAGTTGATGAAGTAGGGCGTGGTCCTTTAGTGGGACCTGTTGTGGCGGCGTGTTGTATTTTGCCGGAAGATTTTCATTTAGATGGGCTTACTGATAGTAAAAAACTTAGTGAAGCAAAAAGAGAATATTATTTTGAGGAAATAAAAAAACAGGCCATTAGTTATGGAATAGGTATTATTTCAGAAAAAAGAATAGATGAAATTAATATTTATCAGGCTACTAAAGAAGCTATGAAAGAGGCAATTTATAATTGTTCTGTTTTACCGGAACATGTATTAACGGATGCGATGAAGTTAGATATTGATATTCCAGTTACTCCTATTATTAAAGGGGATTTAAAAAGTATTACTATTAGTGCGGCTTCTGTTTTAGCAAAAGTTACTAGAGATAGAATGTTATATGAACTTGATAAAAAGTATCCTATGTATGATTTTAAAAATAATGTTGGTTATCCTACTAAGAAACATTTAGAAGCAATAGAGGAATATGGGATACTTCCTGAACATAGAAGAAGTTATGGACCAGTTAAAGATTATTTGGAGAAGAATAATATGATTGACAAAATATAAAATAACTAGTATAAGTATAAATATTTGAGGAGTTGATGTTGGTGGCAAAAAATTTAGTTATTGTGGAAAGTCCTAGTAAGAGTAAAACAATTGAAAAATATTTAGGAAATGATTATAAGGTTGTTTCATCTAAAGGACATATTCGTGATTTAGCAACTACAGGTTCTTATGGTTTGGGTGTTGATATTGAGAATGATTTTAAACCTAATTATATTCCTATTAAAGGGAAAAGTAGTGTTATTAAAGAGTTAAAAAAATATGTCAAAGATAGTGATATGGTTTATTTAGCAAGCGACCCTGATCGTGAAGGAGAAGCTATTGCTTGGCATTTAAAAGATGCATTAGGTATTAAGGATAAAAATTATAAGAGAGTTTTATTTAATGAAATTACACATGATAAAGTATTAGAGGCTATTAATAAACCAACTGTAATTGATGATAATCTTGTTAAGAGTCAAGAAACTAGACGTATTCTAGATCGTATTATTGGGTTTCGCTTAAGTAAGTTATTACAAAGGAAAATAGGGGCTAAGAGTGCAGGTAGAGTGCAAAGTGTAGCTTTAAAACTTATTGTGGATAGAGAAAGAGAAATAGAAGCTTTTGTGCCAGAAGAGTATTGGAAAATAATTGCAATTTTTCCTGATTATGAAGCAGAATTATTTAAATATAAAGATCAAGATATTGAACTTCATAACGAGGAAGAGGCTAATCGTGTATTAGATGCTTTGGGTGAAGCTTATACAGTTGTTTCTGTTGAGACTAAGGAAAAAGCAAAGAAGAGTAAAGCACCTTTTATTACATCAACGTTGCAACAAGAGGCTTCTACTAAGTTGGGCTTTTCAGCTCGTAAAACTATGAGTATAGCCCAAAAACTATATGAAGGTATTGATTTAGAAGATGAGACTGTTGGTTTAATTACTTATATGAGAACAGATTCTATTCGTTTATCTGAAGATTTTGTAAAGCCAGCATTTAAATATATTGAGAAGAAATATGGTAAAGAGTATTTAGGTACTGTGAAGAAATCTAAGAAAAAAGAAAATGTTCAAGATGCACATGAAGCTATTAGACCTACTAGCGTTTTAAGAGAACCTACAAAAGTTAAACCTTATCTAAGTAGTGATGAATTTAAATTATATAGTATGATTTATAAAAGAACACTTGCAAGTTTAATGGCTGATGCAACAGTTAATCAAACTACTATTATTTTTGATAATAATGATTATAAATTTAAAACTACGGGTAGTGTTTTACTATTTGATGGTTATTTGAAAATTTATAAAGATTATGAAGATAATGAAGATAAGGTATTGCCTAAACTTGGGGAAAAAGAGGTTTGTACAACTACAAATGTTGAATCTAGTCAACATTTTACACAACCTCCTGCTAGATATAGTGAGGCAAAATTAATTAAAGAGTTAGAAGAATTAGGCATTGGTAGGCCATCTACTTATGCTACTATTATTGATACAATTAAATCTAGAGACTATGTTTTGGTTGAGGATAAGAAGTTTAAACCAACTGTTATTGGTATAGAAACCACTGATAAATTACAAGAATTCTTTAGTGATTTGATTAATACTGATTATACAAGGGATATGGAAAATGATTTAGATAAGATTGCGGATAATGAAATTTCTTATGTTAAAGTACTTAAAGATTTTTGGAATTTATTTGAACCTAGGGTAAAAGATGCTTTTACTGACATGGAAAAGAAAGCGCCTGAAGAGACTGGGGAGGCTTGCCCAGAATGTGGTAATCCTTTAGTAGTTAGAAAGGGTAAATATGGTGAATTTGTAGCTTGTAGCAATTATCCTGAGTGTAAATATATCAAAAAAGAAGAAGTACAAGAAGTAGAAATATGTAGTTGTCCTAATTGTGATGGTAAGATTATAGAGAAAAAATCTCGTAAAGGTAAAATATTCTATGGTTGTAACCATTATCCTACTTGTAAGACTGCTTATTGGGATAAACCAACCAACCAAAAGTGTCCAGAATGTGGTAGTATGTTAACAGAAAAAAATGGAAATATTAAGTGTTCTTCTTGTGATTTTACTGAAAAATCTTAAAAAAAAAGAGTTTTTTCGTGCAAAAAACTTTTTTTTGTGATATAATATGCGCAGTGGAGGGGTTTTATGGGACGAAAAATTCGTTACTATTTAGTGGCACGTGATAAAAAAACTAATGGCTTTTCTATTATTCCAATGAAGGATCATTCTTTGGAGAAGATAGATTTATTTACTATTCAATTTGGAGATTCTACAGAATTAACTAATAATTTAAAAAAAGATAACATTATTTCTTTTTCTGATGTTGATTATTATGTTGTTTTTCCTAAGACAGAAAATGGAAAAACTGTTTTAAAATCTTATGAAGTTCTTTATAATACTTCTAGTGATATTAATAAAATTATTAGTGCAATTGCGAAAAAGTCTTTAAATGGTACTTTAGCTAAAAGTCTTGCTGTACATAATTTAATAGAGTCTTTTTGTCAAAAAATGAGTTGTGATTATGCATTTTATGATAAAGTTTTACGTGGAGGAACTCAGCTTTATACTAATTTTGTTAATTATTTTAATGAGAGAAAAAGTGATTATAGTGATATAAATAATAAAGATAATGGTTGGGTGCTAAAAAGTTATCCTTTATTGAGAAATGTTGCCTATACTTTGCGTGATTCTTCTTATCATTCTAATGATGTAATCTTTAGAAAATTACTAGTACCAGCATTAATTGAAAAGACTGATGAAAGTTATGACTCTAATCAATTTTGTTTTACCTTTGATGAAGGTAAGTCTAATGAAGATAAGTTGATTGAAATTATTAGTTTTTTACCTGATGTTAGTCAAGATTTTCTTTCAAATATTAATTCTGCTGACTTAAGAAGTCTTATTTTTACTTATATTCTTTTTCGTGATTCACAACAAAATGATTTTAATACTGAAACAGCGCTTGCTGAAATAATTAAATGGTTTTCTAATAATCCATCTGAAATTGACGGTTTTTATCAGTTGAGTTATAATCAAGTTAATAAGATTGGTGATGGTGAAAATGGATTTCAAAAGAGAAATACACCCACAGGAGCTAGTACAGTATAAAGACTATTTAAAATATCAAAAGAATTATTCTGATTATACTATTTTAAATTATGAAAATGATATTATTGAATATTTAGGTTTTCTAAAACGGGAAGGTTTAGAATTTAAAAATATAGAGTACAGTGATTTAAGATTTTTTTTGATGTTTTTGAAAGATGAAAAAAAAGATGATAATACATCTATTAATCGTAAATTAAGTTCTTTAAGAGGTTTTTATAAATTCTTGGCTAATGAAGGAATTATTTCTAGTAATGTTTTTTCATTAGTTAATGGTCCTAAAAAGAGTAAAAAATTGCCCCATTATTTTGAATATAATGAATTAGAGGAATTATTTCTTGTGCCTGATCTTTCTACACCTATTGGGCAAAGAGATTCTTTACTATTAGAAATGTTATATGCTACTGGTGTGAGAGTTGGAGAACTTGTTAATATCAAGGTGAAAGATATTGATTTGGGTAGACGTAGTATTTTGATTTTAGGAAAAGGGAATAAAGAGAGATTTGTAACATATGGAGAATATTGTGAGGAATCATTAAAAAGATACTTACAAGATGGTTATATTTCATTAAATAAAAAGCAATTAGATTCTTTATTTTTAAATCAACATGGAGAACAATTAACAGAAAGAGGAGTTAGATATATATTAAATCAATTAATTCAAAAGACTAGTATTCATAAAAATATTTCTCCCCATATGATTAGGCATAGTTTTGCGACTCATTTATTGAATGCTGGTTGTGATTTGTTAACTGTGCAAAAATTATTAGGACATGAAAGTATTAAAGCTACTCAAGTTTATACTCATGTTACTACTGATCGATTGAAGGAAGTTTACTATCATAGTTTTCCAAGAGCTAGAAAGGATAATAGTGATTAGTATTCTTTTTTTTTGGAAAAACAACTGAATAAGTCTTTTATTTTTTGTTTTCTTTGATATAATAATATTGATTCAAAAGGGATGTGACTTTTATGGATTACCAATTTCAATCTTTGCAAGAATTATTTCAAAGAGTGCGTCCAGCTTTAAGGGCAAAAGAAATTGAGTTTCATAGACTAGGTTATTCTAAAATTAAAGAAATGGATATTTGGAATTTTCTATTAGAAGAAAAATGGAAGTCAGGTAAGAATCTAATGTTATATGATATAGTCAGTGATATTATGAATCTTGAATGCAAGAGACTTGTATCTAAAGAGTCACAAACTATAGTAGAAGATAATGAAATAATATGAGGTGAGGTATATGGCAAAGAAAGAGAAAAAAAATAAAAAGAAAAAAGTAATTATCCAAGCGATTATTTTAATATTAGTAGTTGTTGGAATATGTTTTTCTTTTGTTCCACTTTTTAATAATTTAAAATTTGGATTAGATTTACAAGGTGGATTCGAAATTTTATATAAGGCAGAATCTATTGATGGTTCCAAAATGAATACGGAAAAATTAACTGCAACTTACAAAACTCTTAGTAAGAGAATTGATAGTTTAGGTGTTAGTGAACCTGAAATCATTATTGAAGGAAATGATAAAATAAGAGTTAAATTAGCGGGAGTTAAGAATCCAGATGAGGCTCGTACACAATTATCTACGGTGGCTACTTTATCTTTTCGTGATATTAATGATGAGTTGTTGATGACCAGTGAAGTATTACAGGCAGGAAGAGCTAAGATAGGTCAAGATTCTACAGGAAATCCGGCTGTAGCTTTATCTGTTAAAGATAAAGATAAGTTTTATGAGGTAACAAAGGAAATAAGTGAACGTGGAGAGGGAAATAACTATATTGTTATTTGGTTAGATTATAATCAAATGACAGACCATTATGCGAATGAAGCTGCGAAATGTGGAACGAGTGGGTCACGTTGTTTAAGTGCAGCGACTGTTTCACAAGGATTTGCTAGTGATGTTATTATTCAAGGTAAATTTACTCAAGATGAAGTTAGTAATCTAGTAGATTTAATTAATAGTGGTTCTTTACCAAGTAAGTTAACTGAATTATCTTCTACTACTGTTGGAGCTTCTTTTGGTGAAAAAACATTACAAACTACTTTGATTGCTGGAATTATTGCTATTGTGGCAATTATGATTCTATTAATGGTTATTTATCATTTTGCGGGTTTTGTTTCTAGTGTGTCTATGATGATTTATACTTTCTTAGTATTTGGTGTGTTTTGGGTTGTAGGAGGAGTTTTAACTCTACCTGGAATTGCTGCTTTAGTACTTGGAATAGGTATGGCAGTTGATTCTAATGTTATTACTTTTGCCAGAATACGTGAAGAGTTATTAAAAGGTAAGAGTTTACCTAATGCTTTTAGAGAAGGTTCTAAAGAAAGTTTTAGTGCTATTTTAGATTCTAATATTACTACTTTAATTGTAGCTATTATCATGTTTGTTTTTGGTGAATCTAGTATTAAAGGTTTTGCAACGATGTTAATTATTACTGTACTTGTTACTATGGTTACTATGGTATTCTTGACTAGATTCTTATTAAAATTATTTGTTAAAACAGAATATTTTAATGAAAAAGTTCGTTTATTTATTAATGTTCATAGTGAAGATATTCCAGATGTTAGTAAAAATGAAAAGGCTAAACCTAATCGTTTTCATAATATTTCGTTCTTTGCTCATAAGAAGATTGCAATTGGGATTTCTCTTATTATAATTATTGTAGGAGGAGCTATTATTTGCTTTAAGGGATTAAATTTAGGAATTGATTATAAATCTGGTACTTCTGTTACTATTGTTAGTGATAAAAAAATGACTGTTAAGGGAATTAAAAATGATATTAAAGAATTAGGTTATGAAGCTAGTAGTGTTACTAAATCAGATGATGAGGTTAGTGTTCGTATTGATAAGTCTTTAGATGGAGACTCTGTTAAAGAAATTAATAGTTATTTTGAAGAAAAATATGAAGCTAAAGTTAATATTGGTGTAGTGTCTAATATTGTTCAAAAAGAACTTGTTAAAAATGCTATTTATGCTGTATTAATTGCTATGATAGGAATTATTATTTATGTTTCTATTCGATTTAAATTAAGTTATGCTATAGGTGGAGTTATTGCATTATTCCATGATGTGGCTATAATGTTTAGTTTATTTGCAATATTCAGATTTGAAGTTAGTTCTATGTTTATTGCAGCAGTTTTAGCTATTATTGGTTATTCTATTAATGATACTATTGTATCTTTTGATCGTATTCGTGAGAATTTAAGAAAAGAAAATAAGAAAATTACAAGAGATGAATTTAATGCGATATGTAATCGTAGTGTTCAAGAAACATTTACTAGAACTATTTATACAACGATTACTACATTGTTACCTGTTGTTGTTTTATTAATTTTAGGATCAAGTGGTATATTTACATTTAATATGGCTATGTTATTTGGTTTAATAGCAGGTACTTATTCTTCTATTTTTATAGCAACTATTATATTTATGGAATTAGAAAAGAAGAATTTAGGAAGAGAAAAGAAAAAGAAAATTTATTATGATGAATTAGAGGAAAAGAAGATAAAAGGAATAAATTGTTAATGAGGGGAGATGAGTTCTTTGTCGAAGATAGAAGAAAATATTACAATTGACGATATTATTTTAAAGGCTCGAGCATATATTGAAGATGAAGAACAGATTCAAGTAATTGAGAAAGCTTATTCTTTTGCTAAAATGAAGCATGAGGGTCAGTATCGAAAGAGTGGAGAGGCTTACATTTATCATCCGATGAATGTGGCCTTAATTCTTATTTCATTATATGCAGATTATGAAACTATTTCTGCGGGATTACTTCATGATGTGTTGGAAGATTGTGATTGTGAAGTAGAAGAGATGGAAAAAGAATTTGGTTCTAATATTACAAAAATAGTTCAGGGTGTTACTAAGTTAAGTAAGATTAATTTTTCTACGGAAAATGAGTATTTAATTGATTATTATAAAAAAATAATAGTAGGAATGAGTGAAGATGTTAGGGTTATCATTATTAAATTAGCAGATCGTTTACATAATATGAGAACCTTATGGGCTATTCCAGAAGATAGGCAGAAAGTTAAAGCTCATGAGTCTTTAGATATTTTGGCGCCTATTGCAGATCATTTAGGAATACATAAAATTAAAAGTGAATTAGAAGATTTATCTTTAAGATATTTGAAACCAGATGTTTTTTATGATATTGCTGAAAAATTAAATAAAACTAAACTTGAGCGTGATAAAGCTGTTTATGATATGCAAACTGAGGTTACTAATTTATTAACAGAACATCATATACCTCATGAGATTAAGGGTAGAGCTAAGAGTATTTACAGTATTTATAACAAATTAGATAAAGGTAAGAAGTTCAGTGATATTTATGATTTATTAGGACTTAGAATTTTGGTTGATACCGAGCAAGAGTGTTATTTAGTACTAGGACTTATTCATTCTAAATTTAGACCACTACCTAAACGGTTTAAAGATTATATTGCAATGCCTAAACCAAATATGTATCAATCTTTACATACAACTATTTTTGGAATTGATGGATATTTATTTGAAATTCAAATTCGTACTTATGATATGGATGAAGTTGCTGAAAACGGTATTGCTTCACATTGGGCTTATAAAGAAAATGGTGGTAGTAAAGTTGCAGCAAATATTCAAACTACTACGGAACAAAAATTACAATTCTTTAAATCTATTATTGATTTAAGTCATGATAAAATGAGTAGCGAAGAATTTGTAAATAG
>JAEEGL013502659.1_pt1 | contig 11286 bp, 4 predicted proteins | sample 9134231 | NCBI WGS metagenome assembly JAEEGL01 (sample SAMN16246548, study PRJNA631951) | gut metagenome | biome: gut microbiome; feature: rumen; material: fiber-attached | host: Bos | place: Iran: Karaj | collected 2018-10
AAGGAATGAGAGTTGTTATAGAGCTCAGGCGTGACGTGAACGCCAATATCATATTAAATCAGCTCTATAAACACACCCAGCTTCAGGACAGCTTCGGGATAATCATGTTGGCTCTGGTAAATAACGAGCCCCATATCCTTAATCTCCTTGAAATGCTTAAATGCTACCTTAAGCACCAGGAAGAGGTAGTGAGGAGAAGGACTCAGTTTGACTTAAACAAGGCAGAAGAGAGAGCCCACATTTTAGAGGGACTCCTTAAAGCCATAGACGCCATTGATGAAGTAATAAGGCTTATCCGTTCTAGCAATACCGTGGCGGAAGCAAAGGAAAAGTTAATCGATTTCCTTAAGATAGATGATGTACAGGCATCAGCCATTGTGGAAATGAGGCTCCGCGCTCTTGCAGCCCTGGAAAGAGAAAAGCTGCAGAACGAGTATGACGAACTGCAGAAGAAGATTGCCGAATATAAGGAGATCCTTGCGGATCCGAAGAAGCTTCTCATGGTAATCCGTGAAGAGATAACCGTTATCGCTGAAAAGTTCGGAGATGAGAGAAAGACCTCCATCGGCTTTGACGCTTTCGATATCTCCATGGAGGATATGATCCCCAGGGAAAATACGGTTCTTGCCATGACTTCCCTCGGATATATCAAGCGTATGTCCGTTGATAACTTCTCCGCCCAGAACCGCGGAGGAAGGGGAATAAAGGGCATCACCACCATAGAGAACGATTATATCGAGGATCTCTTAATGACCACCACCCATAACTATGTCATGTTCTTTACCAACATGGGAAGGGTGTACCGCTTAAAAGCTTACGAGATCCCCGAAGGTTCAAGGAACGCCCGGGGCACTGCCATAGTGAACCTCCTGCAGCTCTCTCCTCAGGAGAAGATCACAGCCACTATTCCCATAAAGGACTATGAGGAGGACAGGTACCTCTTTATGGTCACAAAGAAGGGAATCGTTAAGAAGACCAGGGCGAAGGAATTCGCAAATGTCCGTAAGAACGGGCTTTTCGCCATTAACTTAAGGGAAGATGACGAGCTGGTGGAAGTTAAGCATATCCGTAACGACGAGGATATCTTTATCGTCACAAAATACGGTATGTGCATAAGATTCAAAGAAAGCGACGTACGCAGCACCGGACGTACCGCCATGGGCGTTATAGGTGTGAACCTTATAGACGGCGATGACGTAGTCGGAATGCAGCTTATGAGCCAGGGTGAGGCCCTGCTCCTTGTTACCGAGAATGGTATTGGAAAGAGAACTGCCCTCGCTGAGTTCCATGTACAGAGAAGGGGCGGAAAGGGCGTTAAGTGCTACAAGATCACGGAGAAGACCGGAGATGTTGTGGGCGTAAAGGCCGTTAATCCCGATCATGAAGTAATGCTGATAACCGACGCCGGAGTCATCATCCAGATAAGGGCCAATGATATTTCCGAATACAGCCGTATCACCATGGGCGTTAAGCTCATGAACTTAGACGAAGGCGTGAGAGTAGCGAAGGTTGCCAAGGTCAGGGAAAAGCTCTCCGACGGCAATGATGAAATAGATGATGTGGAGGCAGATTCAGACGCCGGTACGGAAGACGGTGCCGGGACTGCAGCGGAGGAACCTAAGTAAATCTCAGCGGTTATAGAGATTTCCTCCCTCCGTGTCAGCTACTACGATACAGGGAAAGTCTTCCACATAGAGTTTTCTGACAGCTTCAGTTCCGAGGTCATCATAGGCTATGACCTCGGAACTTTTTATGCATTTGGAGAGCAGAGCGCCGGCGCCGCCGATTGCGGTAAAGTATACGGCCTTGTTCCTGACAACGGCGGCCAGCACTTCAGGGGTGCGCTTGCCTTTGCCGATCATGCCTGCCATTCCCAGGTCTAAGAGTCTGGGAGTATATTTATCCATGCGGCTTGCGGTGGTGGGACCGGCACTGCCTATGGGACGCCCGGGTCTTGCGGGGCTTGGTCCCATGTAGTAAATGATATTTCCCTTTATATCAAAAGGAAGGGTGCCGTCCATATCAAGGCTTTCGTCCATCCTCTTATGGGCCGCATCCCTGGCGGTATATATGGTCCCGGTAAATAATACCTTGTCTCCGATCTTCAGTTTCTCGGCGTATTCCTTTGTAAGGGGCAGATTTATTTTGTATTCCATGGTATTTAGTAAAGCTCCTTTCCTTTTTTCCGGAAGCTATGGCGGGTTCCCGGACTTTTTCCCGAAAAACCGGCAAATTTCGGGGAAAGACACAAGTATATGTTTCACAGCCGGACTAACCACTATATTTAGATTTCATTATCCACAACTTATCAACATTTTGTTTATAACTTAAGAAAAAACGTGAAACATAACAACTGTTGACTGAACTCGGCCCGCAGGGCTCACAGGCGGGTTTTATCATCCTGCAGCAGTTCCTCAGATGATCCTTGTGACATGCCGGTTCACGTGGCAGCAGATATTTACTGCTACCGGCAGTCCGGCTATGTGGGTGGCGAAAGTATTGATATTTACCGCAAGAGCGGTGGTATTTCCCCCAAGTCCTCCGGGTCCTATGTCAGTCTCGTTAATTTTTGTAAGCAGTTCTTTTTCCAGCTCGGCTATATGGGGAAGTTCTGAAGGTTTACCCACCTCCCTGGTAAGGGCCTGTTTTGCAAGGATCGCAGATTTCTCGAAATCTCCGCCGATACCCACTCCCACAACCATGGGAGGGCAGGCGTTGGGGCCGGCGTCCTTAACTGCCGTAAGTACCGCATCCTTCACGCCCTCGATTCCCTGGGCGGGTTTCAGCATAAATATACGGCTCATATTTTCGCTGCCGAAGCCCTTAGGGGCGAGAGTCAGCTTTATCTTATCTCCGGGAACTATCCTTTCATGGATAACAGCGGGGGTATTGTCCCCGGTATTCTCCCTGATAAGGGGATCCGACACCACGCTCTTCCTTAAGTAGCCCTCGGTATAGCCCTTTTTAACGCCGGCATTCACGGCCTCTTCCAGATCTCCTCCGGTAAGATGCACATCCTGGCCGATCTCCATAAAGAGCACCGCCATTCCCGTGTCCTGGCAGATGGGGATCATGTCTTCCCCGGCGATCTTTAAGTTCTCCTTTAGCTGGGAGAGGATTTCCCGTCCCACAGGGGACTCTTCCTTTTCCGCAGCAGCATTCAGCGCTTTCTTCATGTCCTCAGACAGGAAGTGGTTCGCTTCAATGCACATCTCCGCAAGGTTTTCGGTTATAAGGGAAACGTCAATTTCTCTTGGCATATGTTTTACCTCGTTATCCATCGAGATTCCTGTGATGAAATCTACTGTTTTATTGATTTGTGAGGATTTTACCGCCGCTAAAGCAGGATGTCAAACCGCCCTTTTATAGTGACAGCTTTACAAGGTCTATGTTAAAATTGAACATCATTGATATGTTTTAAAACTTGGACCGTTCTGAGGAGTACATATCAATAGGGGTGCGTATTTATAGAGGAAAGTTGTGATTTATGCTCCGGAGGGGTTCGGGGTTGTTATTGTTGTTTTAAACTTAAGGAGGAAGGGTATGTCTAAGGTTGTATTTCGGAGGTTTTTAAGTATTTTCCTGTCAGTTATGCTGACTTTTTCAACATCCGGCGTGACGGAGTGCTTTGCGGAGAATGTTTCCCACGAGGAAATACCGGCTGAGGAAACGGTCTCCGGAGAAAGTATTAATGTCGGAGAAGAGCCGGGATCTGACGGCGATACCGTAAGCAGCGACGAAAAACCGGAGTCTGAGGGCGATACCGTAAGCAGCGACGAGTCAGGAGATAAGGAAGATAATGATAAACCCGCAAATACCTTAAGCTCCGATGATACGACGTTCGTAAGCACAGATACCATCCTCCCCGTAGCGGAAGAGAGCCGTGAGCCGGAGATACTGGGGGCTACAAATGGAAGTTGCGGACCCAATGCAACATGGAGCTTTTCCGGAAACACTCTTACCATATCCGGAACAGGTGCAATTCAGAATTATGACAGTACTAGTCCCTGGAACTATTATACAGATCTATATATAGTAATTATTAATGAAGGCATTACATCAATCGGAAAAAACACTTTTAAGGATTGTGGTTCTATTAAATATATATACCTCCCGGAATCAATTGAAGCAGCTCAAGATAGTGCATTTCAAAACTGTACCAAATTGGAACGAATCTGTTTTTGGGGAAGTGAAACAAAGGATTCTTATCTTTACATAGGCGATTATGCATTTAACAACTGTACTTCACTTAAATATATCAGTTTTCCGAGATGGATCAATAAATTTAAGAGCCATACGTTTACAGGAGTAACAAATGCACATCTGTATCTACCGGAAGGTAATCGTTATTACTATGATGATACTAAAGGTACTTATGAAATAAATGCTACCATAGGCGGATCATCCGGCAAAATGAAAAATGACGGCGGAGGATCAACCACTGTTACAACTAATACTTCTCATGGCATAAACGGATTTATAGGCAAAGAACATGCTAATCCGATATTTTATAACTATGATTCAAGTACTAAAATACTGAATATAACAAAAACCGGCTCAGCAACGTACAGCGCAATGCAGAGTTTTAGCAGCGCATCTCTTTATCCCTGGTACAGATACAAAGACAAGATTGAGACACTTAATGTCTCCGGTCTTTCTGGTTTTGGTAATTATGCTTTTTCCGGATATTCTGTCTTAAAAACAGTAACCTTAAACTATAAAGGATCATTACTGGACAATGTTTTTAATGACAGCAATGAAATTACTACACTTACACTGAACGGTACAGGAGCAACCGGAACAACTTTTTCCGGAAAGAAAAAGCTGGAATCACTTACCATTAATACCACCGGAAGTGTTACTGCCGAAGCTTTTTCCGGCTGTACCAATCTTAAAAACCTTACTATTACCAAAGCAGATACGATTTATGGAAATGCATTTAAGGGATGTAATAATACAGGCTTTACATCTGTAACGCTGGGTACAGTTTCGACAGTAAAGACAAATGCCTTTTTGAATTGTTCAAATATTCATAGTTTTGATACAGGAAATGCTACAAAAATAGAATATAAAGCGCTTAATGGCTGCACAAGCCTTTCCAGTTTTACACTTGGTGCCGCATGTAATGATCTTGGAACGCCTCTTACGAATACCCATAATTCGATCAAAACACTTACAGTGGCTGCGGGAAACACGTATTATTCCGGATCTGCCAATAAAAACTATATCATTCAGAATAGCAACAAAAAACTCCGGATAGGCATTCTTACCGGTAATACCACGTCATTTACCGTTCCGAACAATGTCGAGCTGACAAATTATGCATTTTATAATCTCAGTAATCTGAAAACCGTGACATTTGCAGCTACTTCCTCAGTTACAGCCATAGGACAATATACTTTTTACGGATGTACCGGATTAACAAAGATTGAGATTCCTTCTTCAACTACGATAATTGATCAATATGCTTTTTCAGGCTGTACCAATCTAAAGACTGTGGTCGTTCCCAAAACTGTAACATCTGTTAATCAAAATGCATTCTTAAACTGCACAGGCCTTACAACCATAAACTATTATGGCTCTGAATACGAGTGGGATCAGACCCTAGGTATTGTCGAAACCGGAAACAGTGCCTTCAACAAGAATAAGGTGGCATGGGCTTATTACGAGGGTGATTTTGACGAAGGTCGTTTGCACTGGAAGGCGGAAAACAAGGTTCTGACCATAACAAGGAAAAGCGGTACCGGTACCGCTTTCCCCAATTTTAGCAGTCCGTCGGCAGTGCCATGGAAAAATCAGGCTTCCAGTATTACAAAAGTTGAGGCAAACTTTATTACAAAGGTAGGCGATTATGCTTTCTATGGTTTCAGGTCATTGGATACGGCAACTCCATCAAATCTGAATCTGGGGACGATAACCTCAATCGGAGCGCATTCTTTTGAGAATTGTGTAAAACTATCCTCCATGGATAAGTTCCAAAACTGTACATCAATAGGGGCTTATGCTTTCAGCGGCTGTACTTCGTTAGTGGACATCAGTATAGGATCAGCCTGCACATCGATAGGGATGCCGCTTACGGCTGACCCCGGCAATATAAAATCACTGACCGTTGATAACGGAAACGGTAGTTATAAATCTTCTGATGATAAGCTCTGTATTACAGATAAAGCGGGAAATACCCTTATTATGGGCATCAAAAAGGTGGATGTTCCTGATGGTATTAGTTCGATCGGAAGTTATGCATTCTATAATCTGAAAGGAGTAGAAACGGTTACTATACCGGAGTCTGTTCAAGCTATAGCAGCCAACGCATTTGCCGGATGTGACGATATTACAACTGCGAATTATTTAGGTTCAGATGTCAATCTTAATACTCTTAAAAGCAATATTGTGACGGAAGGAAACAGCAAGCTGATAAACGCAACCTGGAAAACAGCCTCTTATGAAGGCGATACAGCGGATGGCAATTTCCATTGGGAAGTAGCCGGAACAGCTTTAACCATTTCAAAGAAAAATACGGTTACAAGGCTGCCGGATTATAATTCTGCTTCAGAGGTTCCGTGGTCCATATATGCATCAAGAGTCACTGCTGTAAATATTACAGATATTGATTATGTAGGTGCCTATAATTTCTGTGGATTTTCAAAGTTGACAAATGAAAATCTTACATCACCACAGGTTACGGCAGTAGGTGCCCATTCTTTTGAAGACTGTGATGCCCTTACTGCAGTAATAAATAATAATTCCATTTTAGCGATCGGAGATTATGCATTTGCGGATTGTGACGGGTTAACAGCTGTTACAATGAATAATGCAAATACAGTTGGGAATTATGCCTTTGCTGATAGTGCTCTTACATCCATTACTTTCCCGGATAATATCTCAAGTGTGGGAGAAGGAGTGCTTCAGGGCTGCGAGAATCTCACTGCGATATACGCATCAACTGATAAAAAATACCGTGGAAATGCGTTGAACCAGATACTTATAGAAAAAAAGAACGAATCCGAATTCACTGTCATTGCTGTGGTTCCCGGAGTTGATGATCTTAATCTCAGTGGGACCGGAATTACGGAAATAGGTGCCGGAGCCTTTGCAGGCTGTGAAAATATGACCAGCATAACTATTCCGGATTCGGTAAAAACCATTAATAACGAGGCCTTTGAAGACTGTACGGCGCTTACGAGCATAAATATCCCTTCATCTGTAACAGAAATAGGCGGTTCGGTTTTCAGTGGTTGTACAAAGCTTGAAACTATCACTGTAGCAGAGGATAATCAGAGGTATAAGAGCGAAGACAACACAATCATCGATAAGAGTACGGATACCCTTGTACTTGTAGCCGGCTGCAAGGGAACAGCCGCAATACCTGAAGGTATAAAAGTCATCGGGGAGGGTGCATTTAAAGACTGTGCTTCACTTGAAGATATTACGGTTCCCGATGGTCTAACAGAGATAAAACCTTATGCATTTTACGGTTGCAGCGGGTTGAGATCCATGGATATCCCGGAAACCGTGATAAAGATTGGGGAACATGCTTTTGAGCTATGTTCCGGAGTTGAGACTCTAAATATACCCAGGGGTGTGACATATATTGGAGACAGTGCTTTTGAAAACTGTTATGCGCTTACAGCGGCTGAGTTTCCTGATTCTCCGGATGAGAATGGTCTGGGGATTTCGCTTTTTAAGAATTGTACGAGCCTTAAGATAATTGCATTAACAAGAGGAATTGCTGCCGTTCCGGAAGAATGTTTTATGGGATGCAGCAGTATTGCCAGCATACGTTTTTACCAGGGTACGAAAACAATCGGAAAAAATGCTTTTAACGGTGCGGCCGGACTTGAAAGTGTACAGATTTCTGTTGGCTTAGAACTGATAGATGAAAATGCATTTTTGGGAACCGGCGGCGTTGATAATAAGATCGATCAAGTATATTATACCGGATCTGAAAGCAGTTGGAATAAGATCGACATTAAGAACGGTAATGACCCTTTGAAATCTCCCGGTGCCATAGAATATGACTATGAAGAGATCATCTTCCCTGAAGAAGTAGCGATCACTCCTGACGACGGAGTTATCTCGATCGGTGAAACCCAGCAGCTTTCAGCCGTTTTCCACCCGATGGAAACCAGCTCAAAGTTCAGGGGTTTCTCCTGGACATCTTCGGACAGTTCGATTGCAACCGTATCAGATACCGGATTAGTAAAAGCAATTAAGCTTGGAGAAGCAGAAATTACTGTGAGAACCAATAATGCGGAAATAGACCCGCCTTTGGAAGCTTCTATAACGATAAAGGTTATGCCGCCTAAACATACAGTTACCTATAGATCCGGTTATGAAGATTCTTCAAACAAAACAGAAACCGTATATGAAGGTGATAAGATCCGCCTGAGTCCGTATAAGTTTTACAGAGATGGATATTCAATTTCCGGGTGGAAAGGAGATGACGGCAAAACATATGAAAAGGACGAGGGAAACATTGTAGTTAACAGAAATATGGAATTTACTGCTTTATGGATTGCTGAAGAAACGGAAAATCCGGAGGAAGAGGAGGATCCAAAGGAAGAAGCAACTGTTAACATCAAGAAACCCTTCACCATCAAGGGCGCGGACGGCGATATTCCCATTGAGATGTACGTGAAGATCACGAAGAAGGTCAGCTACAACGGCATGAAGCACGTGCCTCAGGGAGGTAAAGTGAATAAGTCCACAGTTGATGATATCGTGGTTTCCGTTTCAGGAAATATCCTTGAATACGTGGATCAGAATAAGACGAAGATCAAGATTAAGAATAACAAGTTCGTGTCCTCCGCCGGAAAGCCGGCCCAGGTGAGCGTCAGGTTCAAGCCGGATGGCAAAGACAAGAACATAAAGAAGGGTATAAAGGAGATCAACAAGGCTCTTAAGAATGACACGGAGCTCAGCTTTGAGATAATCCCGCTGGATCTGTCCACGGTTGCAAATCTTAAGGTGAAGGTCAACGGAAAGAAGACCAAGGTTTCCAAGGTAAGCGGCGAAGTTACGGTATCCGGAGCGGCAAAGGCCATTAAGCTCGGAAAGAAGGACTTTACCGCAGAGATCAACGCCGATGCCGGCACCGTAACCTTGACCGGCCAGGGCAACTGCAGCGGCACGGCCATAGTTCCTTTGCCGTAAAAGAAGATAATATCAGGATCGGAGAGCGGTACCGGAACCGCTCTCCTTTTAGTATGACGAAGATTCTTTTCCTTATACAATCAGCAGGAACCTGATTCAAAAATTTGTTCTGTCAACCAGATTCGAGAATTTGTTCTTGCATAAATTTCGGGTTTCTGTTACATTACATATACTTCATTCGACAATTCTGTCGAGAACATTTTATTTCAGCGTTTCGCTAATTATTCCATTATTATTTACAATCTTTTTATGAAAGGAGTCTTTTTATGTATTCATCTTTAAAACCAGTGCCTTTTGAGCAGGCTACAGGTTCTGTAGCTTATAACATGACAAACGATTATCTTTTTCATCTCGTTTTGCAGGAAAACGAACAGGCCCTTATCGGACTTATTGCTGCCCTGCTTCATTTGGACCCGGATTCCATAATAAAAGCCGAGGTTCAAAATCCAATTAAAACAGGTCAGATCATTACTGACAAATGCTTTCAGCTGGACGTTCTGGTCCTTTTCAACAACTCCACCATCATCAATCTGGAAATGCAGGTCAAGGACCTTAAAAACTGGGTTCCACGCTCATTATCCTATTTATGCCGTGAATTCAACAGTCTTGATCATGGAGATGACTATTCAGATGTTAAGCCGGTTTATCAGATTGGATTTCTTGACTATAGTCTGTTTCCTGAATATCCTGAGTTTTATGCAACTTACCGTATGAGCAACCTGAAGAATCATCATGTATATAGTGACATCTTTACCTTGTCTGTGGTAGAATTGAACCACATAAATCTGGCAACTGAAGAGGACAAAGCTTACGGAATAGACAAGTGGGCTGCCCTTTTCAAGGCAACAACATGGGAGGAAATACAAATGCTGGCGAAGACAGATTCTAATATTGAATTAGCTGCAAAATCAATATATAGCAGTGTTACAGATCCTAGAATACTGAATATCCTCCGTGTACGTGATGAGGAAATCAGGGGGGAGATCCACCGTAGGGAACGTCTTGCAGAGCAGGATAAGCAGATAGCAGAGCAGGATAAACGGCTGTCCGAGCAGGAGGAACAGATAGCAGAGCAGGATAAGCAGATAGCAGAGCAGGATAAGCAGATAGTAGAGCAGGATAAGCAGATAGCGTCATTAAAGAACAAGCTGGAGGAGAAAGAGGAACAGATCGCTGAACAGAGTTCCCAGATAGCAGAACTTGAGGATCGGTTTATCAATATGCAGGCTCAGATAGATAAGCTTTCTGCTAATAACAGCGATCGGTGAAATAGCGGGAGTGTAAGATTTATAGATCCCGTTTATTATAAAGAATATATACAGGGAGAGAAAGAAAATGCTTGATATCAAATTTGTTAGGGAAAATCCGGAGATTGTTAAGGAGAATATAAAGAAGAAGTTTCAGGATGAGAAGCTTCCTCTGGTGGACGAAGTCATCGTTCTCGACAAGGAAAACCGGGAGACCCAGCAGGAAGCCGATGACTTGAGAGCCGGCAGGAACAAGCTCTCAAAAGAGATCGGAGCTCTGATGGGCCAGGGCAAAAAGGAAGAAGCTGAGAAGATCAAGGCTCAGGTTGCTGCCAACGCAGAGCGCCTTGCTGAGCTTGAAAAGAAGAATAATGAGCTTCGCGAGAAGATCCAGAAGATCATGTATGTGATCCCCCAGATCATTGATGATACCGTTCCCATCGGAAAAGATGACAGCGAAAACGTGGAGATCGAGAAATTCGGAGATCCGGTGGTTCCTGATTTTGAGATCCCTTACCACACGGACATAATGGAAAGCTTTGGCGGGATAGATCTGGACGCCGCAAGAAGAGTTGCCGGAAACGGTTTCTACTATCTTGTGGGAGACATCGCAAGGCTTCATTCCGCAGTAATAAGCTACGCCAGGGATTTCATGATCGACAGAGGCTTTACCTATGTGGTTCCGCCCTTCATGATCCACGGGAACGTGGTACAGGGAGTTATGAGCTTCCCCGAAATGGAAGCCATGATGTATAAGATCGAGGGCGAAGACCTTTATCTCATAGGCACTTCCGAGCATTCCATGATAGGAAGATATATCGATCAGCAGATCGATGAGGCGAGCCTTCCCCTTACTCTTACAAGCTATTCTCCATGCTTCCGTAAG
>JAEEGL014473497.1_pt1 | contig 11286 bp, 12 predicted proteins | sample 9134231 | NCBI WGS metagenome assembly JAEEGL01 (sample SAMN16246548, study PRJNA631951) | gut metagenome | biome: gut microbiome; feature: rumen; material: fiber-attached | host: Bos | place: Iran: Karaj | collected 2018-10
AACGAAGCAGTCAAAGCTAGCGGCGTCAGCACTTTTAACGCTGCCCAAAGCTGGCAAATCTGCACAATCATTATTAGCGCACTTGGTGCACTTGCACTATTTGCATTCTTTACCTACTTCAAAAAAGGTGCTGAAAAGCGCAAAGTTGGTGAAGATCTTAAAAACTTCTTCCTCTTCAAAGGCAACTGGGCAGAAGATCTAGCTAGACTCGTATTTTACTACGTTTCTATCAGCTATGCTATGAGCGCTCTTCAAACCCTCACTACCGGTGGTGATCCATGGGGCTTCTTCGAAGGCGTCTTCTACTTGGTATTCATCCGCTTTGTCTACGAAGCTGCTGTTACCATCATCCGCTTCTGCAAAGGCGAAAAGAAATAATAGCCAATTTAAAATCCCCCGGCTCTCGGGGGATTTTTTGTGCGCCAAGAGAAACTGATGCTATAATAAAAACATGAACGTGGAGGTCACAGTAAAACCCGGTTCAAAAAAAGGTCCGCTGGTAGAAAAGTCTGGCGACGGCCTAGTTGTTTATCTAAAAGAAAAACCACATGACGGCGAAGCCAATACAGCATTAATCAAAATGCTTGCCGAATACTACGACGTCGCAAAAACCAACATTGTAATTCGGGCGGGCGCAAAAGGTCGCAAAAAAATAATTCAAGTAGGGTGAGAGAAGGAAAAACATGAGGCAAATTAAGGTCGGGCAAACCTACCGGCACTTTAAAGGCAATAATTATGTTGTTCTGGATATCGTCAAAGACAGCGACGACAAAAAAGACATCGTCGTGTACGAAGCCCTATATGGCGAACACCAAAAATGGACGCGCCCATTAAAAGAATTTATGTCGCGCGTAGACAAAAAGAAATATCCAGAAGTTAGCCAAAAGTATCGTTTTGAAGAAATCAATTTAAATATAAATGGTGTGGGAGAAAAGGAAAAATCCATGTTGGCGCCAGCCGAAATCGCAAAGTCTGCCGTACAAATCGGTGAAGGAAAGGGAAAACTAAAAGCTATCAAAATGCTACTACTCGGCATGTTCGCCGGCGCCTTTATCGCGCTCGCTGGCGTAGGCTCGACGTTCGGCAACGTATACGTCGGTAAGCTCGCTGGAGCTTGTATCTTTCCGGCCGGCCTTCTCATGGTAGTGGTCGCCGGCAGCGAACTATTCACCGGCAACAACCTAATGGTGCAGGCACTCTTTTCGCGCCGCATCGGCTTGAAACAACTGCTTAAAAACTGGGGTCTAGTATTTCTTGGCAACTTCATCGGCGCCATGCTCGTGGCGCTCGCCGTGGTATTTTCTGGCGCACTCGAACCAGTTGCAGACGTCGTCGTGAATACCGCCATGAACAAAGTAAATCTTGGTTTTGGCGAAGCCTTGCTTCGTGGCATTCTTTGTAACTTCCTCGTTTGTATTGCAGTTTGGATGTCATTTGGCGCAAATAGCCTAGGCGGCAAAGCCGTAGCCGTGTTCTTCCCGGTAATGCTCTTTGTCCTTTGTGGCTTCGAACACTCCGTGGCAAACATGTATTACATTCCGGCCGGCTTGTTCGAATCGGCCAAGCACGGCGTCACGATCGAAGGATTGAACTTTGGCACGATGCTTTTGAACAATTTGCTGCCTGTCACCCTCGGTAATATTATTGGCGGCGCTGGATTGGTTGGCGCAGGTTATTACTTTGTTTATCTTCGCGAAAAGAAAGCTAAGGTTGCGGTAGAAGTTTCTGCTAAGCTCACGGTTAAGACCGGTAAGAAGGCAAATAAAACGGCTGTAAAAACCGCCACTAAGCCAGCCAAAAAAGTCGCCACAAAAAGTGTTGTAAAAAATACAACAGTCAAGGCGAAAAAACCTGCTAAAAAACCAGCGAAAAAAGTTGTCGCAAAAAAGCCAGCTGCTAAGAAGGCAACTACAAAGAAGATGATATAATAATTCCACAATGGTCTACCTAGATTATGCTGCAACCAGTCCGCTTTTGCCGGAGGTGATGGATGTGATGCACGAGGCCGAAAAGAAATTTTTCGCCAACGCGTCAGCACTTCATACGCCCGGCCATCTTGCAATGAACAAAATTGAAGAAACGCGTGAGCTACTCGCGGAATTGATTAACGCCGATCCAGGCGAAATTATTTTTACATCTAGTGCATCAGAATCCAACAACACTGTGATTCGCACTTTTGCGGGCCACAAGATTTTTACGTCGCCACTCGAGCATCATTCCATTATCGAATCCGCCAGAATGTTGAAGGGTGATGAAGACCCGGCGCTCTATTCTTATATGCTTACTAACAACGAGATTGGTGAGTTTTTGCCAGTGAAAGACATTGCGAAAAAAGCTCACGAAGAAGGTGGGTTCATGCATTCGGACCTTACGCAGGCGCTCGGCAAAATTCCGGTCGACGTAAAGGCGCTCAACCTAGATTATGCTACGTTTAGCGCGCACAAAATCGGCGGCCCAATTGGCGTGGGCGCACTCTACATTAAAAATGGCGTGCCGTTCAAGCCGCTGATTATTGGTGGTAACCAAGAAAACAAACGCCGCGGCACTACTTACAATACGGTAGGCATAATTGGTTTTGGCGCCGCACTAAAATACGTTAAATCTCACAAAACTTGGGAAATTTACGACACCAAAATCCGCGCTTTACGTGATGAACTAGCTAATCGTATTTTGAAAGAAATTCCGGGCAGCAGCCTCAACACGAATCTAAAGAATTCTTTACCAAACATTTTGAACGCGTCGTTTGAAGCTGCCGAAGGCGAGTCGATTCAACTCTATCTAGACGCGGAGGGTATTATTGTTTCTACCGGCTCGGCTTGCGCCTCTGGCGACATCAAGCCAAGCCATGTTTTGATGGCCAAAACCGGCGACGCCGAAGTCGCGCACTCGTCGATTCGTTTCTCGTTTGGTCTCGAAAACACCAAAAAGGACATCGACAAAGTGATGGAAGTTTTGCCGGGCATCATTGATCGTTTGCAAAAAATTAGCACAATAGAAAGGAAAACCAAATGAACGAAGGTGAAGATTGGGTTTATACAGAAATCGTAAAGGATCATTTTTTGCACCCGCGCAACTTCTTGTTTGGCGATGAATCCAAATTTAAGTGCGACGCGGTTGGCATTGTCGGCAACCCGATTTGCGGCGACCAAATGAAAATGTATATCAAGGTTAAAGACAACGTGATTGAGGATTTGCGTTGGAAAACCTACGGCTGCGCCTCGGCGATTGCTTCTACTTCTGCGCTTTCTGAACTCGCCAAAGGAAAGACCTTGGACGATGCCCTCAAAATTTCCGCCAAAGAAATCGACGATTATCTTGGTAATTTGCCAAAACATAAATTCCACTGCTCCGTGCTCGGCCATGAAGCGTTAGCGGATGCAATTGAGAATTATAGGAAGAAGGTTCGCTAACTCACCAATTTTCTCAGAAAACAATTGGTGAGGACGCTCGCTAAAGCTCGCTATCTCACCAATAAAAAAATAAGCCTGAAGGCTTGTTTTTTTTATTGGTGAGTCGGGAGGGGCTCGAACCCTCGACACCGGGCTTAAAAGGCCCGTGCTCTAACCAGCTGAGCTACCGACCCATATGGTTTCGTACCGAGATATTATATCACAAGTTTTTAAAAATAAAATATCTGGTGGGCTTTTGCAGGAGTCGCATCGAAGATCCGACTCTGCTTTTTGACCCGTATCGTAAGATACGGTGGTGGGCGATACAGGAGTCGAACCTGTGACCTCGTCTACGTCAAAGACGCGCTCTAGCCAACTGAGCTAACCGCCCGCTCCAAATATTATATCACAAAAACCGAAAAATTACTAAAAATCTCTACCATTAAGGCATGAGATTGAAGTTGGAAAGATCAAATTCATCTTCGTATTCTTCGTCACTTGAGCTTGAACCGTACTTTTCGTGGAAAAGACTGTAGCTTGGAATCAGCTCAATGTCTTCATTGGTTAATGGGAATACGTTGACTATATCGTCTAACATGCTGACATCTGATAGATTTGAGGTGATCAGGCCGGTAGTTTTGTCGGCAGAAACAACTCCGTTGAAGAGGTTGATTGCGAGATTATCGGAGGTATAATCACTTTGAGTTGCTGCGGCCTCGGCCAAATCATTGAAATTATAGCCTGGCATAATAAAGTGTACGGTTAAGATGAATTCGTCGTCTGTCTCTTCAAAATCGTAATCATAAATATTCATTAGCCCACTACGATAGATGCTTGCGACAGAATAAGTGCGCAGTAAAGCGTTGACCAACTCTTTATCATCGGTTTTTAGATAGTAAATGTAGTCGGAAGAAGTAATATAGTAAGAGCTATTGGTGCCGCTTGGCTCGGAGTCGATATAGTCACGTTTGAATGAAAGATACGAATTGCAGTTTTCGATCATGCTACATTCTGCAGGGTCTTTGACCGGTTTAATGACGGCATAATAATCGTATTCCTCGGTCTCGAAAAAGTCCTCGCTGGTGTCAATATCGGTCTCGCCATCTAGATATTTGCGAAAGATTGCCAGTTGGTCGTATACTCTATGGGCCTCTTCCTCTAGTTCGTCCGAGTCGCTATGGGAGCTTCCGAGGATCAAGCCAAAATTGGTTCGCTCTTTGGAAACGGCGTTATACACCTCATCCTCGACGTAATTTTCAGGAAGAATGCCGCGGGCGTCTTCTTGCGTCATCAAGAAAGCGAGCGCTTCCTCCTTGGTGAGGTCTTCAAATTTAGTTTTGCCAACCGGCTCGTCTGGTTGTGGGACCGGGGTCGGAGTTGGGGTCGACTGTTTATTGATCATCGCGAAAGCAAGGCCGCCGCCAATGGCACCAAGACAAACAATAGCAAGAATGATTATTACGAGAAAACCTTTACTCTTTTTGGGAGCCGCGTTGGTGAAGGCGATGTTACTGTCGTATGGAGTTGGGACCGGTTGCATTGGCTGCATTGGCTGCTGATAAGCCATTGGCTGCATCGGTTGCTGATAAGCCATTGGTTGCACCGGTTGCTGTGGCATTACCGGTTGTTGCGGCGCCATGGGTTGCTGCGGCGGAAAAGGCTCAGGTCCAGCAGGGTAAGGGTTGTTATTGAAATTATTGTTTGTCGGTTCCATTTTTTTGTTTTCTTGTTTTATTAGTTATATTTTACCATAATCTAATTCAAATCAATAGTCACGGTCAGGGCCTGGTGGTCAGAAACCGGCGCGTTAATCACCTCGAAATCGTGATATTTGAGGCCCGGAGTCACGAGGATATGGTCGCAGGCGACATCTTTTTTGAAGCGGATGTTGCGGAGGGTGGTTTTTAGGCCGTGCACGGCAGTGAGATCGGTAAGGAAATCTAGCTCGCGCATAGCTGGAGCTTCGGTGGTGACGTTCAAGTCGCCACACATTACTACCGGGCCGGATTCGTTTTTAATCATCTCCGCCACGCGGCGCATACATTCCACGGACGTTTCGTTGCCGAGCGGATCTTTTTGCCAATAGCCGTGATAATTAATGACCGTGAGGCCGTTTTCGAGCGCGATTTTTTGCACCGGCCAGCGATGATTTTTGATCGTATCAAAATAATTATCCAAATTGTTTGCGGTTTTGTAGTCGCAAACCAACATCTCTTCTTTGATATTTTTAAACGGGATTTTGCTAAGCACCGCGTTGCCGCGTTCAATTCGAGTGCTGCCATCTAACACTTGGATACCATACATCGAAACGCGGGTCTCGTAATCAAATCCACCGGCGGCCTTGATTTTGTCCACGCTATCCATAAAAAGATCGATAAAACCAACGTCGTTTTCGCCCCAAACCGCCTCTTGTAGACAAACTATATCGTAATTACCCTCGGCAATAAAAGCGCTCAGGCCATCTTTGATGCGGCCACTCCAGGCGTTGAGTTGAAGAATTTTGATGTTGCTCATGATTATATTTTAACATGTAAACCCCGGGTTTTTCTATGCCATTGAATTTTTTCTAGTTTTATGTCATATTAGTAACATACTTGTCCGGGTGTAGCAAAAACATAAGGAGGTGGTATTTATGTTGGACGAGTCGAAGATTAATGTCGACAAAAATCTGTTGCAGCACATCAAAGAGAATGTTTTTCCGAAATACGAAAAATTTTATTCTCACGACATGAGGCACATCGAGCGCGTTATTGGGACGATTACGATGCTGGCGAGATATTTTAACCTCGATGAGAACATGGCATTTACGATTGCGAGCTATCACGATGTCGGGCTGAGCATCGACAGGAAACATCACGAGATTACATCGGGCCAGGCCCTGGCAAACGACGAGAAACTCCGCGAGTTCTTCACGGAAGAGCAAATCGAGACAATGCGCGAGGCGGTTGAGGACCACAGAGGCTCGAGAGTTGAGCGTCCGAGAAATATTTATGGGGAAATTTTGTCGGATGCCGATCGGGATTTTAACATCCAAACTCTGGCGAGGCGAACCTTGGCCACTGCGATTAAGGAGTCTCCGGGTCTTACTTTCGAAAAGTATTTCGACAAATGCCGTAGCCTTCTGGAAAAACGCGAAGGCACGTTCCGTCTTTGGACGAAATGCCCTAAGCTGATGCGGCAAATGGAAGAGTGCAAAAGGGACTTCCTGAGCACGATTTATGCCCATCAAGTCTATCTGATGGAGTGGGACATAATGACCAGAAGTGGCGTTGTCGAGAAGATTCAAAACGGCGAGTACACAGATTTTTGACAATAAGGCCCCGAATGGGGCCTTATTTTTTTATCGCGTAAAAAAAGACCGTGTTAAAATAAGTATAAGAACAATAAAAGGAATAATATATGGAACAAGACGTAACCGTTGTAGAGCCAGTTGTGAACAACAACAAACAGAAAAAAGGAAAAGGCCGCACAATTACCACAGTAATCGCTATCGTAGTTGCGATTTGCGGAATTGGGTTTGGCGTTTTTGGCATAATTCGCGGATGGCATAAGGATGACCAGATCTCTAGTTTGGAAGCTCAAATTGATAAGGCTAATAACGAGATTGCCAGCCTAGAGACACAAGTCGAGGAAGCCAATAATAAAATTGAGTCTTCAAAAAACAACACAACAGAACAAATAACGACCACTAGAAGTAAAAACCAGCTAATTATGTCTGGTGCTGCGCCAGTGGTTTATAATATAAACTTCGAAGCAAGAAGCGGAGATTCGTCTATTCTTCTATCTATTCGCAAGGGAGAAGTATATTTATGTAAATATGGCAGTGGCGGTTATGTCAATAAAGAATGTAGCATAAAAGGTCTTACTGGTAAGATTTATAAAGTGGCTGAGATTAGTGAGGGTCAAGCCCGCTCGGACAAAGATAGCATTGGTTTCATTATGGAAGATGGTAGCGTAGAATATCTTTATCTAAATGATGCTCTCGAGAGAGGTGATTTTAATATTGATGGCAAGTTAAAAATTGATGGCGTTGTTACGGATATAATCAGTATTGGTGTAGGCGTAGAAGACGGTGTTGGCGGATACGGTTCAACGGTTTTTGTGCTCGCTGACGGGTATTACATGCTGTACGATGAGTCGTTATTCGAATGAGTTTATGAATGCTTGAAAGGAAAGGCCACTGAATAGGGGCCTTTCCTTGTGGAGATTGTTAAAAGGTGGCTCCGGTAGCCTCGCTTCGCTCGTCTTCCGTCACCACCATTTTTTTGTTAGCACAAAAAATGGTGGCTCCGGTCGGACTTGAACCAACGACACAAGGCTCTTCAGGCCTCTGCTCTACCAACTGAGCTACAGAGCCACTTTTACAGTGTAGTCCTATTATAACACAGTTTTTAAGTGTGGTATAATTAATCTATGAAAAAAATTAATACTTCTCCAATTTCTGGTGCGCTTGAGCTTTTGCCAGCCGAGCAAGCCGTTTTTACCAACCTTAAAAACAAAATTGCCGAAGTATACCATCGCCATGGCTTTCTAAAGATTGAGACTCCTGTGATCGACCGCACCGAGATTTTGTTTGCCAAAGCCGGCGGCGACACCGAGAAACAAGTCTACAAAGTTGTGAAAACCGCCGAGGCTGCCGACGAGGCCGACCAAGCTCTGCGCTTTGATCACACCGTGCCTCTAGCCCGCTACGTAGTCGAGCACGAAAGCGACCTCGTTTTTCCGTTTAAAGCTACACAAATCGGCCGCAACTTCCGCGGCGAGCGCGCACAAAAGGGCCGCTACCGCGAGTTTTATCAGTGCGATATCGATATTATTGGCCGCAATCAACTCTCTTTAGCTTACGACGCCGAGATTATTTCTACCTTGCTCGACGCTTATAAGAGCTTCCTTACCGCCAAGGTGGTGGCTCGCACCAGCAACCGCAAAATTTTGAACGGTTTGCTCGAGTTTCTCGGTCTCTCTCACATTTCAAAAGAGATTTTTGATGTAGTAGACCACGCCGAAAAGGTGCCAGCAGAAGCTAGCCGTGAGGCTTTGCAAAAACTTGGTATCAACGACGACGCAATTGCCGTAATCCTTAGTTTTATCGAGATTCATGGCCCACGCGAAGATGTGATCCCGGCTCTCCGCGATCTTAACGTCACGAACGAAACCTTCTCGCTTGGCGTTAACGAGCTTGATACCACTCTTGGTCTCGTGGCCGCACAAGGCTTCGGTGATAACATTGAGGGCGACATGAAGATTGTCCGCGGGCTCGATTATTATACTGGTACTGTATTTGAATTCTGTCTTCCTGACTACAAAGGCATCGGCTCGGTGGGTGGTGGTGGCCGCTATGAAAACCTGGCCAGCAACTTTACCGACCAAACCTTCCCAGGTGTGGGCGGCTCGATTGGACTAACCAGGCTATATTATGTTCTAACTGAAAATAATTTGATAAAAAGTCAAGACGGGGAATTGATTGATTATTGTTTGATTCCTATCTCCGAAAACGAATATACCTTTGCTGCCGACCTCGCCGCGAAACTCCGCGAAAAAGGCCAAACCGTAGATATCATCTTTAGCGACAAAAAGCTCGGCGACAAGATGACCTACGCTGCTAAACTCGCCAAAAATGGCGTCGTAATCGGCGGTGACGAAGTCGCCTCCGGTAACCTCACGGTGAAGAATTTTGCCACCGGCGAAGTTGCCCCACTTAATATTTAGTATGAGAAATCCTACCTTATCTCAACATTTCTTGCGCTCGCCTAGACTGGCTTTGATTTTGATCGGCCACTCTAACCTTAAAAAGCGCGACCTCGTGATCGAGATTGGCGCCGGCTCGGGCGTGATTACAAGCGCACTTTCGGCGCGCGTTCGCCAGGTGATTGCCGTGGAGCCAGACCACGCTACCGCTATGAAACTACGCGAAAACCTGGCCAAGCGTAACATCGAAAATGTCCAGGTGGTAGAAAAAGATTTTCTTGAGATGGAGCTGCCAAACGAGCCATATAAGGTCTTCAGTAACCCACCATTTCATCTTAGCTCCGCTATCGTACACAAGCTGATCGAAGCCGAGAACCCGCCAGAATCGTTTTATCTGATTCTGCAAAAACAATTCGCTCTGAAACTTCTTAACACCGAGCGCCACTATACCTCGCAGTTGGGGCTAAAACTAATCCAAAGCTATCAAACCAAGATACGCCTACCTCTAAAGCCAACCGATTTTACGCCGCCACCAGCGGTGCCAACCGTCTTATTTGAAGCTAAAAAAATCGCCGAATAAAATCGGCGATTTTTAAATGCAAATTAACTCTCGAGCCCAGCTTCGAAGTAATATAGCACGTAGTCCCAGCCCCAAGAGAGGTCGAAGCCAGAGGTGGCGAATTCGTTAAACTTAAAATATGGCATGCCACCGTTGACCATTTTGGCGGTTTTTTCGGTGTTTTTCTTTACTTCGTCGAGGGTTTCGTCGTCGCGCACGCATTTTTCGAAGCTTTCGCCAAGACCAACTTGTTTGCCGATATTGATCCAGTAATCTTTGCCAAGGGCCCGCATGCTTTCGGCGGCGCTTTTGCCGCTGCCAACGAAGTAATCATTCCAAACTGTGGTAATCGCGAGATTGTAATAGTCCCAGAATTTGCCTTCGTTTTTGGCGCAGTAGGTGGCTTCGGCTGAGTAGCGCGAGTTAATTGGACGCGTTTCGCCGTATTCATAGAGGAATTCGCTCATCCTGACCTCTAGCAAAATGTCTTTTTCTTCAATGTACTTCTTGAATTCTTCTTCGTTTTCGACGATGGCGTTTTCGAAGGCCACGCAATATGGGCAGACCAAATCAGAATAGATGATGAAGTGGTTTTTAGCCTCGAGGTTACCAACGGTCATCGCCTCGTCCCAGACCTTACTACTAGTTGATGGCTTTACCATACTATTGGCGATCGCCGCACCCAAAATAATCACGATAACCAAAAGGGCGACGATTCTAAGCGCTTTTTTCACGAGCCTCCTTCTTTGCTAGATATTTTTCGTTAACTATTATAACATAGGTTTCCTCACCGATGCGGCGAAGTGAGAGAATCGCAACGACGATGGCGAGCCAGGTAACGAGTTGCGAAACCACGCCGGTGACGGCGAAGCCGCTGGTAGAGAAGAGGGTGCCTAGCAACGGAGTAAGCAAAGTTGTGCCGCAAGTTGGACAGCCAGCCCCTAGGGCAATCAGCCCAGCCACGATGCCGGCCTTCTCGACATTAGCCGAGTTGGAGGATTTTTCACTCTGTTTTTTCTTCCATAAAAGCACCACAAGGCCGATCAAAATACCTTGCAAAATTGCAATCAAAAACACAAAAAGCCAATCTAGGAACGGCTGCTTGTAGCCAAACACGCCAAGAAACGCGTCGCCGATAATCTGCATATTAGCAGGGAGGCCGAGCACGCCCATCAGCTGGAATTTGGAAAAGCCGCCGCTAAGCAAATTCATCAAAGTGCCAAAAAAGAGAAAGGCAATAATAAAGCTAATCACAAAGCGTTTTTCGTGAAACGCCAAAAGAATTCCTTTACCAGCCAAAGGGAAACCATCCAGCCATTTAGCTATGTTCGGTTTTTTCATATACCTCCACGTTTATGTTTTTATTTTAGCACAAGTTTTGTGATGATTCTATCTTTTTATTATAGCACAAATTGCGTAAAAAGTAAAGAGTTTTGAGCCGTCCACCCCTGTAAAATAAGCATGAGTTATAACATAAAAAATCTTAAAATCAATGTTGACAGATATTACGCCTATGCTAAAATGGAAGTAGATTTGAACCGAACCAAACGTTGAGAGCGGCTCAAGTCTGAGGGTGGAGAGTGTAGACTTATTTTGGTAAACCGCCTAGAAATTCTATTTAAACTAAGTTATAATTCCATATAGTATGAG
>JAEEGL014662266.1_pt1 | contig 11286 bp, 10 predicted proteins | sample 9134231 | NCBI WGS metagenome assembly JAEEGL01 (sample SAMN16246548, study PRJNA631951) | gut metagenome | biome: gut microbiome; feature: rumen; material: fiber-attached | host: Bos | place: Iran: Karaj | collected 2018-10
CACATCAATAACAAGTCATCTAATATCACTGTTAAGGATTGTACAATTTCCGGAGGACAGTGGGAGTATGGTGTAGCTATAATTGGTGAGAGTAATAAGATTACTGTCAAGAATAATACTATTGAGAATACAAAGAAGAACGGAATCAAGATCACAGATAAGAAGTCAACAGCTAAGGCTATTGATAAGAACAAGATCAAGGGATCTAAGGAACATGGTATTTATGTAAGTAATTACGCAACAGTTAATTCCCTTAAGGGTAATACCATTTCAAGCGTTAAGAAGGGCAGCTATGGAATTTATATCAGTAACCACTCTACAGTTAAGAAGTTTACTGATAATACATTCGAGAATATTAAGAAGTCTGCTCAGACCTTCATTTCTAAGGATTGTAAGGTAAAGAAAAAGTAATCAGATAAAATAGTGCGAAACTAATTACACTCCGCCGAAGAACCTCTTTATGAGAGTTTTTCGGCGGGGTTTTTTATTATCCCTTTTTGGTGTAAACTATAATCTGGTCTTTAATTCACAAACGACTTAATGATTCAGAAGGAAAAGGTGATTATGAGTACAATAGTTACAGTAGTAGTACCATCTTACAATAGTGAAAATGTTATCGGCCAGTGTCTGGATAGTATTTTAGCTCAGACATTTCAGGACTTTGAAATAATAGTTGTAGACGATGGATCTACAGATGGAACAGTAGAAACTGCTAATGAGTATGCAAAAAAGGACAGCAGAATAAAGGTTGTTCCCAAGGAGCATGAGAATGCCGGAGTATCCCGTAATGTCGGCTTGGACATGGCTGAGGGTGAATATATAGTCTTTTGGGATTCAGACGACTTTTTTGAACCTAATGCGTTAGAACTACTTTACAACAAATGTAAAGAAGATGATGCAGACATATGTATCTGCGATGCCTGCCATTACAATGATCGAATTGGAGTAAGGGTACGTGGAAAGAAGAATAATTATATTTATGTGCCTGAAGAACTTCCATACAACAGAAAGACTGTTCAGAAGTATATTTTGAATATTTCTAATAATGTGCCCTGGAATAAGATGTTCAGGCTGGCATTTATAAGAGAAAAAGGTATTCGTTTTCAGAGCATAGAGAAGGCTAATGATGCACTTTTTGTTATGTCATCAATGGCTTTGGCTGACAGAATAACTATTATCGAAGATATGCTTATAAATTGGAGAATGAATCAGGAGAATAGTACAACTACTGATAAGAAAAGAAATCCAATGTGCGTGTTTAAAGCCTTTGAAACAACTAAGGAATTCCTTGAGCAGAAGGGCGTGTATGAAGAGGTTAAGCAGAGCTTCATAAACAGAGCAGTTGATAGCTACCTCTATGCACTTAAGTGCCAGAAAAATCCGGAGAACCCGGATGGCTTCAGAATGATGTATGACTACATCAGGAATGAAGCGTTCAAGAAGCTTGGGGTGGATAATCTGGAACGTTCATATATCTATAAAGAAAATAAAGCTGATCTTCTTTCAAAGGTCACAGATGGTTCTTATGAAGAATATATTTTATGGCGCGAGGAAGTAGAATCTGAAGCCGCTATACGAAGATTTGAGAAAAAAGAAAGAAGTATGCAGAAGCAGTATGACAAGCTGCAGGCCAGATACGATAAGCTTTATGCAAAAAATGAGAGACTGAATCAGAAATACGAAAGAATGAAGAACTCATTTGCTTATCGTGTAGGTATGAAGGTAACCTGGCTCCCAAGAAAGATCAATGCACTTATAAATGGCAAGCCTGATACCACTGAAAAAGAGCAGGAAGAAGTTATCGAGAATGAAGTAGAGAATATCATCGATAATGAGCCGGATGCTGTTGAGAACGATTCTGAGAACGATGGAATGTAATTGGAGGAATAAAATTGGAATCAACTATAAAAATACTTCTCAGTTATCACAAGAAAGATCATTTGTTCAAGGATGAAATACTTACTCCTATCCATGCAGGCAGAGCAAATAGAGAGCCACTTTCTGATGAGGCTAGTGAAGAGACAAAATGGCTTTATGAGAACATGGACGGAGATAATACAGGGGATAATATTTCAGAAAAGAATCCTCTATATAATGAAATGACAACGGTTTATTGGGCATATAAAAACTATGCCAGTCTGGATAACCCTGATTATATTGGTTTCATGCATTACCGCAGGCATTTTATTTTTGATGAAACTTTGGAAAAGGGTAATTATGATGTAGAGGAGATTGAAGATGATTACTTTGATAAAATCAATTATTCTCCTGAAGTAGTAGAAAAGATGGTCAAAAACTATGACTTTGTTTCAGTAAAGCCGCTTCTCAGACCATCTTTGTACAATCATTACAAAGTAAATCATAATATTGAAGACCTTGATAATGCAGTGAAAATAATAGAAGAGCTATACCCTGATTATGTAGAGGCTGCTAATGAATACTTAAATGGTGAAAAAGCGTATTTTTGTAATATGTTTATTTTCCCCAGAGAGACCTTCTTGAGATATGGAGAATGGTTCTTCAATATTACTGAGAAACTTGAGGGCAGCCTTAAGAGTAATCGATTGTTTGTTAGTGAATGGCTTACAGGTATTTTCATTACAAAACTCATCATGGAAGGCAAAAAGGGTATATTCCTCCCGACCATGATAGCTGAGGGAGAGCATGAAATTCCAATAGTATTGGCTGGAGACAATAATTACGCAATCCCTATGATGGTTGTAATTGAATCTCTGTTAAATACTGCACACAAGTCTACAACATACAGAATTGAAATGCTTGTTTCGGGTGATTTTTCTGTAGAAAATAAAGAAAAAATCATGCGGGTATGCCAGAGATATAATAAGTACAAGCTGAATTTCCATGTTATGGGAGCTGACGATGATGATAAATTCATTCAAATAAAGCATATCAGCGCTGCTACATACTACAGATTGAAATTGCCGGAACTTTTGCAGGATGTAAAAAAATGCATATATCTTGATTCTGATATTGTGGTAAAGGATGACTTATCTGCTTTATTCAGAATGAATGTAGATGATAAGTACATTGCCGTAGTAGCCACTGCAGGATATCTTTTCCCTGATAGTAAAGTTGAGAATAAGTGCAGGGAACTGGGGCTCTCTAACCTTGATAGCTATGTAAATGCAGGCGTTCTTATCATGAATCTTGAAAACATGAGAAGAGATGGCCTTTCTGAAGAATTTAGATTTTTGTTAAATAAGAATTTCTGCTCACAGGATCAGGATATTTTGAATGTTGCATGCATCAATGGTATAAGAAAGCTGCCATTCAAATATAATGTAATGACAAAGTATCCAATTGATGATAAAAGTGCTTACAACAAAAATGAGATGCTGCAGAGAGCATATCCAAGATCTGAATGGAATGGTGGAAGACTTCATCCTGTAATACTGCATTATGCAGATGTTCATAAGCCGTGGAACAGCATGGAATCAGCCAGAATGAAAGATTGGTGGGATGTTGTTTCGTTACTGCCGGATGATATTAAACTTCAGGTTTATGCTGATTTCTTCAATAATATTGAAGAGGCTGGTGAAACTGGCGTACAGATAAAAACACTGAAAGCATCAATAAAGGAATTAAAGGAAGAAAAGAAAAAATCGGAGGATTCACTTAAGAAGCAATTACAATCGATTAAGTCTTCAAAAGCTTATAAGATTGGAAGAATCCTTACTTGGCCATTCAGAAAGGTCAAAGCGGTATTTAGGAAGAAATAATGGTTTTTGATTTTGCAGGAGGTTTTTGTTTTTAATGCAGAATATATGGCAGCAGATAACTGGCAATAATATTTTGGTTGCGGCCTTTTGGGGCTGGGTTTCAGCTCAGGTTATAAAGACTATATTGTATGTTATTGTAAATAAAGAATTTGTTTTAGAGAGACTTGTGGGCGATGGCGGAATGCCCAGTTCCCATTCAGCTACCGTTATGTCATTAGTGACAGTAACAGCTTATGACTGCGGCTTTGGAAGCCCTGAATTTGCGATCGCTTTTATTTTTGCAATCATAGTCATGCATGATGCAATGGGCGTTAGACGCGAGACTGGTAAGCAGGCAGTAGCCATCAACAACATGATGGAATATCTGGATGAGCTTGGGAAACAGCCACCGGAAGTACAGCTTAAGGAATTTGTTGGACACACACCCTTCCAGGTTATGATGGGAGCAATCCTTGGTGTTGTAGTTGGACTTATTTGCGTTAATGTTATTTTGTGATAGCATTGGAGCTGAAATATCCTGGATAAAAATGTTCGGGAATAACTATTATTAGGAGACAAAATGGATATTAAGAATATCAAGGTTGCAGTTGCTGGAACAGGATATGTTGGACTCAGCCTTGCAACACTCATTTCACAAAAGCATGAGGTAACAGCAGTAGACATCATACCCGAAAAGGTGGAGATGATTAACAATAGAAAATCTCCTATTCAGGACGAGTATATTGAGAAATTTTTTGCTGAGAAGGAGTTAAAGCTTACAGCAACTACTGACGGGGCAGCAGCTTATAAGGATGCTGATTTTGTTATTATCGCAGCACCTACAAACTATGACAGTAAGAAGAACTACTTTGATACATCTGCTGTTGAGGCTGTAATTGACCTTGTAATGTCAGTTAACAAGGATGCAATTATGGTTATCAAGTCAACAATACCTGTTGGCTATACAAAGAGAATCAGAGAAGAGAAGGGTACAAAGAATATCATATTCAGCCCTGAGTTTCTTCGTGAATCAAAGGCACTTTACGATAACCTTTATCCCAGCCGTATCATAGTTGGTACTGATTTAGAGGATGAGGCTTTAACTGAGAAGGCACATGTTTTTGCGCAGCTTCTTCAGGAAGGTGCAATTAAAGAAGATATTGATACACTTTTCATGGGATTCACTGAGGCTGAGGCAGTTAAGCTTTTTGCTAACACATATCTGGCACTTAGAGTTTCATATTTCAATGAGCTTGATACTTATGCTGAGATGAAGGGCCTTGATACAACTTCAATTATTTCGGGTGTATGCCTTGATCCCAGAATCGGTGACTTCTACAACAATCCTTCCTTCGGTTATGGCGGATACTGCCTGCCTAAGGATACAAAGCAGCTTCTTGCAAACTATGGTGATGTTCCTCAGAATATGATGAGTGCTATCGTTGACAGTAACCGCACTCGTAAGGACTACATCGCAAACCGCGTTCTTGAGATGGCTGGTGCTTACAGTGAGAATGATGACTGGGATGCCAGCATGGAGAAGGAAGTTGTCGTTGGTGTTTACAGACTTACAATGAAGAGTAATTCAGACAACTTCAGACAGAGTTCAATCCAGGGCGTTATGAAGCGTATCAAGGCAAAGGGTGCTACAGTAATTATTTATGAGCCAACCCTTCCTGATGGCGATACCTTCTTTGGAAGCAAAGTGGTTAATGACCTCGAGAAATTCAAGGAAATGAGCCAGGCAATCATAGCTAACAGATATGATGCCTGCCTTGATGATGTAAATGATAAGGTTTACACAAGAGATATTTATAAGAGAGATTAAATTGTAAAAGGGGCTGAAAAAAGCCCCTTTTAATCTTACTTGTTATAAGTTGTACTTCTTATAGTACTCATCACGAGTTTTCTTATCGGATGTTACGAGTGCAATCGCACTATTGTCATTTTTCTCAAGGAGAATGGTGATGAGTTTGCTTAGGCGATCTTCACCTTTGGCAATGCCTTTTCCGTACCAATGGCAATACCCTTTTCTGTACCAATAGCAATGCCTCTAGCTTCAACTTCATCTAGAACTTCACACATATTTACACGCTCCTTTCCCTTTAGCTTGTCATAGGATTCAACGAATCGATTATCATGAGTGAGAGCTGACATCATACCAAGCAGTTCTGATACATGCTTTATTTCGTCTGTTGACGGAATGTATTTTCCATTCTTACGCATCTGGACATAGTAGTCTGCGACAAATTTAAAGTCGCTTTTGAACATAGCCACCTGTTCATCTGTCAGGTATGCTATCTCAAATAAATTAATACGGTAGTCGTTTACAAATGGAGTAAGTTCTTCTGGAACATTTACTCGCTCATATAAAGTCTTTGCTTTATTCCAATGATGCTTATATCCAAAGTATAGCACAAGCGTAATAACAGGAAAACGAGGATTGCTATTTATAGGAGAGAACTGAGCACGATAACCTGCTGCGTCATAGTTTAGAACACGCAGTGGCATATCAGGTTCATCTTCGGTTTCATTTTCAAATCCTACTTTTGCAATGCGGATTTCGCTGTTATTCCAGTACTTGGCTACATCTCTTTCCTGCTCGCGGATTTTCCCATTTGCTGTATAGTTACTGTGGGTGGTGGTTTCAGAGAGATCATTTTCAGAAATTACTTCATTACCATTAAACAGGAGAACATTGGAGATATCCGAGAAAACATCATTAAGCTCTTCCAAGACTTTAGAATTCATGTCTTTTTCAGCCATTTAGATAGTTACTTCTTTCTATTACATTTCACTTTTTCTGACGTCAGTGAAGCGATAGAGGATATTATAATGTGCAAAAAGGAAAAAGTATAGCGAACAAGAGATTAATGTTTTATTAGGATTCTGCAAGATTTTTAAGATTTTCTTAAGATGGGAAAAATTATTTCAAGATCTTTGTCAATGTAAATCATATTCAGGAATTCAACCTATTTTTGAAACAATTATAAACAGATAATTTGGGTGTTTAAATGGGAATTAAAAGCCTGTAAGCGCTGTATTTATGCGGTGTTTAGTAAATTGGCAAGTCATATAATTATTGTGCACTTTGAAAAAAACAAACTTAATATTCAGATAAATTTATACTTTTTTTATAAAAATTGACACAATTATTATTGAATTGCAATTTTTTGGTTGCTAAAATTGAAGTACCTCATAAATATATTTTTTCTTGTTGGATTCAAGTGTCTTTATGACATTGAATTATAGATCACTATTAAAGTGCTCCCGGGCTTAAGAGGGGGAGTGCACAAAAAAGTTTACCAATATGAAGGGAGACAGAAACATGAAAAGATTTATGAAGAGAATGAATGAGAAAAAGGGCTTCACACTTGCTGAGTTGCTGATCGTTGTAGCTATCATTGCAGTACTCGTTGCTGTAGCTATTCCGGTATTTACAGCACAGCTTGCAAAAGCGAGAGAGTCTACTGTTGCAGCAAATTTAAGGTCTGCATATGCGTCAGCCACAGTGGATGTTTTGGATGACAATGATTTAGACACTAATTCATATACGTATGGCGGTGCAGCTTATGGTGTTACCTACACAGCTCCAGATACAATCTCTGTTAGCGTTACAACCAGCGATGGCACATATGGCTACGATGGAAATACATACACAGGATTTACCAAAATCACACCAGGTTCATGATTTAGGGTTATGATGGAGTTTTTTGATGAATAATTCCAAGGGAATATCAAGGTTTGTGGTGATATTTGTAGTTATTGCAGTCGCATTAGTTGGGGTAATTGTACTTCCAATCATTAATAATATTGCTGATGATAGAGCTAATGAAGTTGATGCCCAATATATTACTACTGCTGAGAAAGAAGCCACTGTACAATACCTAAACAATTATGAAGGATTTACGGCTGTATTTGATACAGAAACAAAGAAATTTGTTGATGAATCAACTGCTAAGAAAACAGTTAATCCGTATGGAACCTCTGAGGAACATCAGGGTAAGTATCTCCTCATAACGGTGGATGATAAGGGAAATGTATCCTCAGAATGGATAACACCATAAAAAATCTGGAAATGTTGAATCGTGGAACTGCTCCATGGTGAGCAGCTCCACGGTATTTCCAATTAATGAATGCACATTGACAACTGAATAAAATACGTTCAATTATCTTTGGTATATGATATTATAATAGAGTATTGTGATTTCAAATTGATGCTTGTAATTATTTAGATAATGAGGAGTGTAAGCTTATGACATTTGTACAAGCAGTCAAAAACGATGATTGTAACGGAACTCTAAACGAATTATTATCTCTACTCGATGAAGGTATAGATGATTTAGAGAATGGTCGTATCGAGCCCCTGGAACAAGCATGGGTGGATATTGATTCGATATAGTGTTCAAGTTACTCAGAGTGCTAAGGTAGATATAGCACAAAAGAAAAGGTACATTTTATATACTTTTAAATACCGTGAATATGCAGAAAAATATTCAACCAGAATCAAAAAGGCGATTGAGGATTTATCTGTATTTCCCAAGAGACATAGTCAGGTAGGCATTAGGTATCGCGGATATGAATTGTACATGAAATCTGATAATTATTCTAATTTGGTTTTCTACATAATTGATGAGGAGTATAGCAGGGTCAGTGTTATACGAGTTCTTCAAGATGATATGGATTGGCGTAGAATTCTTACAGAATGGATATCGGATAAATGATATTAAGCGTGTTTTATTCAGTTGTTAAATGTGAGTAAAGCGCGCTTTTTCTATTTTTGAAAAAGGCGAATAAAAATCCTGCGAACCGGGTCGAATGCGAGGGTCGCAGGTGGAACTGTAAACTTTATAGTGCGATTGGCGAGGGGGATGACATGCCTAAGAAGAGAATCGGTGACCTGCTTATAGAGCGAGGTCTGATTACTGACAACGAGCTTAAGTTTGCGCTGGATATGCAGAAGCAGACCCATGAAAAGCTTGGTGAAGTTCTGATTAACAACAAGATTGTTACGCCAGAAAACATGGCTAAGACTTTGGCTGTTCAGCTGGAGGTCGACTACATCGATCTTGCTCAGGTTACTATTCCCACAGAGCTTACTAAGTATGTTCAGAAGAATACTGCCAGGAAGAACCATCTGGTTCCTGTCCAGCAGCAGGGCGACACACTTTATGTGGCGATGGATGACCCCTTAAATTACTATGCGCTTGATGAGGTTAGAAAAGCTGCAAACCTTAAGATTGTACCCATGATCTCCACAAATGTGGCTGTTGAGCGTGCAATCAACACTCTTTATGGAAATGAGAATGCTAAGCAGGCTATCGCTGATTTCCAGAAAGAAAAAGGGCTTGAAGAAAGTGCCAATGAGCCTACTATTACTAACTTTGACTTTATTATTTCAGCAAACTCCATTAGTGGTGATGCAGATAGCGCACCTACTATTCGTTTGGTAAATTCAATTATTGAGCGTTCTGTTCAGGAGCATGCATCTGATATTCATTTCGAGCCCAGAGAAAACGAAATGGATGTCCGCATGCGTATTGACGGCGTAATGCGTGATATATTGAAGGTTCCGAAGGATATTACCGCTGCTGTAATCGCACGTGTAAAGACAATGTCCGGAATGGATGTTGCAGAAAAAAGAATTCCACAGGACGGCCGCTTCGCAGTAAGCGTTCTTAACAAAAGTATCGACATGCGTGTTTCTACTCTTCCTATCGCATGGGGCGAGAAAATAGTTTGCCGTCTGCTAGATAAATCCAACACAGACATTGATAAGGAACAGTTAGGACTTCGTCCTGACGACATGGAGAAGTATGAGAAGCTTATCCATTATAAGAATGGTGTAATGCTCCTTGTAGGACCTACTGGATCAGGTAAGACCACTACCATGTATGCAATGCTTAATGAACTTAATACAAGAGACGTTAACCTGGTTACTCTTGAGGATCCTATCGAGTATAACCTTGATGGCTTGAATCAGGTACAGATCAATCCTAAGACAAACATGACCTTTGCAAATGGTCTTAGAGCTATCCTTCGTCAGGACCCTGATATCGTATCAGTCGGAGAAATCCGTGACGGCGAGACAGCTGAAATCTGTATGAGAGCAGCCCTTACCGGCCGTTTCGTTATGAGTACAATTCATACAAACGATGCAGTTGGTGCCATTGACCGTCTTGAAGATATTGGTGTTGAGCCATATCTTGTTTCCGCAACACTTCGAGGTGTAATCTCTCAGAGACTTGTTAGAAGAGTTTGCCCTTACTGTGGTGAGGAATACGAGCCTCAGAAGGATGAGGTTGAAAGAATTGGTCTTGAATGGAAGCCCGGACTTAAGTTTAAGTTTGGAAAAGGCTGCCAGCACTGCTTCAATACCGGTTATTCAGGACGAATTGCTGTATTCGAGATTATGATGATTACTCCTGAGATCCGCGATCTCATTTATAAGAAGGCTGGAAGAAAGGCTATTGAAGATGAACTTCATAAGCCTGAAAACGGATTTGTATCACTTAAGGAAGCTGGCGCTATGCTTGTTCTTGAAGGTGTTACAACAGCCTACGAAGTAATGAGAATCACAAACGAGAGTGACTAAGGAGGTACGGATCCTATGATGACAATAGAACAGCTTGTTGTTAAGGCAAAAGAAGATGGGGCTTCTGATATTCATATCATTTGTGGACTTCCGCCGAAGTACAGAAGAAGCGGAGATCTTGAAAATATGGAGGATACCATCGTAACCAAGGAGGACTGTCTTGGAATTGCGAGAGAGCTTTCAAAGACAGAGGAAGCATACAATGAGCTGATGACAGTGGGAGAGCTTGATGCAGCTGATTCCTTCGCTGGAAACCGTTGCCGTATTCATCTGTTCAAACAGCAGGGAGTACCGAGCCTTGCCCTTCGTATTTTGTCAGAGCATATTCCGGATCTTGCAACCCTTGGACTTCCAATGGCAGTTATGGAGCTTCCAAAGCTCCACAAGGGAATCGTCCTTGTAACAGGAGAAACCGGTTCTGGTAAATCTACAACGCTAGCAGCGATTATGGATAACATTAACCATAACTACAAGCGCCACATAGTAACACTGGAAGACCCGGTGGAGTATATGTACACTCCTGACCTTTGTGCTATCAACCAGCGTGAAGTTGGAAAGGATACCCAGAGCTTTGCCATGGGACTTAGAGCATCTCTGCGTGAGGATCCTAACGTTATTCTCATCGGTGAAATGCGTGACAGAGATACTATTGAAACAGCTATTACAGCTGCTGAGACTGGACACCTTGTATTTGGAACGTTGCACACAGGTAGTGCAGCAGATTCCATTGACCGTATGGTTCAGGTATTCCCTGAAGCAGCACAGCAGCAGATAAGACTTCAGCTTTCCATGGTCCTGCAGGCTGTTCTTACACAGCAGCTTGTCCAGAAAAAGGGCGGCGGAAGAGCTCTGGCAGCTGAGTACATGATTGTTACAGATGCTATCAGGAATCTTATCAGAACAGGTAATACTCCTCAGATAGCTAACGCAGTTGCAACAAGTGCAGAGATTGGCGGACAGACCATGGATCAG
>JAEEGL015075685.1_pt1 | contig 11286 bp, 17 predicted proteins | sample 9134231 | NCBI WGS metagenome assembly JAEEGL01 (sample SAMN16246548, study PRJNA631951) | gut metagenome | biome: gut microbiome; feature: rumen; material: fiber-attached | host: Bos | place: Iran: Karaj | collected 2018-10
AGAAGGCGGCTGACGCTTTCAATTCCGAACGCAAAGTTCCAAGGAGGTGCCGTCAGTCCATTACCTTCTTATTATACAAAAATAAGCATAGCCTGTCACCACTGGTTCAGCAGTTCAAGACTATGCTAATATTGTACCAAAGGAGGTGTGAGTATGAATTTCCTTCCGATCCTTGCTGCGTTTGACGGTGAAGTCGTTAATCCGTCTACTGTTGCCGGTGTTGTTACCCAGGAGATGCTTTCGGGTGTTCTGAACGAGATTCTGGGTCTTCTGCCGACTTGTCTGCCCGTTATGATTACCTTTATCGGTATTCGTAAGGGTATCGCCTTCGTGCGCTCGATGCTGCAGAGCGCATGATTGGACTGTCGTGATGACAGGCTGCCGCACTTTCCCTACAAGTTTATACGTAGGGTTAGTGCGGCTTTTTATATGGAGGTGTTCGTTTTGTCCGAAGTTACTACTACACAAAAACGGTCTGTATTTGAGTATGATAATGTCTATCAGGGTTTTTATGAGGGTTCGTTATTTATCAATGGTAATTATGATTATTTAGTACTTAAGTATAGTGGTGATTACTATGCTATTAGCAATCCTTCTATTACTTTTGCTGATAATGGTATTTCTATGGTGAATGGTGGTGCATCTATTAAGTATGATTCTTCTACTATGCGTTGGGGTACTCAGAGCTCTGTTATTCCGCTGCCGTCTTCGGCCTGGTCGAATGGAGTGATCCCATATTCTAATGTTCAGGTTATGGCGCAGTCTGTAGATAGCACCAAACAGCATTATTATACTCCTGCTCAGTTCCGAGCCGGTTCCGTCTATGCTCCTACTGGCAATCTTTTTGACGGGATCTATTCCAATAATGTTCTTTCCGAAGTTCTGAATCTCTTGCCGGTTTTCCTGGTTTGTCTGATCGGTTTCATCGGGATCCGGAAGGGGATCAGGTTTGTTTCTGGTTTCTTGAAAGGAGCGTGATTTGATGTGCGTTCGTTTTTCTCGTTTCTTCGGCATCTTGGCGGTGCCGGTTATCACCTTGTTTGCCTGCTTCGGCGCTTTTTCTCTTGATGCAAGTGCTGATTCTTTTCAGGTAACGAAAGTTACTGCTGCGAATACTCGTGCATTTTATGGTGATTCGCTTAATGTTTCCTATTCTCAAAATGGTACTATTCTTTCTACTACTGCTGATTACTATACTTCATATACATCTACTGCATTTGGTGCAAATTTGGGTGAGAATATACTCGGCGATTTATCTTCTTATGATGTTATTGTATATACTATAAATTGGAGTAGTGGTTCTTCTATTGTTTATGATATTCAGATTTCTGGTTTAGATACATATTTTCCAGACTATTTTCGTATGGGTGTAGCTATTTCGTCTTACGATAATAATATAACTGCTTCTTACAATGCTATTGTATCTAATACAAACTATTGGGGTTCTTTTGAGTCTCCTTGTGCCAATTATAGTGCATCTGCGAATCTTGCAAATTATTATGGCATGTTATATCCGCCTTCGATTCAAGGGTATTCGCCTGTTCTTCGTCCGATTTTTATTTCTGGAAATGACGGTGGATTCTTTGATACTGTTCATTTTAATTCCGTTAAGTGCAATTCTTACGGCTCCGGCGGTCGTTCATGGCTTTATATTTTCTGTCCCTATACTGGTTCCACTATGAGTTCTTCTGCTCCTGTCGAAACCACTACAGCTGGTAGCGGCAGTCAAACGATTATCAATAATAATGTCGATATGTCTCAGACAAACGGTTTACTTTCAAATATTATTTCCGGTTTGCAGTCTCTCGGTCAATCTATTCTTTCTGGTATCGAGCACATTTTTGTACCTCAACAGGGTTATTTTGATAATAAGATTGCTCAGGTTAAAGCTAAGTTTGCTTGGTATGAAGACATTGTTGATGCCTGGACTGAGTTTAAGACAGCTCTTAATAATGTTTCTGCTGATTCTCCGCCTAGTATAACTTTAAGCCTGGATAATCGTACTTTCTTCGGTCAGCCGATCGGATCAGGATCCGGAACAGCTCTTGTTCTTGACTGGATGATTACTTATCGTAATACTATTCGGAATTTGCTTACTGCGTTTATGTGGATTTTCTTTCTTTGGCGTTTGTATTGTCATATTCCTAATATTATTTCCGGTTCTGGTATGGAAGTGCAAAAGACTGACGAGGGAGCTGCCTGGACGATTCACGGAAAGAAACTGTGAGGTGATTGTATGATTGTTGAGGGTTTATTCGATTTCTTTTTCGGTTTCATCATCAATCTTTTTCCTACTGTCAATATCAATATTCCTTCCGGTTTGATTACTGGTGCTGTCGAAGCGTTCCAAGTTATTTTCTATATTGTTCCTATGACTACTGTTTTTGCTATTCTGGGCATTACTCTTTCACTTCATGCTTTCCGTATTGTCGTTGCTCTTATTAAAACTCTCTGGGATCTACTTCCGATTGCGTGAGGTGCTGCCATGGTCAAAGCTTTTGAATCTCTCTTTTTGATGCTTTTCAAGTTTTTGAAGTTTCCTTTATATTGTCTCGGCGGTTTCCTTTGTATCATTGGCTTTATGTGTCTTTGTTTTCGGATCTATTTTTACAAAGATTTCAAAGCTCGTCCGAAGTCTGATTTTGTTCCGCTGCCGAAGCGGTCGCTTTTGCTTCGTGTCTTCTGGGATGCTCCAAAACAATTTATTTATGATCTCGCTCATAGACCAGCTAATTTTTTTCCGGTTCATGGTCTGATCATCTTCGAGGGTCGCCAGGGCTCCGGCAAGACTAGTAGTATGGTACATTATATCCACGATTTACAGAAACAATATCCTCATGTTAAGGTTATTACTAATTTTGAATATGCATCCCAGGAAACTCCTCTTGTCGATTGGCGTCAGCTTATAACCTATAAAAATGGTTTTGAAGGTGTCGTGGTCGGGATTGATGAGTTGCAAAACTGGTTTTCTTCTAAGCAGTCTGCAACTTTTCCGCCTGAGATGTTGTCTGTGGTGACTCAAAACCGTAAAAATAGGCGTGTTATTCTTGGTACTGCTCAATCCTTCTACATGGTCGCCAAAGATATCCGTTCTCAGACTACTGAGCTTCGACGCTGCCGAACTCTTGCCGGTGTGTTTACGATCGTTCATCGGCTCAGGCCTATTATTAACTCCGAAGGAGCTGTTGAGCGTTTGGATAATCTCGGCTGGTATTGTTGGGTTCATAATCAGTCTGAGCGTGAAAGCTATGATACATATAAAGCAATCGAATCTTTGAGCAAATCCGGATTCCAGGATAAACCGGTTTCTCAGGATGTTTCTATTTTTGTTCCGGCTAAGGAACCACAAAAGAAGAAGCGCTTTAGGTGAGGATCCCGCTTTAGCGGGAGACTCCCTAAAGCGCTGTTCCCGGAGCTTTATCGCTCCGGTAGCCCCCCTAGGCTAATAAGGGGGGCAGAACGTACACAAAGAGGTGTGAACAATGGATAACTGTATTATTTACGATTGGTTGACTTTTTCACTTCCTGATTTTTCCCTGCAAGAAACCTTAGCTTTCCTTAACTTACCTGATACGATTCAATGGGATGAGGGTTTAGGTTCTCGCTTGTTTTATGCGGAAAGACGTGCTTTTTCTGGTATCTCTATTCATTCTACTTCTGACCTGGACTCTCGCCGGCTGAATGCCGGCTGCTGCGTTGAGATGTCTGGTCAGGGTTGCCGGGCTTACGAAACGTATTCAGGCAAATCAATGTCTGATCTGATTTCTCGTGTACGCTCTGCGGGGCTTTCTGTTTCTCGTGTTGATGTTGCTTATGATGATTTTCAGGGTTTGATTGATATTCAGCACATGGCTGCTCAGGCTCGTGAGTTTCATTTTACTTCCAGATTGCAAGCTCGTAAGATTGTCGATGAGTCTCAGTTTTCTGATGTTGAGGTTGCCGGTCTGACTGTTTCACATGGTTCCAAGTCTTCGCGGATCTATATTCGCTGCTATGATAAGCGCATTGAACGGAATGCAATGAATATTTTTCCTCATTGGGTGCGTCTTGAAATTCAGCTGCGTGACGAAAACGCTGTAAACTTTCTCGATAATCCTGATATGCTCGGTTTTAAGTTCTCTGGTGTTCTTAAGAACTATTTATTATATCGTGATCCGGTTAAGACTGATACTAATAAACGGCGTTGGCCTGTGTCTCGCTGGTGGTCGAATCTCCTGGATGATATAGATGCGATCAGTATTGCATCTAAAAAAGACCTTGACTATAATCGTGATCGTTTTGACGATTTTGTTTTTGATCATATGCATAATGTCATAAAAACCGGTGTTCTTCTTTATGGTCCGGTTGAGTTCCTTCGGCGTGTTTTTGGTTTCTCCGAAGATATGCCGACTAAGTATAAACGGTTACTTTCTGAGTATGCTGTCGCGGATCCGGCCGAGCTTCAGCGGTTTTTTGATCTTATGCAAGGAGATTTTAATGAAACAGAAGGAAATTGAATTACTGCTTTCGTATTTTGTCAATGAGGAGATACGGCTTGACAATCAGATTTCCGAGCTTCGCGCTCGGATCCGATTTCGTAATATTACGCTTGAAGATAATATTGAGATGATTCTTCTTCAGCAGAAGATTGATGATTTTCGGGAATTCCGGCAAAACTGTATGCAGCTGCTGCATCTTAACTGTTTTTGATGAATTGCGCCAAAGATTGATTATGTGCAATTAAGAATGCCGATCAAGATTCAGCAAGCGGATCACAGTCAGCGCAAATTCCCGGAAGTTGTCAAGCCTATTCAATGCAAGCTGCATCTCAACACAGTCGTTTACATCGAAATGCCGGAACCGAATCCGGTTGCGCAGCTCTATCACATCATTTTCAAGTCGCTGCTCCTCATTGACGATATACGCCATTATCAATTCTATTTCTGTTTGTCTCATGTTCCCAAATCCTCAGAGCAAGACCATGAATCAAGATCAGCAAGAGCAAGTGCTGCTTGTTTATCAAGCTGCATTTGCTTGTTTGCTGCTTGCCACATGTTATTATAGGTCTCATATGGACTATATTCCATTGAATAATACCCCATATCGCTTTTATAGTGATAAATCACGCTTGTGATTCTGCGCAGCAGTTGCTTAATTGAATCCGTACTATTGACTTTATCCGGATATGCCTGCATAGGCGTCAGAACACTTGTAATGTGAACCTCAGACCAAAGAGCCTTGACGTTGCTATAACGTGCAGGGACTTCGCACTTGTATACATCAAGAAGACGCAAGAACATGGAAAAAGGAAACTCGCCACGATAATCCTCTATCCATAAAACTTTTTGTCCGCAATAGTTATCAAAGGCACCAGACCCGAAAGTAGTTAGAAAATATATATTGTCTTCCCCGATTTCCTGCGCGAGCTGGACCCGAGAAAATGATTTGCCGGAACCAGTTTCGCCGGTATGCCAATACACATTGACAGGACGAACAATCGGAGTATTTTTATCAACTTGCAAAAAATACATCTCCTTAATTAAATTACGATATCGGAAAAAACTAGCATCAATTTCCAGAATTTCAGAAATCGTTAAACCTTCACTAATAAGCTCATAAATCTTTGTTAAGTCGTTCCGTTTACCCTGTCTACCCTTTATCTCACCATGTACAACGGAGCAAATAATTTCTTCTCCTTTTTCCTCAAAAGCTCCTTTTTTATTTATATAATCCTCAACTTGTTTTTTGTTACCTTTTGTCGGTTCAAAGTGCATTCCTTTTGCATATGATGCTTTTATCGCACTAAAACGCATTGTTACAGTATCTTCTAAAACCATATGGATATGATGAAGACCCGCAGCCGAAACACAATAAACCCAAGCCCCCGAGCGTGTTTCTGATCCGCTGCACCATTCATCACGAAGACGGTTGCAAACTTCTTCCGGTTCTCCTTCATAACCATGCTCAGCAGGATTATTGAATACACAGAACCATGATTTTGATACATCATTAGCCATTGACGGCACCCCCTCAAATGAGGGGAACCCGCGCTTTGCGCGGTCTCCCCTCTCATTTTGAGGACTTCCCCGTCACAGGAACAGGGACAGTCACATAAACAGAGTTTGGCTTTTCCTTCTCTTTGAAGCCGCTTGCAGCAAGGTTTTCGATTGCCTTGTATGTGTCGTAGCTATCACGCTCTTTCGGAGTATGTACCCACGTATACCAACCGACAGAATCAAATTTTTCTACATCACCGGCAGAATTACAGACCGGACGCAGCCTGTGAACGATCGTAAATACACCGCCGATAGTAATGCAACGACGTACTTCCGTACATTGTGTTCTGATATCCTTAGCAAGCATGTAAAAATTCTGCGCAGTACCCAGAATTACACGACGATTCTTGCGATTTTGTGTAACAACAGATAGCATCTCAGGCGGAAAATTAGCGGACTGCTTGCAGCTAAACCAGTTTTGCAGCTCGTCCATTGCAACGATTACACCCTCATAACCGTTTTTATAGTCGATGAGCTGATGCCAGTCGAAAAGAGCCATATTTTCATTTGTATAGCAAAAATTCGTAATTGTCTTTACATGAGGGAATTGCTTTTGTAGTTCATGGATATAATGCACCATTGAACTAGTCTTTCCGCTTCCCTGTCTACCCTCAAAGATTATGAGACCATGCACAGGAAAATAATTTGCAGGACGGTTCACGCGATCAAGAATAAACATTCTTGGCGCATCTATAAAGACTTTTTGCCAGAGCTTGCGTTTTTGCAAGTGCACATAGACGCTTTTCGGTCGGCTTTTAAGCTCCTTACGATAACGCACAGCAAAGATCATGCAGCTAATACCAAGCAGCACGAGAAACGCAGCAAGGACGGCAGCAGGAATAATCAGAATAGGAAGGAACGCCTTGACAAGCTGACCGAGAGCCTTGAATATCGTTGAAGCCATGAGATCACCCCCTTTATACCAAAGGCAGCAGCGCCCAGATTGTTTTTATGATTGATACAGCAATCCGGAACGCTTGCAGCAATACAAGAATACCGCAGATCGTGAATACAGTCCCCATAGGAAGGATATAGAAAGCAGCGACAAGATATTGTCCGGCAGACGCAAGCACGTTAGCCGGAATAGTTATATCTATATCAGGAACAAGATCAAGAATGCCCTTGACAAGCGCCAAAATCAAACCGAGAAAGCCCTCACTGATCATAAAACACACCCCATTATTTTAGATTATCAATATGGTGATTATCCATATCATTATAGAATTGCTGTGAATTTCGTTCATCTAACTCATTCATAATTCTTGTACCGTCACCAACGATCATACCAGAACCGTGAATGATATCAGGCAAACGACAATACAACCGCCAAAGGAAAAACACCCAGAGCAGCACGGCAAGAATGCCGCGAACAATAATAACTTCGGTTTCAAACTCTCCTAGATCAAGCACGTTTTCTCCGCCAGTCGTATAAACTGTATTGTCTTTACTGTTCGTAATGCGAGGAAGAACAACAACCGGAGCGCTTGCGTTTTCTTGATTTTGCAGTATATCCTTAAAATCTGAACCTATATCCTTTATTTCTTCCGACCATTCAAACCGTGCTTTTATCGCGTCAAGTTCATCTCCGAAATCTTCCATAAACTCCTCAGAGGGTACAAAAATATTTTTTATCCCGTTTATAATTGATTCGACAACACCAGGTATTGCTGAAATAATTGAACCTAACAAACCATTAGTTTCAGACATATCTACATTATTATTGATAATTGTTTGACTGCCGCTGCCGCCGGTTGTAGTAATTTCCGCAGAATCAAAAATACCAGAGCCAATATACGGGCAAATAAAACATAGATAAATTACACCGGAATTATCTGGACTTGAATAATTCGGATAAATACCCGAAAATTTCAAACTATCAACAGTACCGCCATTTTCAAAATCATAGTAAATAGGACGAAAATTAAATGCAGTATAACCAGAAATAAATTGAAAAAACATAACACCATAATAATCGGCAAGAGATGCAGTCGCTTGATCGTTTGCATGTGGAGCATAAAAAGAACCGCAATAATTATCAGGATAATCAGCTATTTTATTCCATGCAGAAGTCGGATAATTATTATTAAGATATGTAGATAAAGCAACACCGCCGCGGGCATAATCTGTAAATCGTAGGTAAAAATCATTGATAGATACAGAATCAATAGTCCGATTTGTAACAGGAACCAAACATTTATATATTACAAAATCATAGGCAGCCATACCGACAGGCGTAGGGATAACAGAATCTAAGTCAACATTCATACCGACAGAAGGCGACGTATACGAACCATAATAATTAAATGTGCAAGTATTAGGCTGTCCGGATAAAATATATGAACCAGTAATTGTATCACCTAATAATGCACGCATTTCGGATGCAGAATACTTCCGGTATTCTGTTTCCGCAGATGCTTCAATAGAAAAGGCGCCGAAGCAGGCACACAATATGATAACCGGCACCGCCAACATGACGAAGAAACGAGAAAAATTTTTGCATAACATAATTAAACCCCTTTCAATAGATTTCCTAAAAACGCTATACCTTTACGAATGCAGATATAAGCAACGAAAACAGCCAGAAGAACAGGAACCACACCAAGAACACCGTCAAGCACATTATGCGTATATATGCCGTCAACGATTGTACCAGCAGGCGCATATATATAGCCGTTTCTGAATTGTTCTGATGTATAATAGTTTTTCATGTTTGGCTCGACATTCTGAGCCATAATATAAATACCTGAATACGGAATTTCATGCGTCTGGAGATCATAACCGCATATATCCGGTGATGCGGTTGTAATTGTTGTTCCCCATTTCCTAGTATTCGCATTATAGTGTACATATGAAGTATCATTTGAAAGACGAATACCAGTAGACGAGAAAGTTATATCTGAATTACTAATAGCATAATAATCACCGTTATACCGCAAAACAATATAATCCGGTACGTTTGTATCAAATTTCTGAAAATACTGCGCGTCATACTCCCATACGCTTTTTGTAGTTTCTACGCTCAATTAAAACACTCCTTTACAAAAAACAAGCCGGAAATCTCAGTACAAGAGACTTCCGGCTTGTTAGACAATCTCCCGACTGTCAGCCGCATTATGCGGAACGAAGCATGCCGATCAGGAACGAAATACCCTTGCGGATTGCAAGGAATCCGATCATGACAGGAAGAACCGTCGGCAGCAGACCGGTCACACCGTCCAGAACGCCGCCAATGTTAGCACCAGAAACTGCTGTCAGAAGCTCCTGAGCCACGTTAGTTGCTGCACCGCCATCCATAAACCTTTACTCCTTTCACACAAAATTTCAGATAGGGAAAAATATATTCAGAAACCGATAACACCACTTGCACAGCTCAATCAATACGAGAGCAAGCAACAGACCCGCAATCAGCTCAAGAGTACCGCGCATATATGTTATCTGTTCTGTTAACGGATAACTTGTGACGGTTGTCGCCGTCGTCGTTTCGGATAACTCAGTATTGCTTGTAACGGTCGTTGTTGTATTCTCGGTTTCCATAGAACACACCGTCTTTCTTACGTGGCGGCTTTACATGTTCGCCGTCGTGCTTTTTTTCATAGACATGCTCCGCAATAGAAAAAGCGATCTCGATAGCAAGGAAAACAGCGCAAAGAATAATACACAATTTCCAGCTCATGCTATCACTCCTCTACAAGCGAAATCATTTCCGCATTGCCGTAACGATCATAAAACGCACGAATTTTGCAGTCAACCAGTGCGCGCCAATCAGCGTCACTCTTTACCAGTCCGCCGAGAACCTCTTGCAGGCGGTTTGCCTTCACTTTGAGGATTTCGCAGGCATCGCCCGCAATCGTCGGCTTGCTCGGAGAATCATTGAGACAGTGAATATAAAAATTATCATAAGCCTGTCCTTCATAGCTTCCGGATTTCCTTGATACACCTTTCACAATCAACATAATATTTCCTTTCTGCCCTCACGGTTATGGGCTTACCGTATTTGCTACCGTTTGGTAGCTTATCTGCATTATACTACCATACGGTAGCATTGTCAAGCAAAATTACAGAAATATGATATAATTTGTATACATGCACAAACGAAAGGAAAGCAATTTATGCAAAAATTCCAAAGAATTAAAGACCTAAGAGAAGATCATGACTTGACACAAGCACAAATAGCCGAAAAGCTATACATGCAGCGGGAACAGTACAGAAGATATGAAACAGGCGAACGAATGCCGCCATTTGATTTTATGATTCGACTTGCAGACTTTTACCAAGTTTCGCTTGACTATCTCGCCGGAAGATCAGACCAAAAATAATAACTTTGTTTTTTCTTTTAATGTGTAACAAAGTCAATTTTTTGTAACGAAGTTAATTCTACTGAAAATTAACTTCGTTACATACTTTTTTGTTCGTAAATACGTTGTTTTTGCGCTCTTTTTTTGACCCGTTTTTGTAACCGTGTAATTTAACTTCGTTACATTTTTTTCGCCAGTAAATACGTGCTTTTTGATGCGCTTTTTTGCCGTGTAACGAAGTTGAGCTAAAAGGTAATACTAGCTTTTAGCTCAACTTCGCCCTTTTTTGCCGCTTTTGTTTTTTGTTTTAGCGTTTCGGAATGCTTTTCGTCCGGTGCTTACGCACTGGACGGCACCGGCATGGAGCTACCCCTGCGGGGTGATCTCCATTGCCTATTTTTTGAGCTGTCCTGCGGACGATCTCAAAAAATTGCTTGCATTCCTTTTTTTACTATAGCGGTATCTGCGATGCATTTTGAACGCCATTCTATAGAATGGCGGGAACGATTACTCCCCATGCCAGTAAATTGACTTTAACACTCTTCGAGCTGTTAAAGTCAACACATCCTGCGGATGTGCTGTCATAGGGGTTTGGTTTTTTGTGTTGCGCCTTTTTTACTCCCTCTTCCCGCTCTCGCGGGCAACGAACGGCACCAGTTCAAGCGTTCTTCACCGCAGCTTACTTGTCAATTTAGCAGGGCGCAGGGGCGCTTCCCCTCGAAAGGTGGTAGGCAGGCAGCGCACAAAGGTTTCATAATCTTGCCGCATTTTGGCTTCACTTCCCGACCGGAAGCATAAACGAGCGGCGCGGCAAAGACGCCTGCGGCGGGCTGTTCCCCGCGATTCGTTCCGCTGCGCTTCACTTGTGTTCTACTCTCGTCCATAGCACCACAACGAGGGAGCAAGGCAGCTTCTCGACTGATACAGGGCAAAGAGAAAGCCCCTGCATTGCTGCA
>JAEEGL015249591.1_pt1 | contig 11286 bp, 15 predicted proteins | sample 9134231 | NCBI WGS metagenome assembly JAEEGL01 (sample SAMN16246548, study PRJNA631951) | gut metagenome | biome: gut microbiome; feature: rumen; material: fiber-attached | host: Bos | place: Iran: Karaj | collected 2018-10
GGAAGATGTGGTTGTCAGTAAATTCGAGAATGATTATAACGAAGAAGACAAGCATGGCTACGGTATCATCAACAACTTCAAAAAATCCGAGACCGGTGCTTGGGTACCGAATCCGATCGAAGCGGAACTAAAGTGAGAGGAGGGCTGAAGTATGAAAAATAAATGGAAGCTTCTGGCGATCCTTTCTGTCGCTATGATTCTGATTGCTTCGGTTGCTCCTGCTAAAGCTTACTTTACGACATATGCGACAGGAAAAGGCTCTGTTGAAATTCATCTTGGTTACAGAGACAAGATTACCGAGACGATGAAACAATGGACCAAATCGATCGATATCAAGGCTGATGACGATGCGGTTCCACAGTATATCCGCGTGAAAGTATTCTATGATGATGTGTATACCTGTACCATTGAGGCTGGTTCCAACTGGGAAGAAGGCGAGACGGATGACTTCGGTTTTACATACTACAACTTCATTCCTCCCGTCTACGCAGGCCAGAGTACACTAAACGATTTTGAAAATGCGGAATTTCTGGTAAAGATCAAAGAACCGGAAAAAGATGTTGAGGTTGGTACTGAGTTCAATGTCATAGTCGTCTATGAATGTACGCAGGTCTTGTACAATGCAGATGGTACTCGTCAGGATCCTGACTGGTCCAGATCACTGACCGTCACAGAGACATTGGGAGGTGAAGAATAATGGCTAAGCTGAAAAAAATCCTTCGTTCTCCTATTACAACTATTGCGATGTTTGCAGTTGCGATTGGTCTTTTGTTGACAGGTACGATCGGCGGAGCGAGAGCACTGCAGAGGGTTGAAACACAGGTTTACCAGTCTCGTGTACAGACACAGGATATTGGTATTACGATCGTTGAAAACAAAGAAGAAGTCGGCTGGAGGAAATACGTTCGAAAAGAAGATGGAACAGCGGATGGGTCCTGGTCGGAACAGAAAGCTGAGCTTCTTCAGAACATGGTTCCGGAAGGAGAAGTTTTTACCTTAGGTGTTCGTTATCCGGAAGTGGTTTCGGTCAAGAACAGTGGCAACATTGATTCTTTTGTTCGTGTAACCATCTATAAGTATTTCGCAGTTATCGATGAAAAGGGTAACGAAGTGAAGCTGACAGAGCTTGATCCTTCTTTGATTCATCTCAATCTGGTGAATACAGATTCAACCTGGATCATTGATGAAGATAAGTATTCCGAGACGGAAGAACGTATCGTTCTGTATTACAGCAAAGCACTTGAAGTTGAAGAAGAAACGGATCCCTTCATCGATCAGGTGTGGGTCGATAACAGCCTTGCAACGATGGTAACCAAGGAATATGATAAAGTCGAAGACGGTGTTAACTATCATGTCTTTGAGGCTGTATATGACTACGATGGAATCAGATTCTATGTAGAAATACAGGTCGATGCCGTACAGACACACAACGCCGAAGCTGCGATCCTGTCTTCCTGGGGCCGAGCGGTCAAGATCGACGGAAATACGCTGAGTCTAGCGGATTAAGAAGGAGAGGATACGCATGAAAACCAAAGCAAAATATTGGCTCGTCCTGCTGATGGCGGTCTGCATGGTCCTTTCCAGCGGCATTTATACCAAGGCGGATGATTATAGTAATGAATGGACTGTTACCTTTACCGCTGATGGTGTAATGGATTATGGCCAGATGAAGACGGAAGATCTGATGTACGAACTGTCCGGACTGCAGCCTGGCGACAATATGACCATCACTGTTAACCTGAAAAACCAGAACAAAGAGACTGTCGACTGGTATATGTGGAACCGGATCATTGAATCTCTGGAAGATCAGAACGTCGATGAAAGCGGTAATCCGATTGCTTCTGCAGGTGCCTATACTTATATTCTGACCTATACCGGGCCGGACGGCAAAGAGAATGACATCTACCGCAGTGAGACAGTCGGCGGCGAGAAAGAAAACAGCGATAATTCGTTTGTCGGTCTGTATGAAGCGACAGCTACGCTGGAAGATTACTTCTATATGTTTACGACGAAATCCGGTGAATCCGGTTTCATTACACTGTATGTTGAGCTGGAAGGTGAAACACAGGGCAATGACTATCAGGATGCACTGGCGGAACTGAATATGCGGTTTATGGTCGTAATTCCGGATGAGGAATCAAGCAGAACGACACCGCCACCGTCTCCGAATACCGGTGATGCGAATACGCCAATGCCTTACTTTGTAGCAATGGGTGTGAGCGGAGCTGTTATCCTTGTGCTGGCGACTGTGCTGGTTGTACGTCGTAAAAAAGAAGATGCAGCAGAGGAGGAAAGCTGATGAAAAAGTACAGAAAGCATCTGGCGATACTTCTTTCCCTTCTGCTGGTCCTTGGACTTGTGATCGGAAATGGCATATCCCCGGTCAAAGCAGCAGATGATTCAGACGATGACGGATATACCTATACGGTTAGAATCTATGCTGGCGCACAAGGAACTTTCAAAGACGGATCGACCGTTAAGGTTTATACCAGAAAGTATGGTGAATCGATCAGTTTCACAAATGATATGATCGAAGTCACAAAGCCCAGTAAGTATTTTGTTGCCGGCATCAAAGAGGCAGGAAAAGACAACAAAGAGAAACCATACTTTACTGTAACAAAGGATATCGACTATGTCGTTACCTATGGCGTTCTGGGCAACGCGGCGGAATACACCATTACCTATCAGGATATGGATGGCAAAGAGATTGCGCCGGCTCAGACAGGTTTCGCAAACGTGGGCGATACACCGATTATTGGTGCCCTGATCATTCCTGGGTATGAAGATTATACTCCCGGTATCCTGACAGCTTCCGGTACCTTTATTGAAGGCCACAACCTTACAAGAACGCTTTCTGCAAACGCAGCGGAAAACATTTTCCCGTTCGTTTACAGAGCACCACAGGCGGCACCGCAGGAGAGTTCTTCTCAGCAGCAGCAACAGCAACAACAGCAGCAGGAACAGCAGACAACTCCGACTACACCTACCACGGAGGAAAGCAGCGCTGCAGCTGGAACAGAGGAAAGCTCCGGAGCCGGTACTGGTGAAGAGAGTAGCGGAGCCGGAACAGGCGAGAGCTCACAGGCCGGAAGCCAGGAAAGCAGCGGAGGCCAGCAGGGTGAAACCTCTCAGGCTGGCGGTCAGGAAAGTAGCGGAGGCCAGCAGGGTGAGACCTCTCAGGCTGGTAACCAGGAAAGCAGCGGATCTCAGGCAAATGATTCCGATATCATCAACCTGGATGATTCTTCCGTACCTTTGGCCGGACCGGATGACGAGTCTTCAAGTGATGAGTCCAGTGGCGGCAACAAAACTAAACCGTCAGATCTTTTGAAGACGCCTGGTGGTATTATTGCTACAGTCGGTGTTGTTACGATTATCGGCCTTGGTCTTTGGGGAGTAATCGCAGCGACCAAGAAGAAAAAAGACGATGAGAATAAATAATCATCGGAAATGAATCAGACATTTAAAGGGAGAACCGGACAAAATCCGGTTCTTCTTTTATTTCATCAAAAAGGTGCAATATTTTCTGGATTTATTGATGGATTTATTGATGGATTTGCTGTATAATATTAGTTGGATTATTATTGCCAAAATATAGATATAAGGAAGCTATTGTTTATGACCCGTAAGAAAAACTCTGTAAAAAAGAGGAAAAGGGGAAGGAAAATGCTGGCAGCGATCTGCAATATTCTGGGAATAGGAATATTGCTGGTTTGTATAGCGATAGCACTACCGCTGTCTCTGCCAAGGTTTATGGGCTATCAGGCCTATCATATAACGTCCGGCAGCATGGAACCTGAAATTCCAGTTGGAAGTGTTATATATGTTAAATATGAAGACCCGGAATTTGTTCCAGAAGGCGCCGTGATTGCTTTCTTTTCGAACAATACGATTGTGGCACACCGAGTCAGAGAGAATCGGGTTCTGGAAGGTGTGTTTATTACCAGGGGAGACGCGAATAACATGGACGATCCGGAAGAAGTCCGGTATCGAGATTTGATCGGTGTTGTGAAACTCCATATCCCGATTCTTGGTTCCTATCTCGCAGTTTTTTCGTCTCTCGCCGGAAAAATCTATGTTCTTGTTTTCGCACTATGCGGAATCATGTTTAACCTTTTAGCCACCAGACTAAGGAGAAATGCAAATGAATGAGAACAGGCCGGATGTACTGTATGTTCGGATGTTGGGAGGTTTTTCTGTTACCTACAATGGAAAACTGATTGCCGGTGGCTCCAAGGCTTCCGACAGTCAGTTTACGGATCTTCTGTCGATTCTGATCCACAGCGGAAAAGAAGGTGTGACCCGAGACCGGCTCGAAGAACTGCTTTTCTATGAGCGGGACATCAGCAACGTACACCATGCACTGCAAAGTGTCATCTATAACTCGAAGAAGAAGCTGGAAAAGGCTGGTCTGCCCAAGGTGTCTTATATTCTTCAGAAGAAGAGTGTTTTCTACTGGACAGACGAGATCCCGATGGTCGTGGATACACAGCGGTTTGAGCAGATGATCAAAGTGGCTGAAGAACGGAAGGATCAGCATGATCAGCAGGAAGCCTATCTGGAAGCCTGCTATCTGTATACCGGCGAATTTCTTCCCACACAGAGCAGCGTGATCTGGGCTGCCAGGGAAGCCAGACACTATAAAGAACTGTTCTGTGAAACCGTCGAAAAGACCGCGCAGCTGCTGCGGCACTCTCAGGACTTCTTCCATATGCGGGAGCTTGGTGTATTTGCCGCCAAGGTAGATCCGCTGGCAGACTGGGAAACGATTACGATGGAAGCGCTTGCTTCCCTCGGCAAATATGAAGAAGCCAGAAAACTGTATGAAGACACCGTAGATTATTACCTGACAGAGCAGGGCCTGCGTCCTTCGAAAAAGCTGATGGAACAGTTCGGACGTCTGGGCGATCAGATGCAGTATAAGCATGCAGCACTCGATATGATCAAAGAAGAACTCGCCAGTACGGATCCGGATGGTCCCGGCGGATATCTTTGCACCTATCCGGTATTCCAGGGCATTTATCAGATGATCAAGCGTATGCTCGAACGTGGCGGTCAATCCGTTTATTTGATGCTCTGTACAGTGGTCGACAGCAAAGGCAATCCCATGCGGGACGGGGAAATGCTGACAGAGCTTTCAGGAAGACTGATCGACGCAGTCCATACATCGGTCAGACGCGGCGATACCCTGACACGGTACGGAAAAGGTCAGTGTCTGGTGTTGCTGGTGAATACAACAAGAGAGAACTGTACAATCATCCAGCGCCGTATCAACGCTAAGTTTATCATCGGACGGCAAAGGACCGGGGTGGAGTATCACGTATCCAGCGTGATCTGGGCTCCGCCCGTGAAGTGAGGCGGTCATGGGAACACAGGCATATCTTGGTGCGCCAAACGCAGTGGTGCTTTGTATCAACGAACTGAAATCTTTCGACGGACAGTTTCATCTGTGCGGAGAAATGTATCATCTGTACAGCGCGGAGCCGGAACATTTCAACAATGCAGAACAGATGACCGAACAAATGGAAGCGCTGTTTGACCGACTGGGATTTCCCCAGCGATCTACCATCGCCAGAAGCTTTACTAAAGAGGTACCTTATTACATCCATTCTCAGGAGGAAAAGATCATGAAGGATGATCAGATATTGAGCAAACACGGGGAGATCGGAACCTTCATCGTTCGTGTTCAGCACCGGCAGAACAGTAGTTGGCAGGGAAGGCTGACCTGGGTCGACCAGGATCAGACTGTCAATTTCCGTTCTATCTGGGAGATGATCAAGCTGATCGAAAGCGCTGTGGATACGGTAAGTGAGCCAGAGGATGAGGAAGAGCCGGAACAGGGCTGGAAGCTATGAAAAGCTAGCGTATTTCTCTGAAATTCGTTGCGATCTTCATGCTGGTCAATCCGTGATCCTGCTGGTCATTGCGGGTATCTTCTATGCACTATGGTGGTGGGTCATTCATCCGATCAATCAGATCGTTGATGCGATGACGAAAAACAAATCGGTTGCGGTCAATGGCGTACAGGAAGTACATTATCTGGCTGAGACGTACGATCGTCTTTCCAGTATCAACCGTGCGAATCAGGAACAGCTTTCCTGTGAGGCGACACATGATCCGCTGACCGGTATCTACAACAGCGGAGCTTTTGAAAAATACCGTGATCAGGAAACGAATTATGCATTGATCCTTGCAGATGTCGACCATTTTAAATCGATTAATGATACATTCGGACATGACATGGGTGACCGGGTTTTGAAGAAAGTGGCAGAACTTCTGCAGCACCGATTCCGTTCAAACGACTATGTATGCCGTATCGGCGGCGATGAGTTCGCTGTTATTATGATCCATGTCGGCTCTTTCCTGAAGGATCTTGTGGAGAGCAAGATCCGGGATGTCCAGAAGACCCTGGCACATCCGGAAGGGAATCTGCCGGTGGTTACGCTTTCGGTTGGTGTGGCCTTTTCGGATCGGCAGAATCCTAAAGAGACCATTTTCAAGGATGCGGATTCGGTACTTTATGATGTAAAAGAAAAGGGTGGCGGAGATATCCGCTTCTTCGAAAAAAGCCAGGAGGAATAAGTGATGATCACGATCGATGCTTTACGCAGTTTTGGAGCCAATGTGGATGAGGGTCTTTCCCGTATGATGGGAAATGAGGCTTTTTATCTTCGTCTGGTGGGAATGGGCCTTTCCGACAGTAATTTCGATAAGCTGTCCGATGCGCTTGCAAAAGACGATCTGGATAATGCATTTGAGGCAGCGCATGCACTCAAAGGCGTGCTGGCGAATCTGGCTCTGACACCGTTGACACAAACAGCATCCGAGATGACAGAGCTTTTGCGCAGCCGTACGAAGATGGATTACAGTGCGATGCTTGCCGATCTGCTTGCCAAACGTGATCAGCTGGTGGTATTAAAGAATCAGGGATGAAGCAACAGAAGATTTGGATTCTGCTGCTGATCCTTTCTCTGCTGCTTGGTGGATGTGGGTCGTCACCGCAGGAAGAAGGATCGGCGGCTTCTTCCGAGATCATGGATGAAGAGTCTCCCGTGTCGGCTCCGAGTTCTACGCGGGATCGGGCCGAGATCCTGAATGCGAAACCCGATCTGGAAAAAGCGGATCATTTTGAAGAAGGTTTTGCGGATCTTTCACAGACGGAGAAAGGTTTTATCGCGATTTCGTATGTGTGTGAAGATCGGCTGAAATTTCAGGTGATCCGGGATGAGGAGACTTATACCTATGATCTTCCTTCAGACGGGTCGGTCACAATATTTCCGCTGAATATGGGAGACGGCTCATATCTCGTCCGTGTGATGAAAAACATTGGCGAAACGAAGTATATGAAGGTGTGGAGTGCCGAGTTCGATGTTCATCTGCTCGACGAGTTTCAGCCATTTTTAAGGCCAAGTCAGATCGTCTGCTATGATCCGTCGGATCATCTGGTCGAGGTAGCATACGAACTGACCAAGTATGCGTCGTCTGATCTGGAGATCGCTGGACTGATCTATGATTATCTGAAGGATAACGTGACGTACGATCACGAAAAAGCGGCAACAGTACAGAGCGGTTATCTGCCGGTTCCTTCATCCACGCTTGAAACAAAGGACGGAATATGCTTTGATTATGCGGCCCTGGCAGCTTCCATGCTGCGTTCCCAGGGGGTCCCGTGTCAGCTGATCACCGGCTATGTCGGAGAGGATGAACTGTATCACGCCTGGAACCGGATCTATACCAAGGAAAAGGGATGGCTGTCCGTTGAGATCAGCGTGAATGCCAACGACTGGAAACGGGTGGACATTACTTTTGCGGCCGGCGGAACGTCGGCAACCAAACTGGAAGATGACAGCCGGTATACAGACCGGTTTATCTATTGAGGAGGAAGAAGAATGGCGGAAAAAAACAGGGAACTGGAATCACTGGCGATCAGCGTATTCTGTCAGGATATGGCAATGATGCTGCAGGCCGGAATCATTCCTGAAGAGGCGCTTTCTCTTCTCGCCTCGGATACAAAAGAAGGCACACTGTATGATGCGCTGAAGTCGATGGAAAAGTCCATGATCCTGGGATCTTCCTTCTCCCAGGCGGTAAAGGACTGCGGAGCATTTCCGGTCTATGCCTGTGATATGATCTCGGCAGGTGAAAAAGCCGGAAGACTGGATCAGGTGCTTCGGTCGCTAACAGGTTATTATGAACGGCAGGATAATCTGAGCCGACAGATCCGCTCGGCGGTAATCTATCCTCTCTCACTTTTGATTATGATGAGCGCGGTACTGCTGCTGATGGTGGCGGTCGTTTTGCCGGTTTTTGTCAATGTCTATGAAAATATGGCCGGGTCTCTGGCCCAGTCCTCTTACGCATATATCCGTGCGGCACGGGTGATCAGTCTGGTCAGTATGATCGTGATCGGCCTGATCAGTATCGTGATCCTGGTACTGTTCCTGATTTCTCGGACACCGGAAGGACGTCGGAAAGTGGTAGCACTTCTGGAGAAGTTCCCTTTGACGAAGGCTGCGATGCGGCAGCTTTCCGTATCCCGTTTCACGGATGTTCTTTCGACGTTTCTTTCCAGCGGTATGGATACCGATACGGCCATGGAGGAAGCGGTATCCATGGTGACCCATCCGGAGCTTTCAAAGGATGTTGCAAAAGCGGTTTCCGATATGCAGGCCGGCAAGAGCCTGGCGCAGGCGCTGTATGAATATGGAATCTATCCGCCGCTGTACGGACGGATGCTGCTGTCGGCGTCAAGAAGCGGTCAGCTGGAGGATATGCTGGTGAAACTGGCGGATGTAACGGGAATGGACGCGGAGAGTGAGATCCAGCATCTCATTTCTTCGATCGAACCCATACTGACTGGTTTTCTCACCATTTCCGTAGGACTGACGCTGCTTTCGATCATGCTTCCGCTGGCAGGTATACTGTCCGCGATCGGATAAGAGGGGACACCGATGTATAAGGAAAAGAAGAAAGGAAATCGGTGGACTGTTCCCGCAATAGTACTGGGTGTGCTCGTCCTGCTGATCGTACTGATCGGACCGGTGATATCCCGGACTACGCAGGATCTGGATGAGCAGAGCGCCGTGTCCGTGAAGGATACGGTAATGCGCAGCGCGGTTCAGTGTTATGCGGTCGAAGGAGCTTATCCGAATAACCTTTCCTATCTAGAGGAGCATTACGGGCTGGTGATCAATCACGAGCGCTATATCGTCTCCTATGAGGCATATGCCAGTAATCTGGCGCCTAATGTGCGTGTCCTTGTCCGCGGGTCTGAAAGGACAGGAAAGGGGCAGCCATGAGCAGAAAGAAACGTTTGGAGAATCTGACGCCGATCTGTCAGCTTGTAACATATGCGCTGCTGACGGCGGCTGTTCTGTTCATGCTGTTTGCCGGTATCCGGCTTTTTAGACGCGTAACGGATTCCAGAGAGGAACAGGAACATCTGCGTGCGACGGTGTCGTATGTGCAGAATGAGTTATATATGTGTGAAGAGCCTTCAAAGGTCTTTCTTTCACAAGGACCGGAGGGGGATGTTCTGGTGCTTCCCTTGTCAGACGGGAAATACGCACTGAAGATCTATCTGTACGAGGGATATCTGAGGGAAGAACTGTCAGCTGTTTCAGATGACGCGGATCCTTCGCTTGCGGAGAAGATCACCGAGGCCTCTTCCTTTGACGTGAAGTTTTCCTCACCGACGCTTGTAAAGGTGTCAATCGACGGCCGGGAGGCCTGGGCACATCTCGGGAGGTGGAGCGATGAGTAAATGGAAAGATACGTTCCGTTTTTCGCTCAGTCTTCAGATGGTCGGGATGACGGTTCTTCTGGTGCTGGCCTGTACGATCCTGGTCAGAGTATATGCCGGTGTCATTCAAAAGAGTCAGAATACACGGGCGCTTTCTGAGAGTGTACAGGTCTGTCGGAATCTGGCAGAACAGTTTGAGGCTGCGCCGGACGAGGGCTGGAACAGGGAAGTTTTTCTGAGTAGTGATCTGGCTCCCTGTGACGCGTCACAGGCCTATCTGCGCTTTGTTCTGACGGAGTCATCAACCGAGACTGCCACTGGACAGATGCGGGAACTGGAGATTGATTCATTCCGTGTAGCAGATCAGGAAAAGGAGCCTGTCTATTCACTTTCGGTAAGGGTATTCGTGCCCAGGGAGGGTGACGGATATGGATACTAAGAAAGTAAGACTTGGAAGTATCAGTATTCTGCTCAGTGTTGTGATCCTGTGCGTGACAGTGCTGGCGGTGCTCAGCCTGACCAGTGCGCGGGCGGATGCCCTGATGGCAGAGCGTTTCGGCGATCAGACGAAAAGTTATTATGAACTGCAGGCAGAAGGACAGGCATTCCTGGCAGAGATAGATGAGATGATCCGTAAAGGAGGCTATGAGACTGCAGCTGCGTATACAGAGCTGGATGAAGATGGAAATCTTGTCCGGGTGATCGAGATAGATTCAATGAAGCTGACGATCGTGCTGGCGAAAGATGATACATCCGAGTCCGGGTATCAGGTACTGAGCTATAGAACAGAAGTGCTGTGGGAAGAAGATCTGACTTTGGATCTTCTGCCATAACGATATTGTGGAGGAAGATATGGAAATCAGGAATATCCTGCAGGAAGCGGTGGAGAACGACACATCGGATATTTTTATCATCGCCGGGCTTCCGCTGACCTATAAGATTCATGGTAAGCAGCTGCGTGTCGAGGAGGAAGGACGACTTCTTCCAGACAAAACGGAGGACCTGATCCGGCAACTGTATGATCTGGCAAAGCGAGATATCGGCCGAATCTCTCAGGAGACAGCGGACGACGATTTTTCGCTTGCCCTGGGCGGTGTCGGACGTTTTCGTGCCAATATCTTCCATCAGCGCAACTCACTCGCAGCAGTTATTCGTGTGATCAGGTTCGGTATTCCGGACTATAAACAGATGGGTATTCCGGAAGAAGTCATGCGGCTGAAACGACTGCATCAGGGTATTGTGCTTGTCACAGGACAGGCCGGCAGCGGAAAGAGTACCACGCTGGCATGTCTGATCGATGCCATCAATCAGTCCCGCAGCGGCCATATCCTGACCCTGGAAGATCCGATCGAGTATGTACACCGGCATTCCAAATGTATCGTTTCACAGCGGGAAATCTTCAGTGATTGTACCAGTTATCTTTCGGCACTCAGAAGTGCACTGCGTGAAAGTCCGGACGTGATCCTGCTCGGCGAGATGCGTGATTATGAAACGATCGACGTGGCCATGAAGGCAGCGGAGACAGGACAGTTACTCTTTTCGAC
>JAEEGL015609591.1_pt1 | contig 11286 bp, 9 predicted proteins | sample 9134231 | NCBI WGS metagenome assembly JAEEGL01 (sample SAMN16246548, study PRJNA631951) | gut metagenome | biome: gut microbiome; feature: rumen; material: fiber-attached | host: Bos | place: Iran: Karaj | collected 2018-10
GAAAAGTGGGTAAAATTGACACATGAGTAGAAAAATCTGTTTTACTGGGGGAGGGACAGCAGGACATGTTTTTCCAGGCATCTCTGTCATAGAAGCTCTCTGCTCCCAATATAATTACAAGAAGGAAGACTTTATCTGGATAGGCTCCACCTCGGGCATGGAGAAAAAGCTTATCGATGAGGCCGGAATCCAGTTCAAGGGAATACTCTCAGGCAAGCTGAGACGTTACTTCTCCCTGAAAAACTTTGTTGATATTTTTAAAATTACACTTGGAATAGTACAGGCCTTTTGTATACTTTTAAAAGTACGGCCACAAATAATCTTCTCAAAAGGGGGATATGTCAGCGTTCCTCCGGTGCTGGCCGGAAAGCTTTTAGGTATCCCGGTCATCACCCATGAGTCCGACTACACCCCCGGTCTTGCCACAAAGATCAACGCCAATTTCTCCAAAAAAATACTTCTTTCTGTGGAGGAGACCCGCAAATACTTGAAGCCCAAGTTCATGGATAAATGCGTGGTGGTGGGGAACCCGGTGCGAAGCCAGTTTTATAACGGCTGCCCGGCCAAGGGGCTTGCATTCCTGGGCTTCGACGACAGGAAGCCTCTTGTCTTCGTAGTGGGCGGCAGCCAGGGAAGCGGCGAGATAAACCAGCTTATCTGGGAGATCCGCAGACCACTGGCCGAAAAGTACTACATAGCCCACCAGGTTGGCTCCCAGTCCACCATAGGAAAGCCCGATGTCCCAGGCTATGTGCAGATTCCTTTTATAAAGGACGAAATAGCCGATGTAATAGCCGCCGCTTCCCTGGTTGTCACCCGGGCTGGTGCCGGCTCCCTGTGGGAGCTTTCTGCCGAGGGCAGAGCTGCCCTGCTGATTCCTCTGCGGGGCAGCGGCACCAGGGGCGACCAGGTGAAGAATGCACTCTACTTCAAGGAGCAGAATGCAGCCGCCGTCCTTATGGACGACACAATCAAGAGCCAGGACCTGCTGGCCGAGATCGAGAGCATTGTGGGAACAGAAAGAGGAAAGGAGCTTAGTGTCAAAATGGCCCAGATGGCCAGAAAAGACTCAGCCGCCTCCATTGCGTATCAAATTGTCACACTTATCAGGAAGGATTGAATATGAATTTTGCAGACCTTTTATTCATGCTTATAGCATTGTTCTTTGTCATCAAGGGATTCTTCAGAGGCTTCATCTCTGAGTTCATGTCCATGGCGGCCCTTATCCTCGGCCTTATAGCTGCCATGACATTCCAGAACCAGGTGGCAGTCCTCTTCAAGGATATGATAAAAAGCGACACCTTCAGGCCCATTGCCGCATTCTTCATCCTTTTCATCGGCACCTACATCTTGGTCAAGCTGCTGGAGATGCTGCTGCACAATGCAATCGAGGCCATAAAGATGAACAGCCTGGACCGGCTTTTAGGCATTCTGTGGGGGCTTCTGGAGACCTCTGTCATAATTCTTATTGCAGTCTTCCTTATCTACAGATTCAAATTCAAGGCCGGCATGTCGTTCCTGGACGAGAGTGTTGTTGCCAAATATGCCAGGAATGTGCTGGACAGCCTGAACCTTGGAGACTTCAACCTTGATAAGGTGAAGGAAGTTACAGGAGCGATAAAGAAGAATGTTTGAAAATATAATAGGGCATAAGCAGACAGTTGAGCTTCTGATGGAACAGGTGGCACATAACAGGCTGCCTGGCTCCATCCTTATAGAAGGGCCCCGGTATGCAGGAAAGCTTACCCTGGCCCTGGAGCTTGCCCGCGCTCTCACCTGCACCGGGGACAGAAGCTGGAACTGCCGGTGTCCCAGCTGCCGCAGCCAGAAGCTCCTTATCCAGAGCGACACCCTGCTTTTAGGCTACGACAACTTTATGGAGGAGATCTCGGTGGCCCGCCAGCTTCTGGAGGCCAATGACCAGGTCTACAGCCGCTACCTGTTCCTCCGCAGCGTAAGAAAGCTCCTCAGGCGCTTCGACCCTGTCTTCTACGACGAGAAGGAGACTAAGTTCAAGAAGGTGCAGCCTCTTCTGGCATATCTGGAGGAAGCCCTTGGAGGTATCAATCCCGAAGATCTTTCCACCCCCATAAAGCCGAAGGTTCTGGACGGTATAATGGAGTCTGCAGCTGACCTGGCAGGGGAGCTTAACCTTTCCACCATCCCGGTTAACCAGATCCGGAAGGTCACCTTCTGGGCCCACACGAGCACTACAGAAAGCCGCAAGGTTGTGATAATAGAGAATGCCGAGAAGATGAACGACAGCGCCCGGAACAGCATGCTCAAGATTCTTGAGGAGCCTCCTGCCAACTGCTTCTTCATCTTCCTTTCCTCAAGGACAGGGGAGATAATCCCCACCATCAGGTCCCGCTTAAGGAGCTATCCCCTCAAGGAGCGGTCTCCCGAGGAGAACGGCAAGGTGCTGTCCCTCATCTTCAGGGAAAGCAGCGGAGCCTACAGCTCCATCTCCAGCTACTTCGACAGCTTCGACCCCGACGTGGAGGTTCTTTCCAATCTGGCAGGCCAGTTCCTTTCATACTATCTTTCTGCCCCAAGGCAGGATGATGCCAAGAATCAGCTGAAGGAGCAGCTTAAGGATATAAAGGGAGAATCGGTCAAGGTCTTTCTGGAAAAGCTTCTGGAAAAGGCCAGGACTGCACTTCCCGGGGCAGGCTTCAGCACTGCAGGCAGGCTGGAAAAGCTATGCCGTGCTCTCAACCGGATATGGTTCGACTTCGAGAGCCTGAACATGAACCCCCAGCTTTTGTTTGAATACCTTCTTTATGATGACGGAGGAGCGATATGAGGAACTTTGTCTCTGCAGCCCTCAGAAGGACCCAGAATCTGGCGCCGGAGGAGAAGGTTGCCATCTATGAGGATCTTTTAAAGAGCATAGTGGAGGACGACGACATGATGATCATGGTCCTGGATGCCCTTACAACGGGGGTGGCTGTGTCGGACCAGGACCACAAGGTGGTTTTCCTCAACCGGTATCTTGCAAATCTGGTGCGCCTTAAGAAGCCGGAGCTTTCCGATGTCCTGGTGTGGGATATATTTGTCCGGAAGGATATATCTGACTTCATCCGCACCACAGTCACAGAGGGGACAGGCCGCACCTCCAGGATCTTCGACTCAAGCATAGATAAGAAGAGCTTCTCCGTGGAGGTTACAATCTCCATGCTCCAGCATTCATCGGGCAAGAGAGGCCATATCATAAACATAGCCAATGTCACAGAGCGGGAGCGGGAGAAGCGCGAGAAAAAGAGGAACGAGAGCTTTGCCTCCCTTACAGCCCTTACAGCAGGGGTGGCCCACGAGCTCAAGAACCCCCTTGGCAGCATGAGCATATATCTTCAGCTTATGGAGAGACAGCTCCACAAGCCCGATGCCTTCGAGAATGCAGAGACCTGCCGGGAAAGCCTTATCTCCAAGATAAAGGTGCTGAAGAGCGAGGTGGAGCGGCTCAACGACATTGTGGTGGACTTCCTTTCCACTGTACGGCCGAGGAATGCGAACCTGCAGGAGGAGGATCTTAATCAGATAATAAGGGATTCGGTTGAGATAATGTTCCCCGACCTGGAGCAGCACAATATAACCCTCAGGCTGGAGCTGGAGGAGAACCTGCCGTACCTTATGCTGGACCGGGGCTTCATGCGCCAGGTTCTTACCAACCTTATAAGCAATGCAAAGGATGCCATGAAGGAGGCCGGCAGCGGCACCCTGACTATATCCACCGAGAAGAACAGCGACTCTGTAATCCTTTCTGTAGCCGACACTGGCACAGGAATATCTCCCGAGAACCTCACCAAGATATTCGATCCGTACTTCACCACCAAGAAGAGCGGCACAGGAATTGGGCTTACCCTGGTCTACAAGATAATCAGGGGAATGGGGGGAGATATAGGAGTCACCTCGCGTCAGGGCCAGGGCACTACATTCCGCATAACACTGCCGCGTATGGCAAAAGAGATAAAACAGATTGAATGGGAGACAAAATGAAGTTCAATATCCTTGTTGCAGATGATGAAGTCAATATCCGCCGGGGCCTTGCCATGGGCCTTATGGACGAAGGCTATAATGTTTACGAGGCAGGCAACGGCCTTGAGGCCCTGAAGATAATTGCCTCCAAAGAGGTGGACCTGGTCATCACCGACCTTAAGATGCCCGAGATGACAGGAGAGGAGCTCCTTAAGCAGATCACAGCCAACTACAAGAATATCCCGGTCATAATCCTCACAGGCCACGGCACTATCGAGACTGCGGTGGAGACCATGCACAACGGGGCCTACGACTTCATGACCAAGCCCCTCAACCTGGACCATCTTTTCCTCATCATAAAGCGGGCCCTCTCCAACCGGCAGCTTGTCCTTGAGCACAGCCAGCTCCAGGCCCAGGTGGAGAAGATGAAGGCCTCCCACAACATCATTATAGGAAAGAGCCCTAAGATGCGCCAGATCATGGAGACTGTGGAGCAGGTGGCAGGAACCCGTGCCTCCATCCTTCTTACCGGCGAGAGCGGAGTAGGAAAAGAGGTAATAGCGAATGCAATCCAGTCCCTTTCCGACCGCAGGGACAAGCCTTTTATCAAGGTGCACTGCGCCGCACTGGCAGAGGGGCTTCTGGAGAGCGAGCTCTTCGGCCACGAGAAAGGAGCCTTCACCAATGCTATAGCCCAGAAAAAAGGAAAGTTCGAGCTGGCTGACAAAGGGACATTATTCCTGGACGAGATAGGGGAGATAAACCAGAACATACAGGTCAAGCTCCTCAGAGTCCTGCAGGAGCGGGAGTTCGAGCGTGTGGGCGGCACCGAGACCATAAAGGTTGATGTCCGCATCATCTCTGCCACCAACAAGAACCTGCAGGAAGAGGTGGAGAAGGGCAATTTCAGGGAAGACCTGTTCTACCGGCTCAATGTGGTCAACATCAACATTCCGCCGCTCCGGGAACGGAAGGAGGATATCCTCCTTATGGCCACAGCATTCATGAACCAGTTTGCCAAGGAGAACAACAAGCAGATCTCAGCCATGGACTCCAAGGTGATGACAATCCTCTACAACCATCCCTGGAAGGGGAATATCAGGGAGCTCCAGAACTGCATGGAGAACGCTGTCATCATGTGCCGGGGCAATATTCTTTCTGTGGACGACCTGCCCTTTGAGATGCGGAAGGAGACAGGGGACAACTTTGTGAAGATCAAGCTGGGCACATCCCTGGACAATGCGGAGAAGACCCTGATAATGGCCACCCTGGACATGTGCAGGGGAAACAAGAGCAAGGCTGCCGAAGTGCTTGCTATAGGAAGGAAGACACTGCACCGCAAGCTGGACGAATATGCAGAGAATTGAGGAATACTTCACTCCCGAGATGATCCGTTTCTTAAGGACTTCCATAGAGGAAGCCGAAGGGAACGAGGTCTTCTTTTCCGGCAAGGCCAATGCCGACGGTATTGTGGACGAGATCATCCTGGCTGCCCGGGGAAAGGAAGACACTGTACCTGTAATCGAATCGGTCATCGACTTCGGAGATGTAATAATACACAACCATCCCAACGGGTATCTAAAGCCCAGCGAGGCAGACCTGGATGTGGCAGGGCGTCTGGGGCGCCACGGCATAGGGGCATACATAATAGACAACCAGGCCACCAGGCTCTATGTCATAGCAGAGATAATAAAGCGCAACAAGAAGGAGCTTCTGGATATCGATGCCACCGCCGCATACCTGGAGGACGGGGGAGCCCTTTCCCAGAGCGTGGAGGACTACGAGGCAAGGCCAGAGCAGATCGACTTCCTCAAGGCGGTGTGCAGCTCCTTCAACAAGGACAACATAACCATAGCCGAGGCCGGCACCGGTGTGGGAAAATCCTTCGCATACCTTATCCCCGCCTTCAGATGGGCCGAGCAGAACAGGGAGCGGGTCATCATCTCCACCGGCACCATAAACCTGCAGCATCAGCTCCTTGAGAAGGATATTCCTGTAATACAGAAGCTTTTAGGCAGCAAGCTCAAGGCAGTGCTGGTGAAGGGAAGGCAGAACTACATCTGCCTGCGCCGCTTCAACGACAGGCTGCAGGAGGCCGGCCTCTTCGACAACGAGGCCGATTTCAAGGCTATAGAGAAGTGGCTCGAGGTCACCAGGACAGGGGAGCGGAGCGACCTTTCCTTCTTCCCCACCTGGGAGCTGTGGAGCGACATCTGCTCCGAAAGCGAGAGCTGTCTGGGGATAAAGTGTCCGTACCGGGACAAGTGCTTTGTCATAAAGTCCAGGAAAGAGGCCACCAGTGCCAGCATAATAGTGGTTAACCACCATCTTCTTTTCTCCGACATGGAGGCCAGGATGGAGGACGACTTCAACGGCACCAGCATCCTGCCCAACTATTCCAGGGTTGTCTTCGACGAGGCCCACAACCTGGAGAATGCGGCCACATCCTACTTCTCCCAGAGCGTGAACAAGGGCTACATCCTCAAGGTTATGCACCAGATCTACCGCCGTATCAAGGAGCGGGTCTTCGGCATCTACCGGTTCTGGAGTTATTACACAGAACAGAAAGAGAAGCTTGAGAGCATACCTCAGCAGATAGCTGTCATCATAAGCAGGACCGACGACCTTGAGAAGGTTATCCAGGCCAATGTGCTCATGAACGACAACTCATCGGTGCTGGACATGCGGAGCGAGGCTATAAACGCAGCCGATATCTACGCTGCAGTGGCCAACCTGAGGAACGAGATAAACGATCTTTTCAACATAATAACCGACATACACGAGGAGCTTTCCAAGCTGCCGGACAAGGAGGTCAAGAACGACAAGCGGATGTACGAGACCTCCATAGTGAAGAACAAGCTCAGCGGCATAATAAGCATGCTCAACGACTTCATCGCCAATCAGGAGACCTGCATCAACTATATAGAGAAGGGGAAAAAGTATTCATCCCTTTTCATAGCGCCTCTATCGGTCTCCGAAACATTGCGGGAGATCATCTTCAACAAGCTCTCCAACGTGGTGCTGGTGTCTGCTACACTGAGCGTGAACAAAAGCTTTGAGTTCTATGCCACCCGAATCGGGCTCCATGATGTGGAGCGGCCTGTTGCCCGGTTCATCTTCGATTCTCCCTTTGAGTACAAGAAGAATGTGCTTCTCTCAGTTCCCTCCGACCTGCCGGAGCCCAAGAGCGCCGACTACAGCCATAAGCTTTCGGACCTTATAAAGAATGTGCTTATAATCTCCGAAGGGAAGGGACTGGTGCTCTTCACCTCCTATTCCATGCTGAAGACAGTCTATGACCTGGTTAGGGACGATCTTTCCAATGCAGGAATAACCCTGTTCAAGCAGGGGGATGATGACAACAAGAAGCTTCTGGGCAACTTCTTCATCAACAAGAACAGCGTCCTCTTTGCCACAGATTCCTTCTGGGAAGGGGTGGATGTGCCCGGGGAGACCCTTTCTGTCCTTATCATCTGCCGGCTGCCTTTCAAGGTTCCTTCCGACCCTGTAATAAAGGCAAGAATGGAGCTTATAGAGAAGAACGGGGGCAACTCCTTCATGGAGTATTCGCTGCCCGAGGCTGTGATCAAGCTCAGGCAGGGCTTCGGCCGCCTTATCCGGCGGAAAACCGACCGGGGGGTGATTCTCATCACCGACACCCGGATATTGTCAAAATTTTACGGTAAGATTTTCTTCAACTCTCTCCCGGAAACCAGGAGAGATATTACATCATCAGACAGGATTTGCTTGAAAATAGAGGACTTCCTCTATCAGTGATCAGCCTTTGCGGCAGATAAAATCACGGTATTTCTCAGGATCTGTGGAGAGAGCCACGATATTCTCTTCGTCTGTGCACTTGAAGAGGGCAGCCTTGGTCTCGGTCATAAGCCGCTCTGCATCCATCTCCCTGCCGTTTCTGGAGGAGAGGCCGGCATAAAGTATATTCTTTCCAGACATGACGCTGAAGGATTTTGCAAAGTTCTGGCAGAGGACAAGCCCTTCGTGAAGGTCTCTGTCCGGGAATATGACTGCGAACTTGTCATCCGACACTGCAAAGCGCAGGTCGTTGAGTGTGAAGCATTCCTCTGCAACCTCGCCGGCCAGCTTCCAAAGGTCGGAGCCCGGGGCAGCGGTGAACTTGAACTCTGCCAGCACCAGATCCTTCTTGAGGGAGATGGATTCGGTAAGGCAGTCGGCCAGGGCAATGTCGAAGAACTTGAAGTCTGCAAAGCCGAAGTCTGTAGGCTTGTGCTCGTATTTTGGAGCTTCATCCTCTTCCTCTGGAATCAGAGGTTCAGGCTCTGTCAGAGGTTCCGGGATCGGCTCGTAGTAGGTGACATCCTTAGCTGGTGCCTCGGCTTCAGCTGCTGTCTCAACCTCCGGCACAGCCTCTTCTGCATCTTCTGCTGCAGCCACTGCAGGTCTTGCCTTGAACCTGAAGCCTCTGCTGGAGGATACAACCAGTGCCACAGCTGTAATCATTATGAACACCAGTGTGTAAGCCATAAGTGCCTTGAAGATATATACAACCTGGGCACGGTCTGAAATCTTGTAAAGAATCTCGATGTTGAGCACCGGAGGAGTTGCAGTTACCTTGACCGGTCCCTTGTAGAGCATGAAGTTGCGGCTGGTGGTGTACTTCGCCTCGTTCTTGTCCGGGTAGAACTGCACTGCCTCGGGATTGGAAGAGTAGTAATAGAGCACCTCGCTGTCCTTGTTCTTGATGACCAGGGACTGAAGCCGCCTGTCGTAGTTGAAGAGCGCCTTTATGTTCTTTCCGAAGGCAGGGAAGAACCGGTCTCCGGCCAGATATCCGTTGCGGATAACCTTGCTGATCTGACCGAACATGTCATCTCCCCGTTGGGAGTTTGCTTTCTGGATTCCATAAATTCTGATTGTGAAAAGGGTAGTCAGAAGTAAAAAAATAGCCAGCGCCGATACTGCGTATACGACAATAATATTCTTTTTCATAATACTATTATCGGTTATATTAATTAATCTTTGAGATAATTTTCCTTACAAAATCGGCAAAGATGTGACGTTTTGCGTTGGCAGTCACCAGCACCTCGTTCTCGTCCAGCTTCTCATCCGACACACCTGCTGCCAGGTTTGAGATTACAGACAAGGCCAGCACCTTGAGCCCTGCATGCACAGCAAGGATAGTCTCGGGCACTGTGGACATGCCGATTGCATCAGCTCCCATAATCCGTGCCATGCGGATTTCTGCCGGGGTCTCGTAGCTTGGGCCCATGAACCAGATATAGATGCCTTCCTTGAGGTCGATGCCCTGTTCCTTTGCCGCATCCCTTGCTATCTGCTGCAGAGCCTTGTCATATGCCTCGGACATGTCGGGGAACCTGGGTCCGAAGTCAGAGTTGTTCTTTCCTATAAGGGGGTTGGTCCCGGATAAATTGATATGGTCGGTTATGAGCATGAAGTCCCCGGGCTTGAACTCCTTGTTTATGCCGCCGGCCGCATTGGTCTGGATAAGGTAGTTTATACCCAGCACCTTGAGGGTGCGCAGCACTATGGCTATGTCCTGGCCGTCGTAGCCCTCGTAGAAATGGAAGCGGCCGTCCATCAGGATCACATCCTTGCCCTCAAGCTTTCCGAAGATAAGGCGGCCTATGTGGCCCGGCGCAGTGGAGACAGGGAAGTGGGGAATGGATTTATAAGGAATCTGCACATCAATCTGCACCTGGCTGGTGAGGGGGCCAAGACCGGAGCCCAGAATGATGGCAAGCTTAGGCTGTCCCCTGTAATTGTTCTGATAAAGGATGCGGTTTATGGAGTCGGTGGCCTTTATTATTGTCTCATCATTCATATTACTATTTTACAATCAATTTAAAAAATTGTATACTATGGCTATGAAAAAGCTTATAGCCCTTGGAATGAGCGGAGGTGTGGACTCTTCCATGGCTCTCGAATACCTTAGGAAGGACTGGGACACAATAATAGGGGCCAACCATGTGGTGTGGCACGGAGTGAAGTGCTCAAGCCCCGAGGTCATAGCAAGGGCCGAGGATCTGTGCAGAAGGGAGAACATACCGTTCTACTGCCTTGATGTCTCTGAAGAGTTTGACAGAAGGGTGGCAAAAGCTTTTGTGAAGGACTATCTCCATGGCCTTACACCAAATCCCTGCGTTATCTGCAATCAGTTCATCAAGTTTACATTCTTCTACGACAGGCTGAAGGAAGCCCTTATAAAGGACGGCATCATGTCGCCGTCTGACCAGCTCTATTACTCCACCGGCCACTACGTGCGCCTTCTGGAGCGGTCCGGCTCCCTCTTTCTTGCCCGGGCCAGGGACCTGTCCAAGGACCAGAGCTACATGCTCTACCGGCTCCCCAAGGAGCTCCTGGCCCGCTGCGTCTTCCCCCTGGGGGACAGGCTCAAGAAAGAGGTCAAGAAAGAGGCGGCAGCCCTGGGGCTCCCTTCCAGCAGCGTAAAGGAGAGCCAGGATATATGCTTCATCGAAGGCTCCTACGGCGATTTCATAGAAAAGTACACAGGAAAGCAGTACCAGCCTGGCTCCATATACGACACCCAGGGTAACAAACTGGGTCTCCACCGGGGGTACATCCACTACACCATAGGCCAGCGGAAGGGGCTGGGCCTGGGCAGTGGCCCCTGGTACGTGACCCAGGTGATACCCGAGAAGAACCGCGTCATAGTGGGCAGGGAAGAGGAGCAGGGACAGAAGGACTTCACAGTAAGGGACCTTAACTGGTTCATGGACTTCAAGGGGCCGCTGGAGGCCGCCGTGCAGGTCCGCTACAGCTCCGGTACGCACCCCTGCACCGCAGAGCCCGCAGAGGGCGGCACCGTCCAGGTGCACTTAAGCGAAAAGACGGTGATAACACCGGGGCAGAGCGCCGTGTTCTACGACGGCGACGCAGTCCTGGGAGGAGGCATAATAGCATGATAATACACCTGGAATCAGTCTCCTCCACCATGGACGCCGCCCGGGCTCTTATCCTCCGGCACCCGGAGGATGGCACCGCCGTGTATGCCGACTACCAGGAGCAGGGGCGGGGCCGGGTGCAGGGCCGTCGTTGGGACAGCCCCAAGGGGGAAAGCCTCCTTGCCACCTTCCTTTTCAAGACTGCCTCCATCGCTTTCCCCCTTGCCAGCTTCCCCCTCTATGCCGGCTATGTCACAGCAAGGTGCCTGAAGCGGCTTTACGGCATAGAGTGCCAGGTCAAGTGGCCCAACGACGTTCTTGTAGACGGGGCCAAGATATCAGGCATCTACTGCGAATGCATAGATGACTACATCTCCTGCGGCATCGGGGTGAACCTTCTTCA
>JAEEGL017105190.1_pt1 | contig 11286 bp, 13 predicted proteins | sample 9134231 | NCBI WGS metagenome assembly JAEEGL01 (sample SAMN16246548, study PRJNA631951) | gut metagenome | biome: gut microbiome; feature: rumen; material: fiber-attached | host: Bos | place: Iran: Karaj | collected 2018-10
ATAAAACCTTTGTAGCACTATCAATAATTAAAGTGTACATTATAATTCACCTAACATTTCTTCATATTTCTTTCCGTGAGCTTCAAAGCTAATTTCACGAGTATTTTCATCAACACGCTTAATAATTACCTTTAAGAATTCATCTGGTAAGATTTCTGATACTTGGTATGGCCATTCTACAATACAGACACCATCACCATTAAAATAATCATATAAATTAAAATCATCATCACCAAGACCATCTAAACGATATAAATCCATATGATATAATTTTGTATTTGTTCCCTTATATTCCTTAACAATTGTAAATGTTGGTGAGTTAATAACTCTATTAACTCCAAGCGCTTTACCAATACCTTTAGTAAATGTAGTTTTACCTGCTGATAAATCACCGTCTAAAAGTACGACGTCGCCCTCTTTTAAAAGTTTTCCTAAAGAAAAGCCTACATTAATTGTTTCTTCAAAAGTTTTTGTAATAATTTTCATTGTTATCACCACTAGCCTATTATACTCTTACTTAATCGTTTATGCAAAACTTTTAATATCTTAAGTTACTTCTACTTTATCACATTTTTTATAATAAAAAATGTATAAAATACATATTAATGCGTTTTCATGTATTATATATTTAATTTTTTATTGTAGATAAAAATAAAATATTTTAAAATATTTACAGTACTTAAAGTATTAAGAAAAGAGGATTAACTATGTTTGAAACAGAATATGCTAAAAGAGTGTATGAAAATCTAGAAAAAAAGAATCCAGGAGAAACTGAATATCTAAATGCTGCACGTGAAATCTTAGAATCAATTGAAAAATATGTTCAATTACATCCAGAATATGAACGTGTAAAACTACTTGAAAGATTTGTAGAACCTGAACGTGGTGTTGAATTTAAGGTTGTATGGCAAGATGATAAGGGTGAATATCAAATAAATAGAGGATATAGATATCAATTCAATTCAGCTATCGGACCTTATAAGGGTGGTTTACGTTTCCATCCATCAGTTAATAGATCTATTATCAAATTCTTAGGTCTTGAACAAGTATTAAAGAATTCCTTAACTAGCCTACCTATGGGCGGTGGTAAAGGTGGTTCAGACTTTGATCCTAAAGGTAAGAGTGATAATGAAATTATGCATTTCTGCCAAAGCTTTATGACAGAATTATATCGCCATATCGGACCAGATACAGACGTTCCTGCAGGTGACATCGGTGTTGGTGGAAGAGAAATTGGTTATATGTTTGGCCAATATAAGAGAATTCGTAACGAATATACTGGAGTATTAACTGGTAAGGGTATTCCATTTGGTGGATCATTATGTCGTACACAAGCTACTGGTTATGGTTTATGCTATTTTACTGAAGAAGCTTTAAAGGTTTTATTAAATACTTCATTTAAAGATAAAACAGTTGTAATTTCAGGTTCTGGTAATGTTGCAATTTATGCTTGTGAAAAAGCAACAGCACTAGGTGCAAAAGTAGTAGCTTTATCAGATTCAAATGGTTATATATACGATAAAGATGGTATTAAACTTGATATCGTAAAAGATATTAAAGAAGTTAAACGTGGACGTATTAAAGAATACGTTAGCCTTGTAAAGGGTGCTGAATATCATGAAGGTTCAAATGGTATTTGGAATATCAAGTGTGATATAGCACTTCCATGTGCTACACAAGCAGAGCTTAATCTAGAAAACGCAAAAACACTTGTTAAAAATGGTGTTATTGCAGTTTGTGAAGGTGCAAATATGCCTTGTACACTAGAAGCTGAAAAGTATTTCATTGAAAACAAAGTAGTATTTGGTCCAGGTAAAGCTGCTAATGCAGGTGGTGTAGCTACATCAGGATTAGAAATGAGTCAAAACTCTGAACGTATTAGCTGGACTTTTGAAGAAGTTGATGCTAAATTACATCAAATTATGATCAACATCTTCAAGAATGCAGAAGCTAAAGCTATTGAGTTTGGTAATAAATTTGACCTATTAACTGGTGCTAATATTGCCGGTTTTGAAAAGGTTGCATCAGCAATGATGTCTCAAGGTATTTAATAATACAAAATAAAAACTGGATTTTACAATCCAGTTTTTATTTTTATCTAAATGTAATTGAATTAGTATCTTTATCTAAATGTTCAATAATCTCTAAAGAATATACATCATATCCTTCTTCTCTTAAAGAATCACCACCATGCTGATATCCTTTTTCAATTGCAGTACCAATTCCAACAATAGTAGCTCCAGCTTGCTTACAAATATCAATTAGCCCCCTAATTGCACTACCTGTAGCTAAAAAATCATCAAGAATTAAAACTCTATCATTGCTTGTTAAATAAGTTTTTTCCACACATATATTAGTATCATTTCCTTTAGTAAAAGAATGAATAGTGGCACAATAATGTTCCCCTAAAGTACTAGATTCTCCTTTTTTTGCATAAACAACCTTTGTATTGAAGCGAAGGCTTGCAAGTGTTGCAAGTGCAATACCGGAAGCTTCAATAGTAAGAATTTTTGTAACATCATTTTTGTTGAAATGATCATACCATAATAGACACATCTTATCTAAAAGCTTTGGGTCTAGCTGATGGTTTAAAAATGAATTAACTTTTAAAATATCATCATTAACAACTTTACCACGTTCTCTAATTTCTTTTTCAAGCCATTTCATGAATATAAAAACCTCTCTTATTTTGTTGTACTTTTATATTTTTAGTATAACATAAAGAGAGGTTTAATTTATAAACATTTAAAATGTGAATGCTTTCAGCTTATTTTTATTTAAAATCTTGCTGATTTTCATCTGTTTTAGGTCTTCCATTTTCATCAAAATTAGCACTAGCATTTGCGTCCTTATCAGGATCTATATATAAGAAAGTTTTAATCTTATATCTAATAGTTGATTTAGGATCTTTACGCTTACGACGTTCAATGCTTTCTTTTACTGTATCTGGAATTAAAGATGTAAATTGTTCCCTAGCTTGTTTCTTAAAGATTTCATTATTCGTAATTAAATCTTCGTAGTGGACAATTTCACCAATCTTGTGAGCAAATTTTGTTACTTTATTAAATAAATTTATACTTGATAAGAAATCTAATAACATAATTCCATAAATAATACCAAGTAAGAAAACAATCCAAATATTTGAAATAGCCCCACTTTTTAAACCATCTAAAATTTGACTTGTATTCCTATATGCTAATATAGAAATAAAAGGTGCTAATGCATAATAGAATAAAACTGCAACTAATACCCAAATAATAGAGAATCTTGGACAAATAATTCCCATAATATTTCCTCTGTCATTTGTATAATCCCATAAACGCACTTTAAATCCTTTAACAAATATAAGACCTGCAACAAATTCAAGTAAAGTCATTACAGATCCCATTACAAAAATCGGAATAAAATCCCATAACGTAGCAGAATGTCCAGGATAACCTAAATAACATCCAAAAGGATTATATAAGAATATATTATTATCTCCAAAATTAACTCTAAACATATGAATGACCCAATACATTACTAAAAGTCCAAAGCCATATAATGGAATCCAAGGACCTTTCATAAAACCAGGATTAACCCATCTTTTAACTGAAACATATCTTCTATATAAAACTTCTATTCCATATCCAGCAAAACAACCAACTAGAAATAGATATAAGCTTAACAAAATATTATAATATGAAGCATATTGATCTTGCATAATTATCATTTCCTTTTTTATTTTTATTATAGCAAATAAAGATAAAAAAAAATAGAGTAGCAAACTACTCTATAGAAAATTCAAAAGTGGTGGTCCAGGCGGGGATCGAACCCGCGACACCAGGATTTTCAGTCCTGTGCTCTACCGACTGAGCTACCGAACCAACTAAAGTTGGCGGTTCGGACGGGAATCGAACCCGTGATCTTCTGCGTGACAGGCAAACATGTTAACCGCTACACCACCGAACCTTTTAATTGGTTGCGGAGAAAGGATTTGAACCAATGACCTCCAGGTTATGAGCCTGGCGAGCTACCAAGCTGCTCCACTCCGCGATATAGTTATTGAATTTTTTAAAATAAAATGGTTTTGAATAAGAAAACCATGAATGGCGGAGAAAGAGGGATTTGAACCCCCGCGGGACTTGCATCCCCTGCTGGTTTTCAAGACCAGTCCCTTCAGCCTCTTGGGTATTTCTCCAGACTGTAAATTAAAATATATAAATTAAAAAAGTGGTGGACCCAGTAGGACTCGAACCTACGACCGACCGGTTATGAGCCGGTAGCTCTAACCAACTGAGCTATGGGTCCATAGCTATAAGATGGTAGCGGCGGAGGGATTCGAACCCCCGACCTAGCGGGTATGAACCGCTCGCTCTAGCCAACTGAGCCACACCGCCATATTATGGTTAAGAGTTTTTATTCTCTACAGGATTAGCATACTTTTTAATTCTTTAATTTAATATTTATTATTTTAAAATTAATGGTGGAGCTAAGCGGAATCGAACCGCTGACCTCCTGCGTGCAAAGCAGGCGCTCTCCCAGCTGAGCTATAGCCCCAGCTAATAATTTAAAAAATGGTACCGCGGGTCGGACTTGAACCGACACGGCTTTTAACGGCCATGGGATTTTAAGTCCCACGTGTCTACCTATTCCACCACCGCGGCATGTTTTTTAAATATTAAATTATTAGTGGTGTCCCGTAGCAGACTTGAACCGCTGACCCCCTGATTAAAAGTCAGGTGCTCTACCACTGAGCTAACGGGACATAAATGGTGCCGAAAATAGGACTTGAACCCACAACCTACTGATTACAAGTCAGTTGCTCTACCAGTTGAGCTATTTCGGCATGGTGGGAGATATAGGACTCGAACCTGTGACCCCCTGCTTGTAAGGCAGGTGCTCTAACCAACTGAGCTAATCTCCCATGTCACTAGACGTATTTAATATTAACATTAATATCTTCTTTTGTCAATAGAAATAATTAAATGTTTTTCAATTTTTTGTCAATCCACTTAGGTAAGTTTTCTTTTAATGACCTAAAACCACTTGGAGTTTCATGAATTTTTCTTTTTTTGCTTATTTTTATATCACTAACGTCCTTCATTGTTAGTTGTAATCTATATAGTTTACTATCAATATCTAAAACACGTACTTCAATTTCATCATCGATACTAATATATTCATGAATATCTCTTACATAATCGTATGATATTTCAGAAATATGTACCATGCCTGTAAAACCATTTTCAAAACTCATAAAGATTCCATACTTAGTAATACCTGTTACTTTACCAACAATTATGTCATTTTTTTTATACATAAAAGACACCTCACACCGTTAAAATTATAACACAATAAAACTTATTTATCAATTAATTAAAATATTTTGATTTTTTTATTGTCTTTTTAAAATTTTTCTATATAATAGATATTGGTGATTTTAATGGATGCAAAAAAACAAGAAAAAAGAATAAAAGAGGTTATCGAATCTATAAGACCATACTTAATTGGTGACGGAGGAGACGTTGAATTCATTAAATACGAAAACAACACTGTTTATATTAAAATGACTGGTGCATGTGCAAATTGTAGTATTATTGATCTAACACTTAAAGACGGTATTGAAAGCACAATCATAGAAGAAGTACCAGAAGTAAAAGAAGTTATAAATATTACTGAGTAAGCCAATCTATATTATCAATATAGGTTGCTTTTTTTATATAGAAATATATATCTTTTAAAACAGTCTCATATGATTCACTTTTAATAATCATTTCATTTAATAACTCTTCTTTATAATTATCACCTATTATCTTACTATATAAATCAAAAAAATATGAAGGGTATAACATCCTTGCGAAAAACATTTTTTTCTCATTATCATCTAATATATCAATAACTTTATATACATTAGATAAATCAAAAATATCACCATAAAAATACTCGTTTTTAAAATATTCAGCTAAATCCCTAACACGCGAATCAATCAAAACTAATGAAGGATTATAAAAATCTATCAGATTAGTATTAATACCTATTCTTTTATGTGCAATATAATTATTAACATTTGAAATATCATTATTCTTTAAAAATTGGATGGCATTTTCAGCCAAACCAATATAATAATATATATATTTAGATAATAATTGATAGTCATTCCCCATCTCTGATATCTGATACTCAATATAATCAATATTATTAGACCACAAATCTATCCAACGTTTCTTTAATAAAACATTGTCCCCAACATAAATAAAATTATCAATAATATCTTTTAAATCTATTTTTTTAGCTATAGTATTAACCTTAAGTAATACGTAGTTTCTGTTATTAAATAATAATGTCATTTCATTATTATTATTTAAAACAATCTTATGAAAATTATCGTTATTAAATATATACTTTTCCACAGTATTTATTATCTCTGGATTACATGGGCAAAATAAATAATTATCACCATCAATCGTAAGATAATAATTATCGCCTACCTGTTTAATACTATTAACATCTAAATTATAGTAATATTTAATAACGTTTTTCATATTATCACCTATTTAATTATACGTAAAATAAAAAAGAAGATTAATCTTCTTTTTCAAATACATCTTTAATTGTTCTTAATTTAGCTTTAGCTTCAGCAAGCTCATTTAATAAATTAATATTTTCCTTTTTAAGATTTTCAATAACTTCCATTGCCTCATTATATTTTTCCATATAAGAATCAGCAACTGGCGCTTTTTCTTCTTTAGGTTCTTCTACTTTTTCTACAGTATCATTTACTTTAGCTTTATTTAATAAGTCTTCAATTGTTAATTTCTTTTTAGGTTTTTCCTCTTTAGCAACTTCTCTAGCGCTTTTAGCACCTTCACTTACTTGTCTTAACATTTCTTCAATAGAAAGACCTGTATCTTTAGCAGAAGCTGATTGTAAATCCATTTGCGGTTTAAAATCTTTTTTATTCATCGCTAATGTATTAGCAACTTCTGTTTTTAGTTTAAAGATTCTAAATTCAGATACAGTAGACTCATTTAATACGGCATAATCTAAATCAGTTTCATTAGGAACATTTCTTTTATTATTTGCAACAATTTGTTGAATGGCATTTTTAAAATTATTCCATTCTTCTTCATCAGTTACATTTAACATAACATATTTACCATCTACTTCTTCAACGCGCGATAAATATAGTTGAATATACCCACTATTATCAACTTCGTTTAAGCTAAATATTAAATAATTATTTAATCCAATGGAAAAGTATCTAATAACTTCGACATCGAATTTTTGACCGTTTTGATTATACAATACTAAACTATCCATAACCATATCCCCTTTATCCTATATAACATTATATCAAAAAAATCCACTTTTGATAACCCCTTTTTAATTTATTTATTAATTTAATTAATAGGTTATTTATTCACACACTTTTATCTCTTTTGAATATGTTATATTAGAAAACAAAGGGGTGGATTATATGTGCAATAATAGTGAATGCAAATGTATCGCTGATATATTAAATACTATTAATATATTACAAAATAATGCAGAATGTGGTGAAAGCTGCCTAGATACATGTGATAGAGGTTTCTTAGGATGTGCTGCTACTACATTACTATGCAATACTAGACCTGTAATGTTATATACATGTGCAGGAAATGGAACACCATGGAGCATGCCTACAACTAAAGAAGATGTAATATGTGGTGATGAAGGCGTAGTATGTTCTAATGTATTTAGAATAGAAAAATTGGATGGTTGCTGTGCAACTTTTAGAGTACTAGCGCCAAATCCTGATACAACACAACCTAACATACCATATGTAGCTACAAATTCATTTTTCACAATGAATTTAAACTGCTGCTGTGCACTTAGATGTTTAAACGATACATATGTAGAATGCATATAAAAACAGCATTAATTGCTGTTTTTTTGTTTTATATCAATAATATCAGAAATTAAAATATGTTCATTACTATTAGTAATTAAATATTTATTATTTTTTCCAATTACTGTTTTTTCTAGAATACCTGAGTTAGTAGTTATTAAAACTGAAGCTTTATATATATAATTTCTGGAATTAAAAATTCCATTAATCTTTTGACTTACTGTTCTAGTATCAATATTGTCTAAAGCATCACCGTTTTTAACATAACAACTTTCTTCGTTATTATCAATTTTCTTAGTTATCTTATTTGCAAACATACTACCTTGAGACATAAATCCACCTCTAAGATATTGTATGTTAGAAAACTACTAATATACATAAAATTGCATATCTTTATTATATTCTAATTCGCTATACTTAACTAATGTCTTATTGCCGATATTAGCACCATAAATTCTTAGCTCATCACCATTAATATAGTATACGTATTCATCACTATACTTAATTCTATTTATATCTGTACAACTAAATACATATGTCTTTTTGTATGTAGAATCATTATCATATATTACATATGCATCATAATAATTACCATTTTTGACATAAACATAGTTATCAGTATATATATGATCTATTCTAGAATAATGAGTTCCATTAATAGAATCGATATTTTCCTTATAGAAAAGCATCCTATTATCAATTACTTCATTTATATTTTTCGTAACGAATCCTACACTATCTAATACTTGTGCACCAGCATTAACACTACCGATTAATGATATCGTTTTATGCTTTAGATCAATCGCATACTGTTTCTTATTTTCAATATCAACTAAGTATACCTTGTTATTATACTCGCCTTGAATAAAAGAATTAAATGAAATTTCTTTATCATTAACAATTTTATCAGTAGAACCATTAGCCATATTAACTACTAAAAATCTTTTAAACTCATATGATGAATCATAATCAGCTACAATATAATATTTAGATGTAGAATATTCGATATTTTTAATATATTTATCACTGTCAAACATCTTAATAAATCTGGCATTATTGGTAACATTTTTGCCAAATAGATATACTCCTTTATAATCACTCAATAAAAAGTTTTTACTAAGTACAAAATTATCTAAATAATAAGTTATAGATTCCTTGGAACTACCTTTTAAATTATTTATATATGGACTTATATCATAATGAAAATTATTAATTGCTTTATCTAACGTCTTATCAAGACCTTTAATATCTTGGTAAGAATATATAATATCTCCCTTTAAGCATTTAACGTAGTTATCCCTATTATATAGAGTAACATAAATACATTTATAAGTACTACCTTCTACAATATCAACATTTTTAACAATCGTCCTACGTCTTTTATACTTATTGTATGTCTTAAATGGTATAGTAAAATCACTTGTTGCAACCTCAACGTAATAGCCGTCATTATAACTTTCGTTTTTTAAAACTTCATGAATAGTTATATCTCCATTAACTGTTGAAATAGTATAAGTAATGTCATGACCATGTCCTAAAAACAAGAACAATGTTTGAAATGCAAAGTATATTATAAATATTACAATCAATAATTTTAACATCTTTTTCATAAATCTTACCTCTATTATTATTATATATTCTTTTTAATTTTTTATCAACACATGAAAAAAAGCACATAAGTGCCTATTTTTCTTGTTTAACAAATTCTTTTTTTGCTTCCATCATATAACTTGTAATAGCAGTTTCAACTTCAGCTAAACATTTATTATCAACATTAGTGATTGCAACTTGTTCACTTAATGTATCAATGATTACTTTACCCCAAATAAGGCCAGCATCAACTGTTAAATCATTAAATAAATCAGGTGTAATAGATACACAGAAATATCCAAAGAATAATCTTTTATGACCTATAATAAGACGTTTATCAGTAACTGCAACAATATATGTATGAATCAAATCATGATATGTTTCACCTTTTTGACCAGCAAACGCGTATAACAAGTTTTCTCCATCATTCATATGTTTTTCAATAATTTTAGAATGCGCTTTTAAACGCCAAGCAATAGTCATTGGATATTTGTTTTTAAAGTTTTTAACTAATTCATAAACTCGCATCTAATCACCTACTTAATTATATTATTTTCTTTATAAAATGCTTTTACTTCTTCAATTGGTCTATAACCAGCTAAAGATGTTTTTACTTTACTTTCTTTAACGATTAAAGTAGTTGGTGTTCCCCAATTTGTATTTTCACTAAACCAATCTAAACTAGTCATAAATTCATCATATTCTTCTTGACTTTCAAACATATAATCTAAATATAAATAATTAATTTTAGCGCCTGTTTCTTTTGCAATTTCAATCAATACTGGATGTTCTGCTAAACAGAATTGACATGTTGATGTAGCTAAAACAAATACTTGTCTTTCACTAGCTTTAATTAGCTTTTTATATTCTTTATAAGTTGGATAATTTAAATATAATTTTGCATCTTCAGTAATTAATTTATTTGTTTTCAAGAAGTTAAATAGCATATCATAAGATCTTATACCACTTAATGAATCTTTTACTTCACCATTACCTACTACTAATAGATAAGGAGTACTTAATCCATCAAGATTTAAAATAGTCAATAGCTTGTTTAAATCACTCTTAGATAAATTATTAGTATTTACATTATAGTATTCAAAACCATATTCATTAACTACAGATTCCATATTACTTTTATTTAAAGTACAATATTTACAATCATCACGCATTAAGTAAATTGCAGATACCTCAGTTCCGTTTACTAGTTCTTCGACACGTTTAATTATTTTTGCAGATTTTGCATGGTCGACAATTATTACTGTAACTAATAATAATATAATAACACCTAAACATATTAATAGTGTTAAGCCCCTTTTATTTTCTTCTTTGATTTTCTTCATAAATATTCCTCACAATCTATAATTAATTATATTATAAATTCGCTTTAAAGTAAAGATTTATAAATCCTTTAAGACTATAAAAAGCAAGATAATCTTGCTTTCTTTTTATTACTATTTTCTTATTTTAATAATATCATCAGGCTCTAGTTTTCCCATCAGTAAAGACGAATTAGGATCATGCATATTATAATTTTCGATAACCTTCTTTTCATCAAAATTAGCATAGCAATACTTGCATAAATGTTTGCAAGAATTATATACGCCAATGTCTGCCATTTCCACACAATTACAATATTTATTATTTCTTCCTTGCCATTTCCTATATTTTTTGCCAGTTAATTTATAGGCAAGTTCTTTAGACATACAATCATCTTTTATAAATCCAAATTCTTCTAAACTTCTTTCCTCACTACAAGTATGAATAGACATGCCATGCTTATTTGCTATTTCACTAAAAGATAAACCTATCTTCTTGTAATCATC
>JAEEGL017151016.1_pt1 | contig 11286 bp, 6 predicted proteins | sample 9134231 | NCBI WGS metagenome assembly JAEEGL01 (sample SAMN16246548, study PRJNA631951) | gut metagenome | biome: gut microbiome; feature: rumen; material: fiber-attached | host: Bos | place: Iran: Karaj | collected 2018-10
ATTCCGCCTCTTCCATGACCCGACGTTGAAGGACTTCGGGCGTGTCCCCGTCTTTCACTTCGACGGCCTTTTGCATAATGATCTCGCCGCCGTCCGGGATCTCGTTGACAAAGTGGACGGTAGCTCCCGTGACCTTCACCCCGCGGGAAAGCGCCGCTTCGTGCACGCGCAGGCCGTAAAAGCCTTTGCCGCAAAACGACGGGATGAGCGACGGGTGCACGTTAATGATGCGTTTATTATAGCGCGACGTAAAATCTTCGCTTAAGATAGCCAAAAAACCGGCCAGAACGATCAGATCGATCTTCTTTTCGGCAAGAATGGCGCGGATCTTTTCTTCGAACTTTTCTTGACTGCCCTCTTCCTTCTTGACGACGACCGCCGTTTCCACTCCGGCGTTCTTCGCACGGGTGAGCGCATAGGCGTCGCGGCTGTTGGCGAGCACCAAAACGATTTTTCCGTGGGAGATCAAGCCGTTTGCCTGCGCGTCCAAAAGCGCTTGCAAGTTGGTCCCGCCTCCGGATACGAATACCGCGATGTTGACCTGCTTCATTCTAAGATCACTCCGTCTTCGGAAGGTACGATCTCGCCGATCGCGTACGCGTCGACGCCCTGCTCTTTCAGCGTGGCAAGCGCGGTAGCTACGTCTTCTTTACTTACGACGACGCTCATGCCGACGCCCATATTGAAGGTGTTGAACATATCGCGGTCGGACACGCCGCCTTTTTCCTGCAACAATTTGAAGATAGGCAGAACGCGCACGTTTTCTTTCTTGATCTTAACGCCCAAACCTTTCGGAATGGAACGGGGCATATTCTCAAAGAATCCGCCGCCGGTAATATGCGATACGCCTTTGACCTCGACCTTATCGAAAAGGGCGAGCATGGGCTTGACGTAAATAACGGTGGGCGTCAAAAGGGCCTCTCCGAGCGTCTTGCCGCCGAGGACGTCGTACTTGACGTTCAAGTCGGTATTTTCCACGTCGAATATCTTACGGACCAAAGAAAAGCCGTTGGAATGAACGCCGGAAGACGGCAAAGCGATCATAACGTCGCCCGCTTTCATTTTGGTCTTGTCGATCACTTTATCGCGTTCGACGATACCCACCGCAAAACCGGCCAGGTCGTATTCGTCCACGGGATAAAAACCGGGCATTTCGGCCGTTTCTCCCCCGATCAAAGCACAACCGGACTGAACGCAACCTTCGGCAACGCCCGCTACGATATCGGCGATCTTCTCCGGATAATTCTTTCCGCAGGCAATATAATCAAGGAAGAACAGGGGTTTTGCGCCGCAACAAATAACGTCGTTGACGCACATCGCCACGCAGTCGATACCTACGGTGTCGTTTTTGCCGGTCAAAAAGGCGATCTTCAGCTTGGTGCCGACCCCGTCCGTACCCGATACGAGCACGGGATGAGTATACCCGGTCAAGTCGAGCGGAAACAGCCCGCCGAAGCCGCCGATAGCTTCCGCCGCGCCCGTCATCGTCCGGGCGATATGCTTTTTCATCAGTTCTACGGCCTTGTATCCCGCCGTAATATCGACGCCCGCTTCTTTATAACTTTCGGAAAAACTTTTCATTCTTTTATTCTCCTTTTATTATTCTTTACCGTTCCAACAATAGGTGCACAGTTTGCACGGATCGATCCCGATGGCCTTTTCCATGCCCTGAATGGTCTGAAATTCCAACGAATCGAAACCGAACTTGTCGCAGATGACCTGCCGCATACGCTGTCCCCGTTCGGTCGAAGCGTCACTGTATTCGTCGAGATGCAAAAAGCCCTCTTCCCCTTCCAGCTCTTTGATCACACGGCGGGTAATAAGTTCCATATCGCTCGTCGCGCGAGAAAAGTTAAGGTATTTGCACCCGAACATGATAGGCGGGCAAGCCGAACGCATATGAACGGCTTTTGCTCCGTTTTCGCAAAGGAATTCCACCGTTTCTCTGAGTTGCGTTCCTCGCACAATGGAGTCGTCGACAAAAAGCAAACTTTTACCGTCGATCAACTCTTTAACGGGGATCTGCTTCATTTTCGCGATGCGGTTTCTGTCGACCTGTTCGACCGGCATAAAACTACGCGACCAGGTAGGAGTGTACTTGATATAAGGCCGTGCGAAAGGTATCTTGCTTTTGTTGGCGTATCCGATAGCGTGAGGAGTGCCGGAGTCGGGCACGCCGCAGACGTAATCGACGTCCTTATTGTTACCTTTCTCCGCGTCGTTATCTGCCAGGATCTCGCCGTTTTTACAACGCATCACTTCTACGTTGACGCCTTCGTAAGTCGAAGTCGGATAGCCGTAATAGGTCCATAAGAAAGAGCAGATGCGCATTTCTTTACCCGGTTCCATCAGCGTCTTCACGCCGTCGCAAGTGATCTCTGCGATCTCGTTCGGACCGAGTTCTTTATATTCCTTATATCCGAGTTTTTGATAAGAAAAGGACTCGAACGCGACGCAATAGCCGTCTTCGCCTTTTCCTACGAGAATGGGCAGGCGTCCCATTTTGTCGCGAGCTGCGATCAAAGTGCCGTTCTCGGTCAATACGAGGATGGATGCCGTTCCCTCGATCTCTTTGCGCGCAAAATCTATCCCTTCGGTAAAACTGTCTTTGCTGTCGATCAGAGCGGCCAAAAGCTCGGTCATATTGACCGCTCCGCCCGTCGCCACGCCGAAGTGTCCCTTTCCGTAATCGAGGTACCGTTTGACCAGGTCCTCCGCGTTATTGATAACGCCCACGAAGCACACGGCGTAAACGCCGAGGTGAGAACGGATAATAAGCGGCTGCGGGTCATAGTCGCTGATGATGCCGATGGCCGATTGTCCGCGCATATCGCTGAAGACGTGCTCGAACTTGGTACGGAAAGGCGCGTTGCCCAGGTTATGTATCTTTCTTTGGAGTCCGACCTCTTTATCATAGGCCGCCACTCCGCCGCACCTCGTGCCGAGATGCGAATGATAGTCCGTTCCGAAAAAGACGTCCGCTATGCAATCTTTTTTAGAGACGACTCCGAAAAATGCTCCCATAAAAACTCCTTATTTCTCTTTCGTATATGTCCCTATTTAGCCAAGAACTCTTTTCATCATTTCTTTATAAGCGTCTTCCACGCCGCCCATATCTCTTCTGAAACGGTCTTTATCCAGTTTCTCGTGCGTGGTGGCGTCCCAGAAACGGCAGGTATCGGGAGAGATCTCGTCGGCAAGAACGATCTGTCCGTCCGCCGTTTTGCCGAATTCCAACTTGAAGTCGACAAGTTCCACATTGATGGACGCGAAGTACTTGACCAAAAACGCGTTGATCTTAAGCGCCATATTTGCAATAGTCTTTAATTCGTCTTCGGTGCAATACTCCATCGCGAGGATGTGATACTCGTTGACCATCGGGTCGTCGAGAGCGTCGCACTTATAGCAATATTCGAGGACGGTCCTCTTCATCGGCGTTCCTTCGGCAAGGCCGAGACGCTTCGCAAGAGACCCCGCCGCGATATTACGGACGATGACTTCGAGCGGTACGATGGATACCTTTTTTACGAGCGTTTCGCGCTCGGACAGTTCTTTTACGTAATGAGTGGGGATGCCCTCTGCTTCCAGTTTTTCCATAAGGAAGTTACTCATACGGTTATTGACGACGCCTTTTCCCACGATGGTGCCTTTTTTAGCGCCGTTGAAGGCGGTCGCGTCGTCTTTATAAGAGACGATAACGAGGTTCGGATCTTCCGTGGCAAAAACCTTTTTGGCTTTCCCTTCGTACAGTTGTTCTTTCTTTTCGGGCATTTTTCTTTTTTCTCCTTATATAATATGTTCCCGCATGGCGCGGATAAATAAAAAACCCGCAGGCGGTTTTTGCCTGCGGATTTAGTTTATAGATTGTATTTTGCCTCTATGGCAGCGTTCTTTTGCAGAACTTTCTCGGAGTTAGATAAGCGGAAGGCTTTCAGTTTCTCTTGCAAGGTCTTATCGCAGACCGCCAGTATCTGGACGGCGAGCGTGGCCGCATTGACTCCTCCGTCAATGGCGACCGTGGCTACCGGCACGCCCGACGGCATTTGTACGGTGGACAGAAGGGCGTCCAGTCCTCCGAGCCCTGCGCTCTTGATCGGGATACCGATCACGGGCAGAGTAGTGTTCGCGGCGATAGCTCCGGCAAGGTGCGCCGCCATTCCGGCCGCGGCGATGATCGCGCCGAATCCTTTTTCTTCGGCTGTCAACGCAAATTCTTTAGCTTGTTCGGGCGTTCTGTGCGCGGAAAAAACGTGCACTTCGTACGGTACGCCGTAAGAAGCGAGGGTATCTATCGCCTTTTGTAAAACGGGCAGGTCGCTGTCGCTCCCCATGACGATACCTACTTTTTTAGTCATACAGTAACGCTCCTTTTGAACATCCGAAGATCGTCCTTCGTTGATCTTATGATAGAATTATAAAAAATAAAAAAAGGTATGTCAAACGTTCGCTCCCACATTTCTCATAAAAAAAGACGCGAATTTTTTCGCGCCTTTCCACTGCTTAAAAACGGTTCTTTATTCCGTTATATTCCGGCTGTCTTTTTGATGTACTCTCTTGCTTTCAAAGCGTACTCGAACGGATTGGCAACGGCGGGATCCTGTTCCGCTTCCACCAAAAGCCATCCTTCGTATCCAGCCTTGTCCAGAATATCGAACACGGGCTTAAAGTCGATGCTTCCGTCTCCGGGAACGGTAAACGTGCCCATGCGTACGCCTTGTAAAAAGCTCAAATGATTTTCTTTAACTTTCGCGACCACTTCCGGACGTACGTCCTTGAGGTGAACGTGTTTGATCCTGTTTACGTGTTTTTTCAGTACGCCGAGGTAGTCCGCCCCCATATACGCGAGGTGTCCCGTATCGTACAAAAGCGAAAACAATTTCGGGTCGGTCCCCTCCATCAGTCTGTCGATCTCTTCCGGCGTCTGTACGACGGTGCCCATGTGATGATGGTACACGAGCGAAATGCCGTATTCGAGCGCGATCTCGCCCAAACGATTGAGCCCGGCGCAAAGTTTTTTCCATTCTTCGTCCGTCATGACCGGTTTGCAGTCGAATACCGCCTTATCGGTGCCTTGGATGCTCCGGCTTTGTTCGCTCGCGCCGATACGCTTTGCGCCCATAGCTTGCAGGAAAGCGCAGTTCTTTCGGAAGTCCGCTTCCACTTCTTCGAACGGCTTGCTCAAAATAAAGGACGAAAACCACCTGTTGGCGATCCGCATTTTTCTGAGATCCAAAGCCTTTTTCAGTTCGGCCGGATCGGACGGATACTTGTTTCCGATCTCGCACCCGGAAAAACCGGCAAGAGCCATTTCGCTTACGCATTGTTGAAAAGTATTCTCCGCGCCGAGGTCGGGCATATCGTCGTTCGTCCAGCCGATCGGAGCAATACCGAGCATAATTTTATCTTTATTCATATTCCTCTCCTTCGCCGCCGTCTGCGGCTACTTTTTATTGTATCAATATTTTCCCCCGCGCGCAAGAGCGAACCCGTATTTCGTTATTCAATATTAATAAAAAATAAATAGCGCGCCGTGTGGGCGCGCCTTTTATTCATCGTTTACGCAGTTGTTTTTACGCCGTTTTTTGCAAGAACGCTTCCACCTCTTCTATCGGGATCGGCTTGGAGTACTTATAGCCCTGCAAGTAAGACGCAAACATACTGCGGCAACGGCGGACGTCTTCTTCGTCTTCCACTCCCTCGAAAAGGACGGAAAAGCCGGTGTCCTTAAACATATGCGCCAGGTTATCGACGATCTTACCCGAACGTTCGTTTGCTCTGCTTGCGGTCACCATCGAGCGATCGAACTTGATGATATCGAAAGGAAGCTCCATGAGTCGCTCCATATTGGAATACCCGGTACCGAAGTCGTCAAGATAGAAATAAAGGCCTTTGTCGCGCAGTTCTTCTATCTTTTCTTTTACGATAACGGAATCCGATTCGCTACACGACTCGGTGATCTCTATGGCTATCTTTTCGCCGGAGACGCCGTTGTTTTCTATGATACGAAGAATATCCTCGCAGAAGGCGTCGTCCTTCATTTCCAATACCGACACGTTTACGCTGACGCGATCGATCTTATAGCCTTTTTCCGTCAATTTACGGATGCTCTGGCACGTCTTATGCAAAATGATCTCCGTCAACACGTGTATATAGCCGTTATTTTCGGCGATGGAAATAAATTCGTTAGGGTAGACCATACCCGTTTTTTCCAGTTTAAGACGCATAAGCGCTTCGGCTGTGTTAAATTCGTTCGAACGAAGATTGAGCACCGGCTGACAATAAGCGAGCACGCGCGGATCGTCGAGATCGTGCTTATAATAAATATCAGCCAATTCGCGCAGAATATATTCGTCGCGATTAAAACGATCTATGTCTTCTTGTTTGACTCTTTTTACCGTATTCAACGGCATGTTTCTTTCGAGATTGCAGATCAGCTTGACGTATTCGTTTTTGTCGCTGATCTCGTCGATAGACTCGACGATAACGATCTTATACGTCTTCTGGAATCGACTGAACTGCCTGTAAAAGCTATCCATTATCTTCTCTATTCTTTCTTCAAAGTTCGGATTGACACGCTTTGAATATACGAGTATCAAGCGGCCTTTTCCGATCTGGAAAAGAACGGCTTTCTTAAAATACTCCACGGCGAATTTACGGATCTGCTCCTGAATTTCTTTAGGTATATCCCGGTCTTCGTCATCGTATTCGGATAAATATAGACTCATGGCTATAAAGGGCTCTTTTCTGTCGCGCATACTGCGGACCCAGTCTTCCATAACGTGGACGTCCAACGATCCCATCATAATGTTATACGGGGTCGAGTGCATAATATAGAGCATGGCGATGACCGGGAACATAAACGTCATCGTCGTAAAAGAGTTTTGATCCAAAATAAGCTGTGTGATACGAATAGCCAACGACAGAGCGATCGTGCCGTACATACCGTATACGACTCGTTTATAGAGCATATTCTTGGTATAATACATTAGCACCGCCAACATGATGATATAGGCGATATATCCGGCGGCAAAGAGATTCGTCTCTTGCGCGATAGTGCCGTCTTCGGCAATCTTAAATCCATATCCGAGAGACGTCCTGATAACGTCGATAGCTATGATAATAAACATCAACACTACGGACACGATCGCCATGATCCTCGCTTTGCCGTGTTGCATCCCCGATATCTGCGTAATATACAGATTGAGCAGACAAAAAGTATCGAACAAAAGCAACTGATAAAGTATGCGGAAAACGTAAACGAGGACAAATAATTTCGGATCGTTCATTATCAGCAGCATATGATAAACGGTATTGACGATCGCCGCGAGAATAAGTACTACGATTATATTAATAAATATCCCCAAGTTCCGGGTCCTACTGACGTACGACGTTTTCAAGAGCAACAACACGGTAAAGCATATCGCTATTACCGCCAAGTCGCCTATCATTGAGTAGTTATCAAAACCACCGTATAATAATTGTCTCATGCGCGTTCCTCTCTTTTTTCTTTTGCCGCTCCCGTTGCTCTTTAGCAAAAAAGAACCACACACGCCCTTGGGTCCGGTTGAAAACGCGAATTGAGAAAAAACAGGATAATTCGCCCAAATAAACAAGGCGAAAATAAAACGCCGTAAAAATCGCAACGATCGTCGCGATTTCAGCCGATACCACGGCCGCGCTTTCCTATATTCGTTTCCCTCTTTCGCATCCCAACGCCCCGCGGGCTCAAAAACGGATGCTTTTACCCTCTTATAAAGTCCTCACAAAGATGACTTTATTTTATTATAAACTTTTTATAAAAATATTGCAACTGTTTAATTTCTGTTTAATCAAAATAAATCCCCTGTAAAATATCCCGCAAAAAGATTGACTTTTAAAAAAATATTACTATAATTAGAGGTACAAAAAATCAATGCGCCATTAGCCCAACTGGATAGAGCGCTCTGCCCCAAAAAGGCAAATGCCTTATTGGGGGCCCCGTGAAGCTCATCCAAACGATGCACATTGTTTATAAATCATTTTGCGCCATTAGCCCAACTGGATAGAGCGTTGGTCTACGGAACCAAAGGCTAGAGGTTCGAACCCCCTATGGCGCGCCACGAAAAACAATCTTGCGATCCGCAGGATTGTTTTTTGTTTATGGCGCGTCATAGAGGGATATGCTTGCATAGACCGAAATGGCGCGTCATAAACAAAAAAGAAATACGACAGTATTAAGATTGTTTTTCGTGGCGAATCCGGCCTCCCCTTTGGGTGAGTGGCGACCACTCGGTCGGCACAACTGCCTGCTCGAGAAAGTCTTATAGGGTATATTTGCGCGTCATAGAGGGAAATGCTTGCATTTACCGAAATGGAGCGGCGCAAACAAAAAAGAAATACGACAGTATCCTGAGTAATAAAAAGAAGTGCCGCATAGGCGGCACCTCAGTTGATATGATATTGTATTTGCTTATTTCGCCAAAGAGTAAGCGGCGTCAAGGAACGCTTGGATGTCGTCCTCGGTATAGGTATCATCCAAGATCACGGTGAACCAAGCGTCTTTTGACTTCGGGAACGCGGAACGAATGATCTTCTTTCCTTTCGCACGAAAGGCCTCTGCGCACTCTTCGGTTAAGCGGAGAAGCAATACGACCGTGCCGTTCGTTTCGTACACGTACACAAAGCATTTTTGACCTTCTTCGGAAACCGCGTAATGCGTATCCGCAAGAGGCAGCCCCGTCTTGGTCTCGTTGACGCGCTGATTCAGTTCCACCTTGTCGCCGTATTTCTCAGACAAATGATCGGCGATCCCTTTCTTGCTGCGATGGATGGTCGTAGTCGTAACCTTTGCCATAGTGAGCGACTCTTTGAGAGAGAGGCCTTCGTCCGCGGCTCGCTTGCCACCGTTCATCAAGTATGCGTCGTCAAGGATATTTTCCACCTCTTCCGGCGCGAAACTGTCGTCCACGATCACGCTGTACCAAGAATGTTTGCTCTTCGGGAAGGCGCTCCTCTTAACGATCCGGTGTTTCTCCGCGAGTACGGTACCGTATGCGTCGTCCACTTTGACAAGGAGCATCATCGTTTTACCGATCTCGTACACGTACACGAAGCAGGTATGCTTTTCGCCGACCACATAATGCGTGTCCGCAAGCGGCAGCCCGGTCTTCGTCTCGTTGTCCCGTCTGTTGAGCGCAACGTTATCTCCATGCTCCTTCTTTAGATAATCCGCAACGTACTTTTTATTGATCTTACTGTGCGAAATCGTCGTTTTGGCGATCTCGATGTTTTCTTTCAGCGTAACGCCCGCGTTCGGATCGCTCTCCTCTTCCTCGCCGAGGTATTCTTGCTCCGGTTCGTCATCGTCGTCAATCTCGGTCGCGACCGCTTCTTCCGTTTTTTCTTCGGCGGGAGCAGCATCCTCTTCTTTCTTTTCTTTCTTAGCAAACAATCCGCTTACCTTGCCGGCGATCAGTCCGTATACCTTCTTGACGCAGGAAACGCAGAGTTCTTTATGCTCGAACACGAAGAAGAACAGGAACGCCGCGAAGATCAGGAATGCAAGGATAAAGCAAACGATCGTTACCGCGCAGACGTGTACGCAAAGCGCCACGAGAGCAAAGATGAATATCGCGCAAGAGACGCACAATCCGATAAACTGTAACAGGTCGACGCATCCGAAAAGGATATGGGACTTTCTGAAATCATCGAGCGCAGTCAACTTACACTTCTTTACAATGAACGCCGCCTTCGGGAACCAAAGGATGCAGTACAAAGCAAGGTACAGAAGTTCCAACATCACAAAGATGAAAACCACCCAACCCACGCAGAAGCCGTGTTTCGCGTTCTTTTCTCCGCTGATGCCGCCGTTATTGCCTCCCTTTACTTGGAGGAAAGCAAATTCGGACAGTCTGTCGGTCTCTACGAAGAGGTATTCTCCGTTTTCGCTCAAGGTGTACGTTACTTCGGTCACGTCGCCCGCGTTATGAATGTGCAAAACGCGGAAGGATTTTCCTCTGAGTCCTTCGGGGACCTTCATTGCGATGGTAATGGATGTTGCGCCCACGATGTCGGACGGTTGGATCGTTTCCAACCTCTCCTGTCCGTCAACGATGGTTAAGCGGAACAATTTTACTTCGTAAACGATAGCGACTTCTTCATTTTCCGCGATCTTTTCTTTGACCGCTTCGGTGTAGTCGCCTTGCGCTTCTTCGGTGGCTATCTCCGCCTTAACTTCCACTTTCAGTTGGACGCTTTCGTCCGTTTCCGCACCGTTGATCTCAACGATAACGTCTTGCTCTTCGGGGTCGGAAATCGACCAGTTTTCGATAACGAAGGTAACTTGCGCCGTTGCATTGCCAAAGGTAACTTTCGCCGTATAGGTGCCCGCCGCCACGCAGGAAGTCACGATGGTGTCGCCCTTATAGTAGACGATGGTCGCATTGGGGAACGCCTCGGCATTGTAACCATCCGCAATGGTCGCCACTCTCGCGTTGCCGTCGTAAACCATATCGCCCGTAGGCGCCACGAGGGTAAGGGTAAGACCTTCCGTTATGTAGCAGCCTTCGTTGCCGCAGGTAGCGGTGATGGTCGCGCCGTTTGCCGAGTACGTAAAGGCGTGTTCATGCAAAGACTTCGGCAATTGCAGGTTCTTCAGATCGGCGTTGATCGTTTGTCCTTGTTCATCTGCAATATAGATTGCTTCTTCTCCCTCGGTGGCGTCGACGTTCGTCCAGCCGAGACCGGGTACTGTATTTTTGAGCGAAACGTCCTCCGAAACGGCACTCATACCGCCGATGATCGTGATCTCGCCGCCGCGTATCTGTGCCGGGGCTCCTTCATATCCGTCGCAACCGTAGACGTCGCCTTGGATGGTCACGACGCCGCCCGATACGTTCAACGAGCCGTTCATTCTGGCGTACAGTTCAACGCCGACGTCTTCGCCCGAAATATTGACGATGCCGCCCGTAACGGTCAGAGAGCCATAGAGTCCCATTGCCGATATCGCATATTCTTGAGCGCGATGCGCGCGGACGGTAAACTCGCCGCCTTGGATGGAGCAAGCGCCTCTTATCGCAACGGACATCTCGTCTTTCGTCGCTTCGACGTCAAACACTCCGTCCGTCATGGTGAAGGTTTCGGTGGAAAGAACGCTGCCATCTTCCGCAACGGCATGGAAGGTTCCGCCGTTTACGTTCATTCTGTGCAGAGTCCCGTCGAACACGTACCCGCGGTGGCTAATCATATCGTAGCTACCGGAGTTGATATCCAGTTCGCTATCCATCGTTTTGAAGAAGATTGCGCCCC
>JAEEGL017240662.1_pt1 | contig 11286 bp, 5 predicted proteins | sample 9134231 | NCBI WGS metagenome assembly JAEEGL01 (sample SAMN16246548, study PRJNA631951) | gut metagenome | biome: gut microbiome; feature: rumen; material: fiber-attached | host: Bos | place: Iran: Karaj | collected 2018-10
ATATCTCTATGACACATATTCATATTATGTAAATATGATATTGCTGATAAGATATTTTTTATTATTAAACTTATTTTTTCTTCATTAATATTTTCATTTTTATTTTTCTTTATCCAATCTTTTAATGTTCCACCTTTTAATTCTTCCATTATAATATAAAGATTTCCATTTGTTTCTATATAATCATAATATTTTAATATATTTGGATGATTTAATCTTTTTAAAATATTTATTTCTTCTTTTATTTTAAAAATATTAATTTTATCTAATAATTTATTTATGATTTTTATTGCTACTTCTTCTCCTGTATTTTTATTTATAGCTTTAATTACTGTACCAAAACTTCCTGATGATATATCATTAATATATTCATAATTTAAACTTATTTCTTCAAATGGAGTTCTTTGAATTTCATCATACATAATCTCCATTTATTGTATCAATAATTATTATATTTATAGTTTTATATATCTCATTTATATAAAAAAAAAGAAAAAAAATAAACTAAATGATTTTATTTATTATAGAAATTTAATATATACTTATAAAGTTAAAAATTATATAAATTCTTAAATTAATTTATATATTTTAAATTTTTTTGTTTTTCATTTATATTGATTTAAAAGTTTATAATTTTTTTTAAAATTTATTTCTGTCAATTTTTTATTTATATTTTTATTAATTTTTTAATTTTAAATAAAATGTTAATATTTTAAAAAGATTTAAATTTTAAAAACAAGAGAATACTTTTGAAAAATCCTATTTAAAATAATTATAATCATAATATTTAAAATAATTTTAAATAATTGAACTAAAATTAAAAAGATATGTTTTCATCAATAATAAAAGAAAATTTAAATTCTCAAAAAGATGAAGTCAATAATATTCAAAAAACTCTGAATCAAATTTATGAAATGCTAACTTCAAAAAAAGAAAAGGAAGGTATAAAAATTTTTGAAAAATTTATCGAAGATAAAATAAAATTAAAAAATATACCTCAATCTTTAAATTCAAAAGGAACTTTAATAATGACTTTTTCAAAATTTTGGATGATTATGATTTTAATTTCTTTATCTCAATTAAAAATTAAAGATGAAAAAATTAAAAATTTAATATATTTAGTTAATATATCATTGCATTATGATTTAAATGAAAAAGAAGAATATAAAGACTTTTATGATAATTTATGTGGAAAATATATAGATGATAAAATTGCTTTAAAATCAATAAATTTAAATCCTTATTTAGAAAATAAATTAAATAATATAAATGACCACCTTGAAATAAAAAAACATTATATATATTTATTAAATAAACCTCATTATTTTGAAAAATATTTTGATTTTGAAAGTAAATTAAAATCAAAGGAACATAGAGACAATGTAAAAATTGAAGATAAAAAAATATTAGAAACTGTTAATTCAGTAAAAAAATTATCAACAAAATTTTTAGATAAAAGAAAATTCAATCAAAAAGGAAAAAATAAAATTGAACTAAATGAATCACAAGATGAAGAAAGTGATACAGATATTGAAACAAAAAAATCAAGCAAAAATTATATGAATCAAAATAAAAATATAAAAAAAAATAAAATCAATGAAAAAAGAATTCCTAAACAGTATATTGTTGATGATGAAAGTGAAGATAGTGATAAAAATATGTCAAAATCATATAATAATAAATTAGGTTTAGAAAATAAAAATAAAAAAAGAAAATATAAAAGAAAAGTTAATAGGTCTTTATCAAATTTAAATACTAATATTAAAAGAAAATTTATTGAAGAAAAAAAAAATTCAAAGAAACAACAAATTTTAAATGTTAATAAAAATAATAAAAGAAGAATAAGGTCATTTACACAAAAAGATTACAAATTAAATAAAATTAAAAAAAAAAAATTAAAAAAAAAAGAAAGTCCATATTCTTCTATTATTAAAAATGATAATCATTCTAAAGATAAAAAAGATTTTGAAAAAGAAAAAAATGAAATATTAAATGATATAAATGAATCTTTTATTAAAGATTTATATAATAATAATAATTCAAATAAAAGTAGTAGTAAAATAAAAATGAAAAAGAATAATATGTCTTTTGATGATTATGATGAAAATAGTTCTTTTTCAAGTTTTGATATTGATTATGGAAAATTTGTTGATATTGATAGTGATAAAATTGAAAGTTTATTAAATTGTTCAGATTTAAATAATTCTTATTTTTCAAAATAATAATATATTATTGAAAATATTCAAATGTATAAAATAAAATTAACAAATTTTATTTTAAATTTTTAATTTTTTTAAATGATTAAACATAATAAAAATATATTTTTTATAGTATTTTCTTAATTAAATATATATATTTTAAAAATGATTAAAATTATTTTTATATTTTTAAATATGGAAATCCATAATATATTTTTTATGGATTAGATAAATTTTCAAAAAAAATTTTTAAAAAAGTAAAATTAAATAATATTAAATTGTAAGAAAAATTTAAAAAGATTTTACATATAAATCAATAATATTAGTATTTTAATCTGAATAATTAAATGCTTATTTAATTAAGAAAAATTCTCTTATTTATAATTATAATTTATACAATAAATTATTTACTATAAAAACTAAAAAATAAATTATATTAATAATATTTTTAATTATATTTTAATGATTTTTAATTTTAAGAATTAAATAATTTATATATATAATTTAATTAGCATTAATTTATTAATTTTATAATATTTTGATTTAGAATTTTTATAAAATATAATTTAATAGAATTCTAAAAAAATTCAAAATTTTTAACAACAATTTTTTTCTTTCTTCTTATTGCTTTTAGATTTTAATGTTTCACCTTTAGGAATAATCTCAGGATTCAACTTAATAAATTGTGAAATTAATTCATTAATAAATTCATTAATTTGTTTATGATTAATAGCAGTTGTTTCTTTAACAATAGCATTAATTTCTTTTCCATATTTTTCAGCTTCTTCAAAATTAACTTTTTCTTTTTCATATAAATCACTTTTATTTGCAGCAATTCCATAAACAACTTTTTCATTTCCTAAAGTTTCAAAAATAGAAGGATACCAATATTCTTTTATTAAATTAAAACTTCTCTGATTTGTTATATCATAAACAAAAATAACAATATTTGAATTATTAACGAATATTTTACTTAATGCTCTATACTTTTCTTGTCCTGCTGTATCCCAAAAACATAAATTTATTTTTTTTCCATCTATTTCTATTATTTTATATTCTCTTTCTCCTCCAATTGTTGTTTTAATTTCTTCATTAAATGTTTCATTTATATATTGTTTTATTAATGAACTTTTACCTACTGATGTTTCTCCTATAAATGTTATTTTACATTGTATTAAATTATCATCATTATATTCTTCTATCATTTTTTAATATTTTTTTTAATTTATAATGATTATTATTATTTTTTCATTTTTTTTTATTTTTCAAAAAATGTTATTTTATTATTGAATTTTTTTATTTGAAATTAGTTTTTTTGATTGTGTTTTTAAATAATGTGAAATTTGAATTTTTTATCTAAATAAAATAATAACTTATCCTTATTTTTACAAAATAATAAAAAACTATATTTTACATAAATTATTCTTTTATTTTATTAAAAATCTAATTAATTAAAAAAATAATAATTTAAACCAAAAAAAAAAAATATAAAGATAATAAAATATCACATAATTAAATTATAAAATAATGGAAAATCAAGGTGATGAAATACAATGTAAAATAACATTTGTAGGAGAATCAAACGTAGGAAAAACCTCATTAATTCAACAATATGTAAATAAAGTTTTTGATCCAAATTACTTAACAACAATAGGAGGAGATCAATTAATGAAACCAATAGTTATAAATGATAAAAAAATAAATTTAAATATTTGGGATACTGCAGGACAAGAAAGATTTAGAAGTATTAATAAAATATTTTTAAAAAATTCAAAAATTGTAATTTTAGTATATGATATTACTAATAAAAAAAGTTTTGATAAAATTGTTGAATTTTGGTATCCTAAAGTAATTGAAATATTAGGTAATGATATTATTATTGGATTAGCTGCTAATAAAAGTGATTTATATGAGCTAGAAACAATTAATATTGAACAAGTTAAACAATTCGCTCAAGAAAAAAATCTTATTTTTAAAGAAACTTCTGCAATGAATCATGATTGTGTTGAATCTTTTTTTCAAGAATTAATACAACTTTTTTTTGAAAAAAATAAAGATAATATTTGTGATAATACTGTTAATTTATCTTCAATTTCTTCTCAAGATAACAATAAAAAAAATAGATGTTGTTCAAATTAAGGTTTTATGTTTTATTAATTAAAAAAATAAATTTTAAAATTATTATTATCATTATGAATTTTAGTTATACTAATTATTAAATATGATTTAAAAAGTAAATAAAAATAATTTAACATTTTATTTAAAAACCTTTTATATATTAATAAATAAATAATAATATATTTATCAAAAAAAATGGATATAAAAGTTTTAATTATTGGAGAAACAAATGTAGGAAAAACAAGTTTAATAAGACAATTCATAGAAAATAAATTTTCAGATGAAAAAATATCAACAATTGGTTATGATACAATAAAAAAAGAAATAACAATAAAAAATAAAAAAATGCAATTATTAATATGGGATACATGTGGTCAAGAACAATATAGATCAATAAATAATATGTTTCTTAAAAATTCAAAGATTGTAATTTTTGTTTATGATATAACAAATAAAAAGAGTTTTATAGAATTGCAAAATTATTGGTATCCTTTAATTAATCATAAATTAGGTAATGAAATTATTTTAGGAATTGCTGGTAATAAAAGTGATCTTTATGAAAATGAAAATGTTAATGAAGAAGAAGTAAGAAAATTTAGTAATAGTATTAATGCTACTTTTAATCTTACTACTGCTAAAAATAATGAAGCTATTAATTATTTAATTAAGGATTTACTTACTAAATATATTGAAAATGGAAATTATGAGAAAGATCTTGAAAATGAAAAAAATAATATAAATTCAATTATTATTGAAGAACAAGATGAAAATAAGAAAAAGAACAAAGTAAATTGTTGTAAGAAACAAAAATAATAATAATTATACAATTTATGATAGAAGATTTTACATATATGTATTTATTATAGTTATAAAAATTAATATAAAAAGTATTTAATTTTAAAAATAACACCTTTTTTTAAATATTTATTTAAATTTAAATAAACATTATTTTATATATAATTAATAAAAAAATAACCTTTTCAAAATTAAAGAATAATAAAAAAATAAAAATAAATAATCAAATTTTCAAAAATAAATTTTTTTTTATACAATTTCTGGTCTAGTTTGAACAATATAATAATAATCACTAGAATTATTACCTTCAATATCTTGTGCTTTAACATAATTACCTTCAATATCTTCACCTTTATTTTCTTCTCCAACTTTTTCTTCAATCAAAATACCAATTTTTCCAAGTTGTTTCCCAACATTAATAATAAAATCTTCACTTTTACTTAAATTTTCATTTCTATAACTAATTAATTTTTTCATACTAGTTTTTCTTTCTAATTCATAACTAAAACTACTTAAATTAATAATATTAACAGTATCTTCATTTCTATTATAAATTAATCTATAAGGAGCACCTTTTTGATCACTTGAAGCTAAAGTTTCTCCTAATCCAATTGCCATTTCAATATAAACTTCATTTTTATTTGAATTAATTGGATTAATTGTATGTATAACATAACAAAATTCAGGTTCAGTCATTTGCATAATTATAACACTCATTTTTGCATTTTTAGTTTCAATATTTAATTTTCTTCTATTTATTATTGCTCTACTATTAAATACACTTGCCCATACTTTTGCTATGTGTTTTATTATATTTTCTTTATCTGATAATTCTATATTTAAATATGAGTCAAATAATCCTGCGCCTGCTTGATTTTTATTATCTTCTAAATTACTACTTGAACGTATTGCTAATAAATTATTATTTTGAGATAAGGAATTAAAATTAGTTGTTATTGTTTCTATTATTGTATTTAAAGTTTTATCTTCTTCTTTATATAATTTTATTATGTAATTTATAAATAAATCTCTAAAGTTTTGTGATTGTAAATCTAAGTCTTTTAATTCACATTTTTCTAAATTTGATAATTCTGTTGAATTCTCTTTTAAAAATAAATTTAAATATGTATCAAATACATTACTTGGTAAACATATTGCAAATGGTGTTATGAATAAATTTGAATTTTCAGATATATCATATAAATTTTTTATTTTTTCAAATTTACTTCCTGTTTTTGATATTTCTTTATCTTTAACACTAAATGTTAATTCTTCCATATTATTATTTTTATCATTCTCTTCATTCTCATTATTATTATTAACTTCTTCATTTTTATTTTCATTTTTATTTTCTTTTTCATTTGTTTTATTTGATAAATGAGAAATTTGATGAATATTAATTTTACTTTCATTTAAACATTCAAAAGCAATTAAATCTTGATTTTTAAATTTATTAATATAATCTTTAAATATTTTCTGATCTAAAACACAACAAAATGCAGCCCCATGTTGTCTTACTCTAATACTTAAATGTGATAATTGTGATAAATCTTGATTTAAAATAATACCATTTACATTTTCTGGTATTTCTTCTGTACCATCTGAATTTTCAATAAATAATATTTTTTTCATATCACTTTTTATATTTTCTTTATTGTAGGAATCAATATTTTCAAAATAATAAAATTGACCTTCAACTGAACCTTTATTAATAATATTATAAGGTGGTAAATTTAAATAATCTCTTATTATTGTTATTAATAAATCACAAATTTTTGAAAATTGAAATATTATATTACTTCTAATGAAACTTTCAACAAAAACTAAAACTGATTTTTTATTAATGTGTAATTTACTTCCTAAATATAATAAATTATTTGGATTGAAAAGATGTTCTAAATTACCACAAATATCAATTGATATATTTACTCCTCTATCTATTATTGATTTTATTTGTAACATTACAAATCTATTTAAATTATTTATATTTTGGGAAAAATAATCATAATCTTCTTTTAAATTTATAATTTCTTTTGTTGCAATTTGTGATATTTCTAAATTTTTTAAACACAATTTAAATGCATATAATAAACTTTTAAAATAATTCATTTCAAATTTATTTGGATTATTTTGACTTTTAGTAATTTGATTAATATATTCACTAAAAATAACAAATAATTTATTTTCTAATTCAATATCTAAATTACTAGTAGTTTGTAATAAAGTTTTATTAGTATCATCTTCTTTTTGAATTTCATCTAAAATAATTTTTAAACAAACATTTTCTCTAAAATTAACAATAATCTCAATTCTTTTTACCAAATCATTATTTTTCAAAGCATCAATAACTTTTTGTGCTTCATTGGAATATTCAGAAGAAATTTCTTTAAATTTCTCAAGTAAATTATCTAAATTATTAGAATTAAAAAATTCTTTTAATTCTTCATAAAAAATATAAAATTCATTTTTAAAAGCTTCTGAATAATCAGCATTTTTAATTTTATCAATAAAATATTCACAAACAATTAAATCATCAGGACTTGCATTTCTATGTAATTTATTTTGTAATTTATGTTTAATTTCTTGTTTTAAATCATGAGGAATATCATTTCTATGAGCAATATCTCTTATTCTAGTTAAAGGAACAGAAACCATAAATTGATCATTAAAAGAAGGTAAATTTCTTAAAATTGAATGAACAACAATACTAAAAGCATTTAAATTTATTTTTTTATTATTTTCTAATATTCTATCATATAATTCTTGAAAAATATTAAATGCATGTTTTGCACTGTGATTAGGACGAAAATGTGTTCCATCTTCACTACATTTTATTTGACCTGAATTAACAAAATAAAGATATGATGCTATTAAAGAGATTATTTCTTCATTTTTTTCATATTGATTTATTAAATCACATGCCATTGCTAATTTTTCTCTCCAAGTCTTTTTTTCTTCATTTTTTTCTACTAGTAAATTTATAAAATTTTCTATTTCTTTTTCTATTGATTTACCATCTATTTTAAAATCAGCTTCATTTATTTCTATATTTTTTATTTCTTCTCTACGATTTTTTACATATTCATCTGCATTTGTGTTTATATATTCATAATTGTTATTTTTTTTTTTGTTTGGAGATTGAATTAATTTTTTATTTGGTGAATTTATATTTGGAATTTTTATTTCTTCTCCTGTTCCTTTTGTTATTGTTTGATTTGATTTGTCGTTAAATTTTCCATCGTTTATTATGTAATTGTTTTCTTTTAAACTTTGAAGATTTAATATTCTATTCTCGTTAAAATTTTCCCATTTTACATTATTTGAGTTTTTAATTATGTATTTGTATTCTAATGGACTTCTTTTTTTGAAATTTATTTCTTTTGATTCCCATAATGGAAATTTTGTAGAGTCTGTTATTAATTTTTGAGAACTATTTACATTCCAATTTCCTAATTCTTTAGTATTTCCTGTTATAAATAGTTCTTCTCCTAATTGAGTTTCATCACATTCGATTTCAAATTTCAATTTTAAATTCTTATCTGTCATTTCTTTTATTATTTTTTAAAAATTTTAATAAGGTTAAATATTGATTAAAAAGTAACATTTAATAAAGTTAAATATTGATTAAATTAGAAACGTTTTTATATTAAATAAATAAGATGTAAAAAAATTATTTTTTTGAAATTTATCAAAATTTTATTTAATAAATTTTTAAAAAAATATTAAAATAAATAAATCAATAAAATTTTCTTAATATTAAATGATGGAAAAAATCTAAATATTAAAAATAAAAAAATAAAATAAAAATAAAAATATTGATATAATAATGATTAAATTAAAATTATGATTAAATTTAAAAATTTAGAAAAAATGACTCAAATATAAATATAAATAAAAATAATGGAACTACAAATTCCAAATCCAGAAATAATTCAAAAAATATTTAAAGATAAAACAACAGATAGGAAAAATTTAATAGTACCAACACCAAAGAATCAATTAAACAATAGTAATATTCAAATGGACAATCAAAATATTGAAATTCCAGCATCAAAAAATTCATCAAGTAAAGATGTCGGAAAAAAAAGAAGACAAGCATTATGGTTTGGTAATAATAATTTAATATCAAAAGATGAAGAAGAAAAAGAACAACAACCACCATCAAATTTACAAGAAGAAGTTAAACAAGAAGTTCCAAGAAAAAGAAAAAGAGATAAAATATTTCAATTATATAATGCAATAATTGATTTTATAGAATCTCAAACTGGTTGTATTATAATGTTAATTATTATATTAATTACTTTATGTTATTATGATTTAAAAATAATTTGTATTCCTGTTAAATATAGAAATATTTATAGATCTGTGTATGGTTTGTTAATTTTATATTCTTGTATTGATTTTGTTTTTAGAACTATTATTATTGATAGATTATTTAATAGTTTTTATTTTTGGATTGATATTATTTGTTTAGTTATTATGATATTTGATATTGATGGATTTTCATATTCTATTTTATTTAAAATATTATATGGTAAAAAAAAATATAAATATATTTCATATGAAGAACAATCCAATATTGAAACTATTTTAAATGTATTTCAAATTGTTAAATTATTTCGTGTTGTTAAATTTTATAAATTATTTGCTGATTTAATAAAAGAAAATGAAAAAAAAAGTAATATTATGAAAATATTAGGGAAATTAAATGAAAAAAAAACAAAAATGAATAGAAATAAATTTGCAAAACATATTAAAACAACATTAACTCAAATAAAAGATTTTAATAATACAACAGCAATGCCAATATCAATGACATCTCAAAATGGTTTAGATGGAATATCAAAAGCTTCAAATTTAAAAAGAGTAGCTAAACCATCAATATTTACATTTAATACATCTTATGATAATAGAAAATGGGAAGAAGAAGCAATAAAATATTTAGAAGAACATATGTTTAAAAAAAATAAAATAAGTGAAAAAATAACAGAAGGAATTTCTAGATTAATGATAGTAATAGTTTTATTAGTTTTTATAGTTTCAATTTTTACTGATGAAGATAATTATGAATCTGATACATTTTCATATAAATTAATGTGTAAATATATAAATACATATACTAAATTAAAAAAACTAAATAATATTTCAAAAGTAAAATCATTTGTTAATCATTATTTATTGACTAATACATTAACTTTATATCCGATAATTCAAGTAGAATGGAATGAAAATATAATATATCAAAATGAATCAATGAATTTAAAATTTGAACAATATATGAAAAGAGATTTATGTTATATTTTCGATGAAAAAGATCCTTTAACAAAAATAATAATATCAAGAAGAGAAATGTCAAAAATGTCAAGTTTAATTTATATATTAAGATTATTTTATATAGTAGTATGTATATCTGCACTTTGTTATTTAATAAATACAAATGTACATCAATTAATTTTCCATCCCTTAGAAAAAATGGGTAAAGTAATTGATACAATTAGTAAAGATCCAGTTGGTAGTAAAACAATAACAGAATTAAAATATAATATGGAACATAATCAAACAAATAAAAAAGAAGATAAAGATTCAGTAAGTCATGAAATTAAAATTATTCAAAGTGCAATTATTAGAATTTCTGCATTAATGGCAATTGGTTTTGGTGAAGCTGGTGGTGAAATATTAAAAGAAAATATATCAAGTTCTGAAGGAGTTAACCCAATGTTACCTGGGAAAAAAATAAGTGCAATTTTTGGTTTTTGTTTCATACATAATTTCAGTGAAATTAATGAAGCTTTTCAAGAAAAAACTATGATTTTTGTTAATCAAATAAGTGACATTGTACATTCTTGTATAGATAAATTTAATGGTATTACAAATAAAAATTTAGGTGATTGTTATTTATTAGCTTGGAAATTTAAAGAAAAAACAGAACAAAAAAAAGAAGAATTAAATACAAATAATAATAATTTAAATTTAGAATTAAAAACCTCATTAATAAATGAATCACAATTTTCAACTAATCAAGTTGAAGAAATGGCAGATTGTGCTTTATTAGGTTTTTTAAATATAATAAAAAAAATAAATAAATCTCGTAATATTTTAGCATATAGAAAAGATGCAGATCTCTTAAAAAAATTTGGTCCAAAATATTCAGTTCAAATGGGTTTTGGTTTACATA
>JAEEGL010515464.1_pt1 | contig 11285 bp, 8 predicted proteins | sample 9134231 | NCBI WGS metagenome assembly JAEEGL01 (sample SAMN16246548, study PRJNA631951) | gut metagenome | biome: gut microbiome; feature: rumen; material: fiber-attached | host: Bos | place: Iran: Karaj | collected 2018-10
GCGGATCTGTTCGCCTCGGGCAAGGTGACGTCCACCGCGGTCAAAAAACTGATAAAGATCATGGGGGACACGGGCCTCGACCCGGACGCCGCGGCGGAGAAAAACGGTCTTCTCACGCTCACGGACAGGGAGGAGATACGGGCCCTGGTCCGCCGCGCGGCGGAAAACGACCCCCGTTCCGCCGCCGACGTCAGACGCGGCAAAACAAAGGCGAAGGCTGCCATTGTCGGCGGAGTGATGCGGCTCTCCCGCGGCGCCGCCGATCCGCGGATCGCCGCGGAGGAGGTAGACGCGTTCTTCGCGGAGGACGGCGACTGACTCAGACCGGAATCAAGACGCTTCATGAAAAATGAGGCGTCTTTTTTTGCGTTCCGGTGGAGGAGCGCCGCCGAATCATGAAAGGAAATGGCGGGAATGAGCAAAAACGCAATTTTTATCAAAAAAAAGGAAAAAATAGGCACTTTACATAAAAACATTTGTTCTTTTTGGGCGAAAAAACGGAAAAAAGATCAAATTTCGGGGAAAAATCTGAAAAAATTTGAATAAAACACTTGCCTTTTCCATCACCGTGTATTATAATATTGGCAACAAAGTGGAGCGAAATGCCACAAAATGGATGAAAAGGGAGGGATAATCATGCTGATGGGCAAGTATTCCCATTCAATCGATTCCAAAAACCGGCTGATCGTCCCGTCCCGTCTGAAGGATCAGCTCGGGCCCATCGTCACCGTCATCAAGGACGTGGGCGGGTGCCTCAGCATGTATTCCGAAAAGGAATGGAACGCATACTGCGCGGAGCTTCAGTCGAAGAGCAAATCCGAAGTCCGCGAGATAGCCAGATATCTGTATTCCAACGCCATTGAGGTCCAGCCCGATTCCCAGGGAAGGATACTGATCCCCCAGGAGATGCTGGATTACGCCGGGATAGTGAAGAACGTCATGACCATCGGATGCGGCAAGTACGCCGAGATCTGGGCCGAGGAGAGATGGAACGAACAGGACCTCGGCAGCGAACCCGAGAACATGGCGGAGCGGATGGCTGAGCTCGGACTGTAACGGAGATGGAATTCAGACACGCGTCGGTACTGCTTCACGAGACCGTTGACGCGCTTTCTCCCGAAAGAGGAGGGACGTACGTGGACTGCACCGCCGGAGGCGGCGGCCACTCTTACGAGATCGCGAGACGGCTTCCCGAGGGAGGGCGGCTGATCTCCCTTGACCGGGATCCCGACGCCATCGCGGCGGCGACGGAACGGCTGAGAGATTTCGGCGACAGAGTCACCCTGGTCAAGTCGGACTATTCCGACGTAGGCGCGGTTCTCGACGACCTCGGCGCAGGTTCCGTGAACGGAGTAATGTGGGATCTGGGCGTTTCCTCGTTCCAGCTGGACGAGGGGGAGCGCGGTTTTTCCTACATGAAGGACGCGCCCCTCGATATGCGGATGGACCGCTCCGGCGGTATCACCGCGGCGGACGTGGTGAACGGATACTCCGCGGAAGAACTCAAACGGATAATTTGGGAGTACGGTGAAGAGAAATGTGCCGGACCCGTTGCGAGAAATATAGTAAAAGCAAGGGAAAAGAAACGGATCGAGACCACCGGAGAGCTGGCGGCCCTCATCGCGGAGGCGATGCCGGCGGCAGCGAGACGGGCGGAGGCCCAGCACCCCGCTAAACGTACCTTCCAGGCGATCCGCATCGAGGTCAACGGAGAGCTGGACCAGATCGAACCGTCCATCCGGGCGGCGGTGGAAAGACTTTCCCCCGGCGGCATCGCCGCGGTGATCACCTTCCACTCCCTGGAGGACCGGATCGTCAAGAGGACCTTCGCGGATCTCTCCACCGGATGCACGTGTCCGCCGGGATTTCCGGTGTGCGTGTGCGGCAGGAAGCCCGTTGTGGAACCGGTGACGAAAAAGCCCGTGGTCCCGTCCCGGGACGAGGAAGCGGAGAATCCACGCGCAAGAAGCGCGAAACTGAGGATCGTAAGAAAACTGTGACCGGAGACCCGGCACGGAGAAATATCAGAAAAAAGGAGGCAGAGCGATATGACTTACCAACCGTCAGTGAGACAGATGAACAGCCGGCGCTCTGCCGATGAACTTTTAAGGCGTTATGAGCAGAGCGCCTCGGCCCGCAGACAGAGCGCGCAGAGGCCGGCTCAGCAGAGACCCGCCGGGACCCGGCAGAGGCCAGCGCAGACGAGATACGCAGGACAGCAGGTCAGAAGACCCGCCTCCTCCGCTTACAGCAGGGAGGCCTACTACGAGGCGGTCCGCAGAAAGCAGATCGAGGAGCAGATCCGCCGCGAGGAAATGAGACGTGCCGCCGAGGAAGAGAGACGCAGAAGACGGCTCGAGTACCTGAAGGCGTGCGAGAAGAAACTCAAGGCGGAAAAAGCCGCTCAGCTCAAAAAAGAACGCGCCGCGGCGCGCGCAGAGGAAAAGCGCGTCGAGCGTGAAAAGCTGGCGAAGGAAGTCAAAGTCGCGAAGAACCGCATCTCTTTTTCATTCGTGATGATCCTCCTCATCGCCACATGCATGCTGATGGCGGTCATATTCAGCTTCGCTCAGGTCAGCAGATCCACCGGCGAGCTGTCCGACGCGAAGAGCCGGCTCGAGGCGCTGAAGGCGGAGGAAAAGGAACTCAACTTCGCGCTGGAGCAGAAGAACGACATCCGCCTGGTGGAACAGATCGCCACGGAGCGGATCGGAATGGTCAAAGAGGGCTCCGTCGAAAAGAGATTCATCTCCATGTCGGCGGGCGACTACATCGAACTGGAGGATACCGGATCCGCCAAGACGGAAAAAAGGAGAAACCCGCTCGGTACCGTCCTGTCGTCCTTCTCGTCGGTATTCGACAATATAATGGACTACGTGGGATGAGGCAGGCGACAGTATAATCCGCCGCGCCTTTACATATCATGGTAACGGAAAAAGAACACGGGACGGCAGGCAAGCCATCCCGACGCATCGTGGCACAATGAACTTGTGCCGCTTTGCGATAATTAGGGGTTTTTTATGGGTGCTGAAAAAAACAGAACAGACAGAAAAACGTTTCACAGACTTGTGATCGCTTTTTGTCTTTTTGCGGCCGCCGCGCTGGTGATAATCGTCCGGCTGGCGTTCTATCAGATCAGGGATTACAAGGTCTATCAGGACCGCGTTCTCGACCAGATGACCGTTACCGCCGAGGTCAACCCGCGCCGCGGAGACATACTCGACACCAACGGCACTCCCCTGGCCACCAACAAGACGGTCTACAACGTCATAATATCTCCGAGCGACATAAACGACTACCAGGAAAAGGTGGACGAGTTGAACTCGGACTCAAAGGCGGACAACGACGTGACGTTCGACTGGTCGTCCGCCGACGGTGAGGCGTCCTATCACGGCACAAACGTCAGGGACTTCGTCTGCACCTTCCTCTCCTCCATTCTGGACGTGGACTACAACTTCGTTTACGAGAAGGCGACGAAGGAAAACAGAATGTACGAGCTGATCAAGAAGGACGTGGAGGAGGAGACCAACGAGGAGATCCGCACCATCATCGCAAAATACGGCCTCGCCAATCAGGTGTACGACCGCGCGTCCGCGAAGCGGTTTTACAACTACGGCGACCTGGCGTGCCACGTGATCGGCTTTACCGATTCCGACGGCGTGGGCATCTACGGCCTCGAAAAATACTACAACAACGTCCTCGAGGGCACGTCCGGCAAGTATATCCTCGCCCAGGACGCTAAAAAGAGGGATATGCCCTTCGAGTACGAGACCTACGTCGAGACGGAAAACGGTGGGACTCTTGTCACCACCCTCGACCGTTACGTCCAGATGGAGCTGGAAAACCAGCTTGAGGCCACCTACTATGACTCCGCGGCGGGAAACCGCGTCACCGGGATCGTGATGGACGTGGAGACCGGCGGCGTCCTCGCCATGGCCACCTATCCGTCCTTTGACCTGAACTCCCCCTTTGAGCTGGACGAGGAATCCGCGAAAGAGCTGGAGGGGCTTGAATCCGGCACCGAGGAATACGACAGCAAGCGGCTGGAGCTCCTTTACCGGATGTGGTCCAACAAGGCCATCACCGAGACCTACGAGCCCGGCTCCACTTTCAAGATAATAACGACTGCGGCGGCTCTCGAGGAGCAGGTCGTCACCTTCGACACGCCTTTCACCTGTACCGGTTCGTACACGGTGCTGGGGCAGTCGATCTCCTGCCACGACACCAACGGCCACGGCACGCTGGCGTTCCGCTACGGGCTACAGCAATCCTGCAACCCCACTCTGATGCAGGTGGCGGAGCTCCTCGGCGAGGAGAAATTCTTCGACTATTTCGAGGCCTTCGGCTACACGGGCAAGACCGGGATAGACCTTCCCGCCGAGGCCGGCGGGATCTACACCCCGCGGGACGAGTTCACCCGCCTGTCCCTGGCGGTATATTCCTTCGGTCAGACGTTCAAGACCACTCCTCTCCAGCAGCTCACCGCCATCTGCGCCATCGCCAACGGCGGATATTATAAGACTCCCCATCTCATGAAAGAGATCCTGGATGACGACGGCAAGGTCATAAAGAGCTACGAGACTGACGTCAAGCGGCAGGTGGTCAGCACCGACGTCTGCAAGTCCATCGCCGACGTCCTTGAGGACGGCGTCTCCCACGAGGGCGGCGCGAAAAACGCCTACGTCCGCGGCTATAAAGTGGCGGCGAAGACCGGCACGTCCGAAAAAAGGGACAAAATCGATGAAAACGGCGAAAAATCCTTCAGAGTCGGCTCATGCGCGGCGTTCGCGCCGTCGGACGACCCGAAGATCGCCGCCATCATCGTCGTTGACGAGCCCATGAACGGCGCGGTCTACGGCAGTATCGTCGCGGCGCCGTACATTTCAAAGCTTCTCGCAAATCTCCTGCCGTACTACGGCGTTGAAAAACAGTATTCCGAGAAAGACCTCGGGTCCATGGAAGTCATGGTGCAGGGATACGTGGGATCGTCCACCGAGGTCGCCCGTCAGGATCTTATCGCCAAGGGCATCGGTTTCGAGATCATCGGCACGGGCGATACCGTGACGGCGCAGATCCCCGCGGACGGCACCGTGATGAGCAGCGACAACGGAAACGTGATAATCTACTGCGGCGACGCGGCGCCGGAGCCCACCGTGGAGGTCCCGGACCTCATCGGCAAGGGCGCCGACGTGGCGAACGGAATGCTCGCAAGCAGCGGACTCAACGTGAAGGTCATCGGATCCTCCGCCGGCGCGTCCACCCAGGTGGTAAGTCAGGAGCCCGCCGCCGGGACCATGGTCCCGAGGGGGACCGTGGTCGAAATGGAACTGAGATACATGAACGGCACAGACTGACGGATAACACCGTCACCGGAAGTATAAAGATATCATCGCTTCCGGAGGCGGATATGATCCTGTCGGAACTGCTTTACGGCGCAGAGGTGCTGAAATGGGACGCCGACCCCTCGTCAGAGATCGGGGGGATCGCGTCAGATTCGAGAAAGATAAAGGAAGGATACGCCTTCGTCGCCCTTCGGGGCACGCGGTACGACGGGAACGAGTTTGTCGCCGACGCGGCGCGGCGGGGAGCGGCGGTCATAGTGACCGACAGACCCGGCGAGGGCGGGATCCCGTCCGTCCTCGTCAAAAACGCAAGGTCGGCCGAGGCGTTCATGTGGAACAACGCCGCGGGAGACCCGACCCGTGGGATGACGGTGATCGCCGTCACCGGGACCAACGGCAAGACGTCCACCTGCTTCATGCTGAAGGAGATATTCGCCGCTGCGGGAAGAGCCGCCGGAGTTATAACGACGGTGGGCTCGTTCGTCTGCGGACGTACCGTCGCCACGGGAGGCGGCTCGTCCGTGTCGGACGCGGACGCGGCCATGACCACCCCGGACCCCGAGATCTTCTACCCTGCAGTAGCGGAAATGCGCGACGCCGGCGCCGACGTGCTGATATTCGAGGCGTCGTCTCACGCTCTGGATCAGCGAAAACTCGATCCGCTCCGTCCCGACGTGGCGGTGTTCACCAATCTCACCGAGGAACACCTGGACTACCACGGGACGATGGAAAACTATTTTCTCGCCAAGGCGCGACTCGCCCAAAGGGCGGGAACGCTTGTGATAAACGCGTCGGATCCCTATCTGGCCCGCCTCCCCGATATGTTCCGGGAGAAGAAGACCGTCAGGTGCTTCCCCGCGGGGGATCCCGGGCAGGGGACCGACACGGTCAGCGCCCTGAGAAGGGAGCTTCTCGGAGTCGACGGAGTCCGGTATCTCTACTACTCCGGCAGGGCGGTATTTCCGGTCTGCTCTCCCATCCCAGGTGCGTTCACGATATCGAACACGCTACTCGCCGCGGCGGCCGCCCTCGAAACGGGAGCGGAAGCCGGGACGGTACAGCGCGCTCTCATGAGGATGCGCGGCGTTCCGGGCAGACTGGAAAAGATCGACGTCGACGCGCCGTTTACCGTTTTTGTGGACTACGCCCACACTCCCGCCGCCCTGGAGGAGCTGCTCCGCACGGTGCGGTCCTTCAGAGTGAAAGGACAGAGGATCACCGTCCTCTTCGGATGCGGAGGCGACCGGGACAGGTCCAAAAGGCGGCGTATGGGCGCCATCGCCTCGTCTCTCGCCGATTTTACGGTGGTAACGAGCGACAACAGCAGGACCGAGGATCCCGGCTCGATCATCGCGGAGATAGTTTCCGGCATCGACAGGGAAAAGCCCTACGCCGTGATCCCGGACAGACGGGATGCCATCGAATACGCGCTTTCCGTCGCCGGGTGCGACGACATCGTCGTTCTGGCGGGGAAAGGACACGAAAAATATGAGATCAACGCCGGTGGGAAGAGACCGTTTGACGAGACCGAGATCGTGAAGCGCGCTCTCGCAAGGCGGGCAGATCAATAGACAGACAGCGGAAAAGGAAGGTTTGAAAAAGAAGAAGATGAGCGTAACACTGAAACTGTGGAATCCGACGGCCCGTGAGATCGCAGACGTCGTTGGCGGCAAGATCGTGACAATAAACGGAGCCGATGAAAATACAAAAGTGACCGGGATCGCCACCTCGTCCTCCGAAGGAGGAGAAGGGGTCATGTTCTGCGCCATCAAGGGAAGCCGCGCCGACGGAGCGGACTTCATCCCCGAAGCCGCGTCCCTGGGGACGACGTGCGTCCTTACCGCCCGTATCCCCGCCTCGGCGGAGGAGATCGGGACTCCTTTGGCGCTGATAGTCGTGGACGACGTTATCCGCGCTCTCGGCACTCTTGCCGCGAAATACAGGGACAGGTCCCGCGCCACCTTCGTGGCGGTGACGGGCAGCGTGGGCAAGACCACCACCAAGGAGATGATCGCCTCCGTGGCGGCGACTCAGCTGAAGACCCACAAGACGAAGGGCAACTTCAACAACGAACTTGGTCTCCCGCTGACGCTGTTTGAGCTTGAACCGGACGATAAAGTCTCCGTGATCGAGCTCGGCATGAGCAATCTCGGCGAGATCGAGTATATGTCAAAGATCGTCCGCCCGGACATCGCCGTCATAACCAACATAGGCACGTCCCACCTGGCGACCCTCGGCACGAGAGAGAACATCTGCCGCGCCAAAATGGAGATCTGCGCAGGAATGGGAGAGAGCGGCGTCCTGATACTGAACGCGGACGAGCCGCTTCTGTACAGCGAGTATCTGAAGGCGGACAGGCGTCCGAAGCTCATGAGCGTGTTCAACAGAAACGGCGATTTCCGCGCCGTGAACATAAGGACGAAGCCGAACGGCTCCACCTTTGACATGATCTACTCAGACAAGGTCGCCACCAACGTGGAGGTCAGCGTTCCCGGAAAACACAACGTGTATAACGCCCTGGCGGCGTTTTCGGTGGGTATCGTACTGGGACTCGACGTGGACAACATCAGGAAGGGCATCACCTCGTACCTCGGGACCAAAATGAGGCAGTCCATCTACGACGTGGGCGGTATCACTGTGATCGACGACTGTTACAACGCAAGTCCCGAGTCCATGCGCGCGGCCATCGACGTGCTGACGGCGCAGGCGGCAAAGACCGGCGGCGCGCCGGCGGCGCTTCTGGGCGATATGCTCGAGCTGGGCGATTATTCCCGTCTCCTGCACGATCAGCTCGGTCAGTACGCCGCGGCGGCGAAGGTCTCAAAGCTGTTCTGCTACGGAAAAATGAGCGACGTGGTGGCTGAGGCGGCGATCAAAAAAGGGATCCGAGCCGAAAACGTCTTTGTGTGCCTCGACACACGGGACCCGCAGACCATGGCGGAGATGATACTGAACTCGGTCTCCGAAGGTGACGTTCTGCTCGTAAAAGCGAGCCGCGGAGTCCATGCGGAGAAGGTCATCGAGATCCTGAAAAAGAAAAAAACCAAGAGAGCTCCCGCGAAAAAATAAAGTTTTTCGTACAGACCCCATCACACCGTCGAGAGAGGACAGACGCAAATGGAATACAAGATCATGTTTATTATCGCCCTTGCCGTCACGTTTTTGGCCACCGTGCTGATCTCCAGATGGCTCATACCGGTGCTGAAAAGCCGGAAAATGGGCCAGAAGATCCTTGAGATCGGCCCCAGATGGCACAAGAGCAAGGAAGGCACCCCCACCATGGGCGGCATCGCCTTCATCGTGCCCGCGGTGGTCGTGGGCGTCGCGGGGAGCGTATTCCTGTGGATCAGGGAGGGCGCGTCCGCCGCGCTGCCTCTGGTACTCACTCTTGCGCTCGGCCTCATGGGCGGCCTCATCGGCTGTATCGACGACTCCGCGAAGCTGAGGAACAAGAGGAACGAGGGACTCACGGCTCCGCAGAAATTCCTTCTTCAGGTCGCTGCGGCGGCGCTGTACCTGCTCGGCATGACGTTCTTCTGCCACATGACGACGTCGCTCTACATCCCGTACTTTAACGTGTCCTTTGACATCGGTCCCTTCTTCTACGTGTTCGCCATGATCCTGATCGTCGGTATGATGAACAGCGTCAACCTCACCGACGGGATTGACGGTCTGGCGTCAAGCGTGACGCTGGTGGTAGGCGTGTTCTTCACCGTGGCGGGGTTCCTCACCGGCATGGCGGAGGCGGACGGATCGCTTCTCATGCTGGGCGGCGTGATCATCGGCGGCACGGCGGGATTTCTTGTGTATAACTTCCACCCGGCACGGGTGTTCATGGGAGACACCGGCTCCATTTTCCTCGGGGGTCTCGTGGTCGGCGGCGCATTCATGATGAACAATCCGCTCATCATCGTGGTGGCGGGACTGGTTTTCATCCTCGAGACGCTGTCCGTCATGCTCCAGGTGACCTATTTCAAGATCACCCACGGCAAACGGCTGTTCAAAATGTCCCCGATCCATCACCACTTCGAACAGTGCGGATGGTCGGAAGTGAAGATCGTTCTCGTGTTCTCCGCCGTCACCGTGGCGCTCTGCGCGGCGGCGGTATTCGGACTGAGACGGTTCTGATCAGGTAATATTATCGCATCCCGGCGGAAAGGAGGGCGCTGATGAACAATAACGACATGCGCGGCAGAAGACCGGCCCGGCGCCCGGACTATCTGACCGGCAAGGGAACGGGGAGCAAACCGGCCCGCGCGTCATACGGAAGACGGCGCGGCACCGGACGCGAGGTGGCCCGCCGCGACAGCAGCGAGATCGCAAGCCGCAACGCGGAGATCCGCGCGCTCCGGGAACAGAAAAAAGAAGCCGAGTGGCAGCAGGACGTGGAACGCGTCCGGGGCGGAGTTGACAAGATCATGCTCGCCATCGTTCTGCTTCTCGTGACTTTCGGCGCCATCATGGTCTTCAGCGCCAGCTATCCCACGGCGCTGTCCGAGTCCGGAAACGGGTTCACGTACCTGAAAAAGCACCTCGTCTTTGTCGCCATAGGCGGCGTCTTCATGACGGTGGCGGCGCTTGTGCCCTACAGAAAATACAAAAAATGGGGTCCCTTCTTCGCGTACGGCGTATCGATGCTCCTTCTCCTCGCGGTGCTCGTTATCGGTACCAGCGAGGGCGAGGCGAGAAGGTGGATCTACATCGGCTCGTTCTCCGTCCAGCCCTCCGAGGTCATGAAAGTCTCGCTGGTGCTGGTGCTCGCCTGGTATATCGACAAATACCGCGACAAAATGAAGAACTGTCTCACGAGACGGGAGAAATACAGATATAACGTCCTTTACCCCTTCCTGTTTATCGTGCCCGCGTGCTTCCTGGTCATGCTGGAGAAGCATCTGTCCGGTACGGTGATCCTGGCGCTGCTCGGCGTCGCGGTGATGCTGGTGGGCGGCTGCGACGTGAAGCAGACGGTCATCACGTCCCTGATCCTCGGCGCGGGCGCGGTGGGCGGATTTATCGCCACTCACCCCTACGCCCTGAAACGGCTCACCACGTTCACGGCTGAGAATGTGGACATCCACAACGAGGGCTGGCAGACCTTCCAGGGAGTCCTCGCCATCGGCTCCGGCGGCCTCTTCGGCCTCGGATTCGGGCAGAGCAACCAGAAATACAGCTACGTGTCCATGGCGCACAACGACTTCATTTTCTCCATCTGGTGCGAGGAGCTGGGCTTCATCGGAGCCGTCCTCCTCATCGCCCTGTTCGTGGCGTTCATCTGGCGGGGCTACGTCATAGCCATGCGGGCGCCGGACACGTTCTCCACGCTGACGGTGTTCGGTATCGTGACCCAGGTGGGCGTGCAGGCGTTCCTCAATATGATGGTCGTCTGCGACATCATTCCGAACACGGGGATCTCGCTGCCGTTCATCTCATACGGCGGCTCGTCGCTGATCATGCTCATGGCGGAGATGGGTATCGTCCTTTCGATTTCCCGCCAGTCGTACAGAAAGATATCGTCGTCCTGACGGAGGAGATAACATGAGAGTTCTTATGACCGGAGGCGGAACGGGCGGTCACGTGAACCCCGCCCTCGCCATCGCAAACACCATAAAGAAAAACGACCCGGACGCGGTCATCGCCTACGTCGGGACGAAACGCGGGATCGAGTCGCGCCTGGTGGAAAAGGCGGGCTATCCGCTCCATTTCATCGAGGTCCGGGGAATCAAGCGGTCCCTGTCGCCGTCCAACATCAAAGCGGCGTATCTGGCTCTCACCTCGCCCCTCAAGGCGCGGTCGCTGATCAAAGAATTCAAACCCGATATAGTGATCGGGACGGGCGGATACGTCTCCTGGCCTGTGGTCAAGGCGGCGTCCTCCATGGGGATCCCCACGGCTCTCCACGAGTCCAACGCCATCGCCGGCGTTGCCGTGAAGATGCTCCAGAAC
>JAEEGL011407840.1_pt1 | contig 11285 bp, 13 predicted proteins | sample 9134231 | NCBI WGS metagenome assembly JAEEGL01 (sample SAMN16246548, study PRJNA631951) | gut metagenome | biome: gut microbiome; feature: rumen; material: fiber-attached | host: Bos | place: Iran: Karaj | collected 2018-10
TCGCTGATGGAGCGGATGATTGGACTTCTTGATGATTGTATGCCGCAAGATGCCAGGAACTTCTACGGGTACATATATAAATATATAGGGGATCCTGATTCCGTGAAGAATGACCAGACAGCATTCTCACAATATGATCAGCTGGCAGCCGAGTGCATTTTCAATCATGCGCTTATCAGCATGAACTTCTCCACAGGTCAGATAGAACAGACCAATTCCCCAAGGCAGGATTGTACTATTATTAGAACGGATGACTTTGAGCAGACTGTACTATCAATGCCACAGTCAATGAAGTGCTTCCTGAATGACATGTGCAGGAACCTCGTCGCCGATGGAGTTGGTGGCCAACTTACCGATGATGAACAAGATGCCCTTCAAAGTATAGGGTTGCTTGTGGCCAAGACCGTGTATGTCTATTCTTTGTTGTTCGTTCCAGAATACCTTGACAGGCTCTACAAACGAACCATCATTGATGGCGATGCCCTGGCATACTGCATCTACTTCTTCGTGGCCTTCGACCACGGGCTAAGCCAGATGGCCGACATGTTCAGTCACCAGATGGTAGGGAAACATAGTTCCTGCTTCACCTCTGAAATGTTCCGTCTGTGCATCCGTAGTTTCGTTGGCCATAGCCTGACTAACAAAAGCGAGACAAAGGAAAGCTGGGAAGCACTTGCCAACAAAACTTCTAATGATGATCTTTGGAAAGAAATACTGCTGGCTTTGAGGGACACTCATACGCATGGTGGCCAACAGAAGGACAGCCGAACACTCGACGAGTTGCTGATAGGTGATACAGAAGTCCTGAAATCAAAGATCCAGGACTACCTTCGTGAGAATCCTCAAACGTCTCGCCTCGCCTATCTGCTATATGCCCTTCACCAGTCAGGAAAGATACAGTCCTGCAGCTACATCACCTTCCATCGGGCCGTACAGTCATTGTCACCTAAACCGCTTGGTGGTCCTGATGTGCCACAGAAACGTTTCCATGAGCTGATGGCAGATGCAAAGCAGCTTGACCAAAAGGGAAAGAAATGGCAGCAGGCCAAAGTAATCATAGACACTTGGATTAGCCGATTTGCTTGACATTTCAGCAAACGGATGCTAAAAAATGGTCGGTTGAATTAAGCAACATTTCAACCGACCATTGCTTTGATGAACATTGAGTATCTTTGCACCGCGTTTCAGCAAACAGGCTGTCTCGCAACATCAGGATAATAACAATTAAACATCAAAGTAGAATATGACAAACGTTAATGTAAACGATTCAATGAAGCTCGCAGAGCTGTTGAAGACTCCCATCTGCAAGATGGACGGTGAAGAACTCGCATTCCTCATTACAAGTATCACATCTGGCAATCAGGTTCAGCTGAGCCAGCCCAAGCAGGAAGAGCATCTGGTCTATGGTATCGCCGGTATCGCCCAGATATTCGGCTGCAGCATCCCAACAGCCAGCCGTATCAAGAAGAGTGGCATCATTAGCGAAGCCATCACGCAAGTAGGGAGAAAAATTGTAGTCAATGCTGACAAGGCACTTGAACTGGCAGGTAAACACAAGGATAACTTTAATGTAGCTTGAATTATGAAAAAGGATTTTAAGAGTGTCGCATATATCTCCGTGTCCGTAATGATTGTAGGTTGTGCTTTCTACATCTTTGATTTCTATGACAGTGCTTTCTTCACCCTTCTCACGGGATTAACGCTATTGGCAATATATCATGCCGGGCTTTACAACCGAGGAATCATAGAGGATAATACCATCGCCAATCAGAAGGAAATAATAGAGCGGGATAAGAAGCTGATAGATGCCGTATACGGTCACATTGGCTTCCTTGAAGACCATATAAAAGAGCTGAAAGGGAAAGGACGTGAGGTGAAGAATAAGAAGTCCGTGCAATAAGCTTGTAGAAGGCCATTATTCAAAGAGTTGACGGTTGAGAACCTTATGCGTTTTCAACCGTCAACCGATTTCTGGAGGAAAGAAATCCCCCGAAGGGGATTAGAAAGGCAGGTCGTCCTTCTTCTCCTTCGGGGTGTCTGTGGGTACATCAGGAACATTGCTGTCCGTTGCAGCATTGGCGGCTACATTGGCTCCCTCCTGCTTCTTGCCGATGTTCAGGAAGTCGATGTACTTGGCATGAACTCTCAGCTGTGCGTGAGGTGTGCCGTCCTTACCCTCCCACTGGTCAATCTTCACGTTGCCCTGAATGGTCAGGATTCGTCCCTTAGTGAAATACTCCACCAGCTTCAGATGTGCCGGGTCGCTACTCTGCACTCGTACCCACTGCGTCGTTTCCTCACCCTTGGAATAGTCGTTCACTGCCATATCCATTGAAAGGAACTGGCCATTCACACCATCAATCACCTTTGCCTGTTTTGCAACTCTACCTGTAAAATTTGAATAAATCATAACTCTAAATGTTTTTGAGGTTTAACTTTTTCCCTTTTGGTTTGGAGCTTTTTGCTCCTTGCCGTTCGGGACTTTACTTTTCACGATGCTTTTCAAAGGTTGCCGATGACGATAGGCATTCGGAAGCTGCGGAACGGATTCAGCCAAATACTCTTGCCAGAAGGGAAAGGAAGATTTTGCTTAATCCGTACCGAATACCGAGGCCATTCGACAGCTGCGATTTACCTTTGCATCGCTGAAAAGTAATGGCTACGGGCTGCAAAGGTGCTAAGACGCTGATAAAAAGAAAAAAATGGATTATGTCACAATTGATAAAGACATTAAAGACAGGACCATATTGGTATAGGTATGTTATTCCTTTTTCCTCTCTATGTGATATAAATAAACTAATAGGATAGCAGTAATAACATCAACAACATTCCATATGACTCTGCCTAAAGCTATTTTGAAAAATGGCTGAAACAATAACGACAGCATGACAAATGAAATAGCGTATGGTATTATCCTTTTTTCATAATAACGATATGCTATCAACAAAAATACAGTCATTGAAATAAAGCGGATTAACTGATAATAGCCATATGGCATAGGGGCCAAACAGAGCAGCAACAATGCTGCTAAAAGCAAATATATATACTTCATTGCGTAGCCTATATTTGTCCAGTTTCAATATTTCTTGATAAACGAGAAAGATTTTGTAATGTTACTGTGTATATCTTTCCACAAGTTCCGCTCTGATTCCCTATAAGAAAACGTTAAGGTAACGCTTTCATATCTATTAAAGATTTGATATACATTAACAATGACAGGCGGCTGTCTTTTCCCATCATCTTTTAGCCACCCCATGCGTCTATAGGAATAATACAGTACTGGGAAACCGTTAATGTTAAGCGGTTGGATGGTTAACAGTTTAATTAATGGTGTACGGTTTATATTACATGCCTCTTCAATAGAATTATGCACAAGATATAGCACATCTCTGTCAACTACAATTTGATCGCCACGACCATAGACAGGTTCATTTCTGTCTTCTTTGTAATATTCAATTATAACTCTACAATATTTCGAATATGCTGTTTTTAGTTCCGCATTTAGTCCCTTTTGCTGGAAAACAATTTTATTAGAGGGAGTACTAATACTCACTTGCTGCTTCCTGTTTGTAAGGTTGTTCAATTCTGAGTCTTGTAATTCCAGTTTGGAAGGAATGCTTATAGTATATTTACCATTAAATGAATACTGCATAGTCTGTCCGATTGCAGCATTAGCCCAAAATAGAGCATATACGAAGAGACATGAAATATACTTTTTCATAATGGTAACATATTAATTAATTCTTTTAGATGATGCTTTTGTAAGATTGTGATATTTTGTTTCTTTATCATCTTTATATTCTACCAATCGGTATTTTCCCCCACGTACAACAAGACTACAGAACGTGTTAGTCTCTCGGAAAGCCTTGAAATAGGTGTAACAATCAACCTGATTGTCATTGTATTTACCAGAAAGGTCTGCTTCAAATCCACCAGGGGCAGGTCTTGTGTTATAGGCTAAAAGCATTTTAAAACCATCTTTAGAATATTCAAAGAAAACAATATCTTGACATTCCACAGGAATAATTTTACAATTCCATCCAAATTTGTCAAGTAAAGGTTTAAGCATTTGATCAAATACTTGTGATTGTACTCCTGCTCTTATATAGCCAGCAACACAACCCACAATTTCATCAAGTGCATCAATTAAATATTTACTCTTTTCTATTTGATTTACATATTCTCTAGTTTTGTAATTGTCGAACCGGGATAAAAGCTCAAATCGTTTATTGTATTGTTCATCATAAAACTTACTCAAATCTTGTAATCCGCGGAACACTTTTATCGTATTCTCATGATTTGACGGATATTCAAGAAAAGATGCCACATAATCATATGTGATGTTATTTAATTTTTCTAATTCCCTTAGACTTTCATCAAACATGTCCTGAGCCTGTATTGGTGAACATAGCGCTGCAGCAAATAGCAGAAATAATACTTTTAGTTTTTTCATTGCTTTACTCCTCCGTAAATTTTAAGTTATGCTATATCTGAAAATCTGTTTGACATTTCAGTATGTCTTAGACTGTTGGGTGAATTTATTTTTCACATTTTTCCATCTGAAGGTTTTTATGACTTTAAAAATATCCTTAAAGTCAGCAGAATCTCTGTCATGGTGAGAAATAGTTATGTTAACCATTTCGTCATAATTTTGCACAATGAATATGTGGCAAGAAACAGCACCTTTGCCCTTCGTATGACCTCCACGTCTGTAATAAGCATCAATGGCATAAGAACTCTGCCAATCGTGCTTTCCTATATACAAGCAATCATAGAAAGGGCCATTAAGGACTTTTCCTGCCGGCACTCCATCTTGTGCGCTAGGACTGTCTGGACCTTTGCCAAGAGCATTATCTACAATTGTCTCGAGAGCTTTTAATGTTTGAGGTTCATATGTGTTTATGTAATCAGTGACCGCATTAGCCGTTCCTTCAGGTACTTGGGAATAACCAATCCAAATCCTTCCGTATTTGTGTTCGCCATTAGTAACAGAGTCATTATGGCTGAAAACGGCCTCGTTCTTTTCTAACATTCTCATGCCGTCTATTATTGATGGCCTCATATATGGTGGTATAGAGATTGTGAAAGAACTGTCCATCAAGGAATATTCTACCCAATCCGAAGGTGCAGTGAAATCAGAATCGTTAAGATGTATAAATGTATTTCCATACAACTCCATATCACTGACATGATGACTTGTGCACGAACCCAAAACCATTAAGGTAGAAACTACCATCATTACAATCTTTCTCATAATATAAACTTTTAATAACCAAAATCTCCTCCAGACCATCGGGAACCACCAGAATAGCTACTGCTCTCCCATAATGGTGGTATTACCTCAGCTAGTCTCAATACGATAAAACCAACTACAATGAGTATAACAAAAGAGACTATTATTATATTAATAGTTAGACTACGTCCTTTTGATTTGACTTTATACAATTTATTTCGAATATTTAAGATTTCGTTTTCTAATTGTTTGTTTGAATATGAATATAATGCACAATTGCTAGACTTATATGCTTCGTATTCTTTGTCATATTCAGGTCGGAGCTGGTTGGTCGAGCCTAAAACCGCATAGGCCTCTTGTATTTCATAATAAAATTGTTTCCCATAAAGAGGATTACCGTTTGCTGAATTATATTTTGCCATAGCCGAATTGAATGCCTTCTCAATTTCATCTATGTCAGCATCTTTCTTCAGATCTAACACAACGTAATAATCCATGAATTCATTCTTATTTTGGTTAACCGTTATGGAATCCTTGTTTATCCACCGATATAAATGACGTATTTCTAATGAAATCAGTATAATTATGGCAAAAGGAACAACATAAATAAGGCTAAGAATACCTAATGGTATCGGGCCAAGAATGAATAATGGATAGTAAAGTAACGAAACTAATGTTTTTTTCTCCTGTGGGCTATCTAGTCTGCTATCATAATATGATTGCATTCGGTCTGGTATCAAATAGTCATATCGATATTCTTTCTTTTGTTTGGCATACAAATATGTGCAAATCAAAAGACACATAAATACTATTGTAGCTATTGTTAGATATGCAAGACTTCTTAGATCAACATATCTTTGATCATAATAGACGAATTGATAATCCGCATCTGTAAATAATCGATAGAAAACGAATATGATGATGAGAACATTCAGTAAAGTCATATATGATGAATATCTCAACAAGCTATGAGCCTGTTTGTTAATTGTCGGCAAATATTTATATCCCTTATTTCTCAAATAAATAAAGGCAAACGACAAAACTATCGATAACAACAAGCCGAAAATAATTTTAGTTACAACAGAATTGTTGTATTTCGACAAATTTGACGTTGTTATATCAGTAAGAAACTTGTTTGCCTGCTCTGTCGTGTTATGCTGAGCTTTAACTTCTAAAACATACGCCTTTTCATTTGCGAAATAGATGCTTCGAATTGTTTTTATACCATCTTGAGATTCTGTATTATATGATAATGCTTGGATACTCCCCTTATAAAAATCCTTGCAATGCTTTTTTATCGTTTCAGACTTATATTCTAAAGGTGAAAACTTCCAGTTCTTGTATTCTGAGACTTTTGACTCAAATTCATTAATCAATCTTTTATATGCGGAATCTCGATTTTCGAATAAGGATATTTTATCTGATATGTCATAAATGGAGAAATTTCTTACGTACTTACATTCCTTTTGCCTATAACTTGTACCCCAATATGTTTTGCGATTATACTTAGTAACAGTACGGTATTGTAGGAAACCATATCTATCATAATATGGCTCTTGAACCCAATACGGGTCGTCTATGTTATATTTATACTTATACGGCTCGTTATAAAAGAGAGTTCCCTCCTTGGTATATGCAGAAATAAATGTTCCCTCTGGTAGGGGGCCTATTTCTTTTCTATCAGGCGAATCTGCGTTTTGTTTTTCACCCAAGCCTGGCGATTCCCTTAGGATTCCAAAATCCTCTTCAACTTGATAATCGAAAAGGCGATTGTTGATAAGGCGTTGGGGATTATCATCAATTAGCGTATTAGTACTCCAATATGATGAAGCACATAATGCGAAGAATATTGCAATTGTTAATATATTGATATTTTTAAGCTTGTTCCCCATAATCCTATACTTTAATTGATTATTCGTCACATTCAACAATTTCTGATGCGGTCTTTACTTTCGCCTCATATATAACCTTTTCTAGTAAAATCTCTTCCGGAAGGAAGGTAATATTATAAGTTTTACCTGATACAGAACCAACATAGCTATAAACTAGTCCATAGTTTACATTTGCAATCATTTTTATTAGATTCATGCCTATACGATCTGACCTAAGAGAATTTATAATCTCTGCTTTCATGTCTTCGAGACTGTCTCCTAAGCCGTCAAAAATATAATTGGTCTCATCTAATTCAATAGTAGTAAATACCATGCTATCACGCAACTCTATATTGGTCATTGTCATACCATCACCTAGTTTTTCTGGCAACGAGCTTTTTTCTCCTTCAATTTGAATCCTAAGCACTTCTAGTGCATTACTTTTTGTTTGGAGTGCATCGTTTATTTCATTTGGTGACACCAATATGCTCATCTCTTTGTGGCTACGTTTGCCAATAAAATGATATCTTACCGACACGTTGTAAGATACACATTGTTCAAACCCAGTCCTTTCATTTCCTTCTGAGGCAGAAATTGTAGTCAAAAACAAATTCTTCCTATTTTGTTTTGCTTTTACCAAATTTTCAAAAGGGAATTCTTTTTCATCGATTTCGTATTGTAAAGTAAATATAGTATCATTATAATCCACTTTAGCTAGTATAAGTCCTTCGCTAATGACAAGTGGCAAACCATCTTGAATCTTTTGTACTGTCTCAATAAGATCAGGATACATCTCTTGTTTTTTGTTTCCAGAACAGGAAGCAATAAACACAAGTACAATACAAATTTTTATGATTTGAACTATTTTCATTATGCATGATTTTAAATTATCTTTTTGCATATGTAGTACCTGTCAAGATATCCAGTAAAGAACGTTTCGTAAAAAGAACGGGTAAATCCATTAAAAGGAAGAATAATATGAATACCGTTTTATAGCTAAGCATCATTTCAAAATGGATTAGATATACTAAAGAGAACATTAATATACCTCCACATAATGCCCTTTGCAATACTTTTCCAAAACCGATTTTCTCATCCAATGAGTCAAGTATGACTCCGCCAGTAATGCGTTTGCCCAGAGATGCAGATAATAGGGATTCGAAAATGATATAGTACAACAAATTAAGAAGAATAAAAAAGGTTGTCATGCTCTTATCAAGTTCCATGGTCGAGCCAATATGAGGTGGCTCATTTGCCAATCTTTCTTGATCTTGGTAATACTGGCTAATGCCTTCTTTGTAATTGCCATAATCACTCATGGCAGATTTATCAATATATTCGTAGTTACGAGGGGATGCGCTAAACAGACCAACATATACACCTAGTTTGCTGGGAGCGCCATAGTAATCAATCGCAATAGGACCAACAAAGAAAATGGCTAGTATAAGGAATTTGTCAATCATGCTGCCGAAAAATCTTCTTAGCAATGGCATCTTTGTTATTCCTGGCATGGTGACATCTTGTTCTTCTTGCGAATTATTGCTTTCCAATATTTCACATGAAATATCAGCACGGGGAACGTCAACATCAGTATCGTCAGTTATAGCAGAATCCTTTTCTGAAGAACTGACGCTTTGACTTGTCTCTAAAATCGGAAGATCTTCTTTTTCTAATTCAGTGGAAACTTCCGTTTCTATATTGTTTTCTGTTTCTAGTAAAGCATTGTCGTCAGTTTCTTTGTCTTCTATCTTGATATTCGATGCCGCTTCTTCTAGTTTGGCACCGCAACAGGGACAAAAGATAGAATCATTAGGGATTACTTTACCGCAATATCTGCAAAACATAACATGCTATCTATGTTGTTGTTTTTTAATTTTTTCCATAACATCGTTGTATTGAACAACTTCATCTGCAGAGAAAGCAATTGTCAGTTCCTTACTTCCTTTAGAACCAACAAAATGATAGTTTATGCCAACTGGTACATTCGAGGCGATGGCATGAAATGTCAATCCGGTAGTTAAGTCAGCTAATGTTACAGCCTGATCAACCTTAGCCCATTGCCTTATTTTTGTAGCTTCATCAAAGTCTTTAAGCCCTTCGTCAACTTCAATCTCAATAGTGACGATATCATCAGAACATGATATGTCTTTCATAATATAGCCAGCTTCCATTTCTCTTGGTAATGAGCTTTTGGCGTTTTTAGCCCACATTCGCAATTCATCCATTTGGGTCAATTCATGACTTAACGCCTCTGCTATTTCTTCCGGAGTCACGATTGTTCTTACTATCACCTCATCCGTATTCTTGCTTTTTACCAAATGTTCAAATGAAACATGGTAATCGACCATCATTTGATAGTCACTACGTTCTTTACCTTTGGCGGATGAGATTGACGCAATAGCATTTTGTTTCATATTCCCGTAAGCCATCTTTGCTTTCTCAACAGGTATCTGAGTTTCGTCAATTATTTGTATAATTCTATACACAGAATCCACATATTCAACACTCATTTTCATTCCCATAGGCCCATCGGACACTTGGGAGTTGTAATACTCGGCCTTCTCAACCAATTCAGGACATCTTGCATCATACGTCCTATTATTCCCACCACTACATGAGCAGAAGATTGCAATAAATGCAACGGCCAAATTCAAAAGTATAAATTTTCTAGCCATACGGGTAAAGATGTTACTATATAATATGTCGCAAAGTTAATAATTATTTTGCAGATTACTGTGTTTTTAATGATAAAAATGCACTTTTTTGATGGTTTTTATGGAATATTCTAGCACCTATTACATAAAATCACTTAAATTTGCTATCAAAATGGTACATAATCGCGGAATAATGAGTATATTTGCACAATATTAAAATAAGTGAGCAATGAAGCTAATTGAGAATTACAAATCAGTCATGACGATTTTATATTCTGCAATTATACTCAGAACTAAAACATAATGAAGATGAAAAAAATATTGTTATATCTGGTTGTTCTTATAGCCTCCATCGGGCTATATGTTGGTTTGTATTTTTTCTATCTCCCAGACTTGGCTCGTTCGACTTTTGAAGATAAACGAGATTCCTTGGAAACAAGTATTAAAAGGCAGATAAAAGATGCCTGGAATAACAAGAATGCACTTCTTTATTTTAAAGATTATGGAGGAGCTAAATATCTACGCATGGACATGGATGCAGTACGTCGCATAGACAATAGAGTTGATTCCAATGTACCAGCATATGGATTGTCATGGACCCTATTCCCTAATGGTCGTTATGCAACGAATGTAAGGACGGCTTTTAATTCGCTACGTCCTGGAAACTTTAATGATTTGTATGATCTATATTATATCCAAAGTATACCTTGGCGTGGAACTTACATTGCCCCAGATGACGATTTGTACAATATTAAAATTTTTACATATACGCCTTTGTTTGTAGGGTATAAAAAGGAAACTATGTCTTTACGGGATTATCGTCCTTCTTTTGATAAGAGTTGTAAAGAGGCGAAAGAGTATATACAAGAAGAGGACGCTGATAATCGAATGTATTACGATGCTCAGAATGAAGATAGGGTAAATAAAATTTTCAATCTTCGCAATGATTATTACTATTTTCAATTTAGAGATAATTTTAGGACAGTCCATCCCGATTCCTATATGGACAACTTCGACTTTGCTAGATTTAATTTTTATAATCATCAAAGTGACGCATTCCCATTCGGAAATGTGAGTTGGGTATACAATAATTTTTATAAAGTATATTATCTCACTCAGAGAGTAGGAAATATGTACTTGACATTTAATGACACAAAATATGACCAAGATATAGAATCTTATTTGGCTAGCAAAAGAACTCTATGCAATATGCTCTTTTTAATTTTCATGGTAATATTAGTTTGCTTCTTACTGGTAACACACTTCAAAAACAAGAAGACTAAAGATAAAAATGTAAGAGCAAAAGACGATGCTGGCATTGGTTCAAACGTAGAAGAAAAGAATAACGCTATTGTGAGTGATGTATCGGTAATATATAATAGAGTTTTACAGCTTTCAAATCCAGAACTATTCATAAAACCTTATCAACCAGAAAAGTTGGAAAAAGCTAATAGGATTTATTCATCGGCATTAAAAAATCAAGATAATATAATTGTTTTAGAAAAACTATTGGAGGAGGCAATACAA
>JAEEGL012120561.1_pt1 | contig 11285 bp, 12 predicted proteins | sample 9134231 | NCBI WGS metagenome assembly JAEEGL01 (sample SAMN16246548, study PRJNA631951) | gut metagenome | biome: gut microbiome; feature: rumen; material: fiber-attached | host: Bos | place: Iran: Karaj | collected 2018-10
CCTTTGTCGGCTCCGCGCGGGGCGGGCTCTTCGGCGCGTTCTGCGCGACGGCCGGCGTCGTGCTGCCCGCTTTTCTCATCCTTCTGCTCGTCTCGGCGATTTTTCGCGGGCTGATGAAGAAAAAGGCCGTCCGGGCGTTTTTGAGCGGGGCGCGCCCCTGCGTCGCCGGGTTGATCGGCTCTACGGCGCTGATCCTCTTCTTGAACGGGCCGGCCGGTTTTTCGGGGCTCGAAAGCGGCTTTTCGCCCGACTTTCGCGGGCTGATCGTCTTCGCCCTGATCGCCCTGACCGCCTTTTCGGTCGGGAAGATCGCGAAAAAGCCGGTCCCTCCCGTTCTTTTGATCCTGATCTCCGCCGCGCTCGGGATGATCGCCTGGTCGATCGGGTGAGGTCTTCGCCCCCGTCCGACCCTTTTGAAGAAGAAAAGGAGAAAAAACCATGCCGGACAAAGACGGCCTTTTCGGTCTGTTCCCGGGCGGCGGGGACGACCTGTTCGATCTGCTGATATTGGACGAGATCCTTTCCGGGACCGGGAAAGGGAAGGGTGGGAAAAGTCTTCTGGACGGCCTGCTCGAAGATAAAGACAAAGACGAAAAAGAAGACGAAGAGGACGACGACGCTTCTTAACGCCCCGCCCCTTCGACGCGACGTTTTACAAAAAAAGCCCCCGCGTTTGCAAAAAACAACGCGGGGGCTTATTCTTCGGCGATCGGGGCGGCCCCCTCCGTTTATAACTCTTCCAGCCGCGCCTCGGCTTCTTCCCGCGAGCGGAAGATAAAAATCCGCTTGCCCGGGTATTTTTCAAGCAGTGAAAGGACGGCCGGCCGCCGTTCGGCGCGGTAGGCGCGGACGCGCTCCAGGAGCGCGGGGTCGGGCGTTTCGTCGACAAAAGGCGTTCCCGGTCTCTTTTTCCCGGTCCGCGACAGGACGCCCTCGACGCAGGTCTTTTCGTCGACGTCCAAAAAAACGGCCGTGTCGCACGCCTTTAAGCGGACCTCCGCCGTCCGCGGGTAGTCGCCGTCGACGATCCATTCCTCTCCCTTCAGGATCATGGACAGTTCTCTGTCGAACGTTTCGCGCGGGACGGTCGTTTTGTCCTGCCGCCACCAAATATCGTCCAGATGAAAAAGCGGGATCCCGCTTTTCGCGGCGAGCTTCAGCGAAAAGGCCGTCTTCCCGCTTCCCGGGCAGCCGAGCACGATGAATCTTTTCCCTTTCACGCGTTCTTCCGTTTCGCTCTCCCCCCTTTTTCGCACTTCTTTTCCCAAACGTATGATACAACAAAACCGTCCGTTTTTCAAATGATCTTTTTTTGTTCTCCCGCTCCGGCCGGACCCTTCCTCTCCGGACCGCGCGGGGAAGCGGATCCCCGGAGAAAAAATGAACGGCGGTGCGACAAAAATATCCCATCCGCCGTTGTAAACTTTCCGCAAAAGCGCTATAATGGACCAGTTGAAAAAAAGGGGGGGATCAAAATGCCTCGGCAGATCAAAAAAACGGCTCTCATCGATATTCTGGAGATACTGCGCCTGCACACCGACGAAGACCACCGTCTGAGCCAGAAAGAGATCGCTTCTCTTTTGGAAAAAGAATACGGCCTTTGCCTCGAGCGCAAAGCCGTCGGTCGGAATCTTTGCGAGCTGATCGCCCGCGGCTGCCCGGTCGAATACAGCGAGACGCCGCGCTCCCTCAAAAACGCGAAGACCGGCGCGGAAGAGGAAAGTTCGGTCAAGACCGGCTTTTATTACCGGCGCGAATTCACCGGGGCGGAGCTGCGCTATCTGATCGACGGGGTCCTCTTTTCAAAAAACGTCCCGCCCGCCGCGCGGGACGAGCTGATCGGCAAGCTGGAGGACCTCGGCGGGCCCTTCTTCCGATCGCGGATGAGGCGCGTCCGCGTCCTTCCGGACGACCCGCCGGTCAGCCGTCAGCTCTTCTATACCATCGAGGCTCTGGACGAGGCGATCTCGACCCGCAAAAAGGCGACCTTCTTTTACAATTCCTATACGCTCGACAAAGACCTTGTCCCGCGGAAGGACAAAAAGGGGAACGCGAAACGCTATACCGTCAGCCCCTACCGGATCGCCGCCTCCGGCGGACGCTACTACCTCATCTGCAACACCGATCCCTACGACAACGTCAGCCACTACCGGCTCGACCGCGTCACCGGCGTGAAGATCGCGGAAGAGACCTCGCGGCGGGAGGAGACCGTCGAAGGGCTCGAGAACGGGATCGACCTGGAGCGGCATCTGGCCGAGCATATCCTTATGTTCACCTCCCGCGCCGTCCCGGTCGCCTTCCGCATGGACGTTTGCGTCCTCAACGACGTGATCGACCGGTTCGGCCGCGGGGTCGTCTTTTCGGACAGGGACGGCGAAAGGGTGACCGCGCGCGTCAAAGTCGACCCGGAGGCCATGCGGCTCTGGGCGGCCGCTTTCGGCCGTTACGTCCGTATCCTCTCCCCCTCCTCTTTGGAAAAGGCGGCGCGGGAGGATCTGCAAGAAGCGCTCAAACGGTACGAAGGGGCGGATTAGTTCCGCCCCTTCGCGTTTTTTACGGGTTTTTTATCTTTTCTTATACAGGACCAGTTCGGGGTTTTCCCCGTCCTTTTCGTAGGTGGCGATCAGCAAAAAGTCGTTGTTCGCCAGTACGCCGAAAAACCGGTCCCCTCCGAAGAGCGGCTCGAGCCGCGCGCCCAGATAGGTCGTATTCCCGTCCAAAAAGTTCGCCGTTTTCCCGTTGGGGAGCGGATAGGCCAGATCGACGTCGCTCCCCGCCAGCGCGTTGAGCGCTTTGACTTCCGGCATCCCCTCGATCCGCAGCGCGTTGATCTCATCGATCAGCTTCTTTTTCAGTTCGGCGATCTTTTTTCCCCCGCCGAGCTCTTTGTATCGTTTCCAGTAGTCCAGTTCGGGGAGCCGCTCTTTCATATAGGCGCGGGCTTCTTCCTCGGTAAACCCGTCCCCCGCCATGTGTTTGACGCTGACCTCGATCAGCTCGTCCATGTTGTCGTAGGTGAACTCTCCCGAAGCGTAGCACCATTTGCAGTAGTCCTCGTTGAGAGTCCCGTTCTTTTCCCGCCCGAGGAGCGAATCGTCCAGCGGCATGCCGCAGCACTGGCAGACCGGCCGGCGGGGGGAGCCCAGAAGGGTGTTGATCGAAACGTCGAAAAAGGCCGAGAGCAGTTTCAGCGTCTCGGTGTTGGGCACCGTTTCCCCCGTTTCCCATCGCGACACGGCCTGCCGCGTCACGAAGACCTTCGCGGCCAGCTCGTCCTGCGAAAGGCCTTTCGCCGTCCGCAGGCGCAGAATGACGTCTTTTGTTTCCATTTTTTCTCCGCCTCCTTTTCAAACCGATCATAACACAGATCGCGCTTTTTTTCACGCAACCCGCCGTTGCCCCGGTCAAAAAAGCGGTCTTACCGGTTTTTGTTCTTGTTTTTCTTTTTGACGGCGGCGATCACGATCACGATGACGACGATCAGAACGATCAGGATCAAAAGCCAGATAAAAATGCAAAGACCCAGCGGCTGCGGGCAGAAGTGGCAGAGTGGGCAGGAGGACGTTTCGTCCTCGTTCTCCCCTTCAGAGACCGGCGTCTTGCCCGCGTTGATGTCGTCGGTGCCGAAAGAGATCACTTTGGAATAGCCGGAATAGAGCGTCCCGTCGAAGAAAGAGGGATGATCGTAGGAATAGCGGCAGCGCAACTCGACGATCGAGTCCTTCGGCACGTTCGGCCGTTCCTCAGTCGCCAGCGAAAAGAGAGAGGCCTCCATTTCGCCCCCCTTGACGATCCAATCGCCCTGAAGGGGGGTAAAACCGGGATCGCCCTTCACGCGGGCCTCGACCTCGACGCGGACATATCCCCCGCTCGACGTGGTCTTCGAGACTTTCTCGCGGAAGGCGTCGGGGACTTCGAGCGTAAAGGCGACGACCGGGTTATCGTTAAACTCCTTTTCGGTCATGCGCAGGCCGGTGATGACCGGCGCCGGCAGGTCTTCGGCGGTCAGAACGGTCGCCTGTTCCGCGCCCTTTCCGACGGAGGCCGTGTTCGACCATTCGGAATAATAATAGGAGTCGCCTTTGTCGCCGCGGGTGATCGCGATCAGGCGCATGCGGTAGAAGACGGTGTGTTTTTCGTAATCGATACGGAGCGCGTCGTCCTGATAGGTGTACTGATCGGGCCGCATCTGATCCTTCAGCCCGGGGCGTTTCGCGGCGGGGTCTCCGTTCAGCGCGTCCAAACTGACGCCTCTGGTGACCCAGTGCGTGTTCACGGTCTCGGTGGCGTTGCCGACCCCCATGTCGACCCCGTCCCATTCGCCGACGCGGCAGAGGCCGTCTTTGTCCTTCCCGAGGCCGAAGTAGCTGTCCGCGTCCCAGAACTCGTTGTAATGCCAGCCCGAAACGGCGTCGTTCACGTCGTCCACCGCCCAGTCGACCTGCGTGGTGATCCAGATCTCGGAAACGCCGTAGGGAGAGAGCAGCTCTTCGGTCTTATTCTCGAGGACCGCGTTCTCCAGCTTTTTGAAGAAAGAAGTGATCGGGTTGCTCAGACTGTACGAGAGATTGACGGTCGTGGGCGAGTCTCCCCCCTCCAGCCAGGTCGCGGCGACGTATTCCGGCGGGGTGAGCGGGAAGGGCAGATCCTCCCGGTCCGCGGCGGACGGAAAGACCGTCAGCGCGGGAAGAGCAAGCAGACAGATAAGCAGCAGTGAGATAAACTTTTTCATAGACCGGTTTCCTTTCGCTTGTTCGGTATTTTCCGGGGCGGACCCGCCCCGGAGGGTGTTCGGTTTTTTTGGCGCGGCCGAAGGGGGAAAGATTCGCCCGCGCGAAGTCCCGTCCTATTTTCCGGGCTTGTTCTCCCCGTCGGTCAGGCCCTTGCGGTAGCCCGTCAGGTACGGGCCGATCAGCTCGTCGGTCTCCAGACCGGCTTTCCGCGCGAGCGGCTCGAGGATGTCCAGCGGGACAAGAACGCCGTTTTTATCCCCCGCACGGCTCATCATGGTCCCCAGCCCGTACGCCTCGATCTTGACTTCCACGGGGTCGGCGTTTTCTTTCCAGCCGCGGAACATCTTTTTCTTCCGGAACTCCGTCAGCCGGTCGGATATCGCCCCGACGATCAGGGCGACGACCGTTCCGAACAGCAGGAAGAGGAACCACCCGGCCAAAGGCGGCAGAAATTCGGTCACGCGGTACAGATCGGGCCAGCCCCCGTTCTTTTCGCCGATCAGGCCCACCTCGACGAAGTAGACGGACGCGTAGGCCGCGAAAGGGATACAGGCGGCGATACGGTCCCGCGCGGAATAGGTCTGGCCGTTTTCGGCCTGGAAAAAAGCGATCAAAATCAGGACGGGGCAGACGACGTGGGTGAAAAAATTATGGCCGCCGAAAGCGTCTTGCGGCGAAGTCCAGCTGATGAAAGCCAGCACGAACGCCGCCACGACGGCGATGGACGAAGCGCCGGCGTAATGGAACGCCGCCAGCCATTCGGGCAGGGCGAAACGCTTTTTCCGGATCCCTTCGACGGCGTAGGGGATCACGAACGCCGCCGAAAGCGCGGCCAGCGCGTTCGAGATCATCGTGAAATACGTGAAGGCGGTAAAACCGTTTTTTTCAAGCACTTCCACGGTATAGATCACGCCCGCGGTCATCGCGTAGGAAGAAAGCGCCAAAGTGAGAACGCAGCAGCAGAGCGCCGTCACGGCGCGCCTTTTATAAAGCGAGGTCAGCAGATCGCGGTTCGACTTCGCCCCCCCGGTCTCTTTCATCGCGTTTTTTCACCCTTTCGTAAGAAGCGCGCCGCCCGGACGGGGTGATCCCGTCCAATTTTCCGGCGCCGCCCGTTTTTTACGCCTCGGGGAAAGCCCAGAATCCGGTCCCGGTCTCCCCGTCGTGTTTATACCCGATCGAGCCGCCGCATACGGGGCACAGTTTGATCTCGGCGGTGTAAAGCACGGTGAGCGACTTCATATGCCCGCCCGCCGAACGGGGAGCGCCGTCCTCGTTATAAACGAGGAGCGCGTGGGTGTGGTGGAAAAGGTTGCCCTCTTTGTCGCTGATGACGTTGCCGTTCAGCGAAACGAGTTCCAGAACGCCGCTTAGTTCCCTCGTCCTGAAAGAGCCGGCCGAAGGGTCGAAGGTCTGCACCTCGGCGCTTCCGCAGCCGCCGATCCCGGAATAGACCGCCGAGGCGATCTTCTCTTTCCGGCAGAGGTCCAGCAGGGAAGAGACGATCTCGTCCCCCCTGTCCATCCGGATATAATACGCGTCGTTGAATTTTCTGTATTCCATTTCGCGCCTCCGCGTTTTTTTGTTTTGATTATAGCATATTTAACGGAAAAAATCACCCTTTCCCGGGAAAAAAAGAGTCCGGCCCGCTGAAAACGCCGCGGTTGACATATAAGGGATAATGTTGTATACTGATATATTAGATGCCATATTTACAATAAAAACGGTCCCGGCGGGCGGCATGTTCCCCCGCGGCGCGACGCGGACGCCGGGTCCTGCCAAGAGGAAAACAGTGTTCAAAAGAATCAAAAAGGTCTTGCTGTTCGATACGTCTTTGACGGACGACCTTCCCGTCGTCCGGGCAAGGATACTGGAAGATAACAGGCGGTTCGCCGCCGATTGGTCAGCGGCGCAGTTTTTCTACGCCGCCTTTTGCCTGTTCCTCTCTTTTTACAGAGAAAGATTCACTCTCTGCCGCGACGTTTACGTCGCGGCGATGGTCGTGTCCGCCCTCGCTTTTTTCCTCGCGGTTTTCGTCGCGAAGAAAAAACCGCTGGCGGTGTATCTGCCGATGTTCTTAAACGACCTTTCGCTTCTCGGGTCCGGCCTTCTGATCGCCCGCATCCTCCTCCGGAACGGAGACATGACCATCATGCTCTTCGCCTCCGTCCTGATCGCCCCGATCCTGTTCGTCAACAACACGTTGCTGAATATCCTCGTCATTCTTGCCGATTTCTTTTCCGCCGCCTTCCTGCTGCGGGAAGGGCTGCCCGAAGGGGTATACGAATGGGCGATCACCACGCTCGCCATCATCTCCTCCATGGGACTGATAATAGGATATTTCGTCAACAAGGCGAGATACGAACGATACGTTTTCGCCGAGTCGGCCGTTCAACTGGCGGAATCCAGCGCCAAGATCGCGGAGCTTCAGACCAAATACGCCTATTACGATCAGATGACCGCTCTCAGAAACAGACGCGCCTATTCCGAGAAGTTCGAGGCGTTCGAAAAAGAGCCGCCTTCTTCCGGCTGGTGTCTGGTCATGATCGACGTCAACGGTCTGAAGCAAACGAACGACGAATTCGGGCACGCGGCGGGCGACGAGCTGATCGCCGGCGTGGCGGATTGCATGCGCGGCGCTTTCGGGGAAGTCGAAACGCTCTACCGCCTGGGCGGCGACGAATTCTGCGTCATAACGACCTCTTCCGAAAAAGAGACGGGCGCTTCCTTGAAGCGGTTCGAGACGCTCTGCTCGGAATGGAAAGGGCAGTACGTGAGCGGGATCTCCGTTTCGTACGGTTTCGCGTCCTCCCTGGAGTTCCCGGCTCCCGGCGATCTTGTCAGAGCCGCGGACAGGCGGATGTACGCTTTCAAAAAAGAGTATTATCTCTCCCGCGGCATAGACAGAAGAAAAAACTGATCGGGCAAAAAAGAACGGATCCCGGTCCGGCCGCAGGCCGGCCGGGTCTTTTTTTCCGGGGCGCGCGCCGTTCCGGAGAAAGGAGGGCGGGGAAATGTCCTACCGCGACCTGAACACCTGCCTGCGCGAGACCTTCGGAGGAAAAGTCTGGAAGATCTCGCTTTCCGCCCCCTTCACCTGTCCCAACCGGGACGGGACGCTGGGGGAAGGCGGCTGTATCTTCTGCTCGGGGAAGGGATCCGGGGACTTCGCTCCCGACCCTTCGCTCCCGGTAGGCGAACAGCTTGCCGCCGGAAAAGCGCTCCTCGCAAAAAAAGCGGGGGATTCCCGCCGGTATATCGCCTATTTTCAATCCTTCACCTCGACCTACGGCCCCTTAGACGTCCAGCGCCGCCTTTTCACCGGGGCGATCGGCGACCCGGAGGTGGTCGCCCTTTCGATCGCCACCCGCCCGGACTGCCTGCCGGACGGGGTGCTGGACCTTCTGGAAGAGCTCCGCGCGGTCAAGCCCGTCTGGGTGGAGCTTGGCTTTCAGACCTCGCGCGAAGACACCGCGGCGTCGATCGGGCGGGCATACCCGAACGCCGTTTTTGAAAAAGCCGTGCGCGACCTCAAAGCGCGGTCGATCGCCGTGATCGTCCATCTCATCCTCGGCCTGCCGGGCGAGGATCATTCCGATGAGATCAACACCGTCCGCTACGTCTGCGAAAAAGGGATCGACGGACTGAAGTTCCATCTTCTGCACGTTCTCTCCGGCACGAAACTCGCCGAAACGGACTATCTTCCTCTTTCTCTCGACGAATACGTATTCCGCGTGACCGATCTGCTCCGCTACGTTCCGCGAAACGTCGTGATCCACCGGCTCACGGGCGACGGCGATAAAAGAGAGCTGATCGCCCCCCTCTGGAGCGCCGACAAAAAGCGGGTCCGCAACGCGATCGCTTCCCGCATCCGAAAAGCGGGCATCGAGCAGGGAGAGGCGCTTTCCCCGGGCGGGGGAACGTAAAAAAAGAGCCGGCGTTACGCCTTCGGACAAAAAAACGGACGGTCTGTTTATCGAACAGACCGCCTTTTTTTTGAAAGTCGAAAGCGCCCTTATCCCTTCGGGCCGGCTTCTTTAATCGATCCACCATTCGGGCGTCAGATCCCCGAGTTTCATGACAAGGTCTTTCGAGAGATCGATCATGATCTCGATATCTTTATACCTGCCGGGCATCAGTTGGACCATAAGTTCCCTGCACGCCCCGCACGGGGCGCCTTTCCCCTCCTTCGGGGGGATGCACAGGACCCTGTCGATCTCGTACTCGCCGTTCGTGATCATATTGAAGATCGCGTTCCGCTCGGCGCAGATCCCCAGCGTCGAGCAGGTGTCGACGCATACGCCGACGTAGATCCTCCCCGATTTGGAACGGACGGCCGCCGAGACCTCTCCGGCGCTGACGTATTCCGAAACGGCGACGCCGTTTTGCGCGGCCTTCGCCGCCTCGTACATTTCGGCCCATATCCGGTCCATGGAAACCCCTCCTTTTTTTGCCCGGGCGCGCCCGAACGGCGCCGCCCTTTTCTCCGGGTCCTTTTCCCGCCTCTCCCTCCGTCCGCTCCTAAGCGAATAGCAACTGCGCCAGATGCGAAGCGTTCGCGCCGCCGATCAACAGCCCCTCGTAACAGTAATGGCAGTAGCATACCACGGGGCAACTTCCAAACCGGCGGCAATACTTTCTCATGATCGCTTCCTGTTCCCCGGGCGAACGCGGGATAAACTTTCCGGCGGCCCCCTCCGCGTAGTGTTTAGGAGCAAGCTTTGGATTTCTCGGAGGCTGCGCGCGATACAGCGAGACTCCGCAGAAATCCGTCTTCCCGCCCCTTTCGGGGATCTCCGCCGCCTCGATATTCATTTTTTCAAGCAGACGCCGCACGGCGGCCTGTTCCTCCATGCGGTCTTTTGAACGCCAGCAGTCCTGAACGAATGCCCTGAGACCGCGGCGGTCCGGAAAAGAAAAGGAAGGATCGGAATCGATCAGTTCCCACAGCGAACCGGCGGGAACCCCGGGGCGCGTCTCCCCGATGATGTTGTTGCAGTTGTGACAGAGCGAATAAACGCGGTCTCCTCCGGAAAACGGTCCGGAGTCGGGCAGGCGGCTCCAGCGTTCCCTGAATTCCCCCTCCGGCATTTTCTCTTCAAATTCTTTGAGTTTGTATCCGGAAACGCAGCACCTTACGACCGTAAAGCCGAACCGTTCCCGGACGTAATCCTGTATCCGGAAACTCAATTCCGGAAAGCGGGCAGTAAAAACACAACTCGCGATATAGAACCCGGCCATGGTCTCTTTTCTCTCCTTTTTCTTTCTCCCTCCGCCGTCCCGCCCGGAGGCGAAACGGCCGGCGGGTCTTTTATTCAAACAGCTGTCCCGGAAGTCTCAGTTTCTCTTTCGGCGGGAAGAGCCGGTCAAATTCCGCGACGTCCCCGTCTTTTACGTAATACCCCGAAGGGGTCTGATAAACGCCCGTTACCCCTTTCAGATAGCCGGGGATCAGCTCTTTGCACAGGAAAAACGAGTCGTCCGCGCCTTCCGGGAGATCGTGATAGCGGATCCCGAAATTTCTCGCGTAGTCGAACCCGCTCTTTCCGTAAAACCCGATATTCCCCTCAAAAAGGACCGCGCCGTAACCGAGCTTTTCGGCCTCCCCGAGAGAGTAGTCCAAAAGCCGTTTTCCGTATCCTTTCCGTTGGAGTCCCGGCGCGACGCAGATCGGCCCCATCGTGAGAACGGGGATATCCCCGCCGCCGTCCGCTTTTATGACGGTCCGCGCGAACATATTCTGCCCGACGATCCTTCCGTCGTATTCCATGACAAAGTCAAGTTCTTTCACGAAAGCGGGATCGTCCCGGAGGACGTGGATCACGTAATGCTCGCTGCATCCCGGACGGTAAACGTTCCAGAACGACTCCCGGATAAGGTTTTCGACCTCTCTTTGTTCTTCCCGCTTTTCCGGGCGGATGGCGCATTCTTTTTTCATCATCGCTGTCCTTCATGCTCCGTCGTTTTTTTGAATGCCCCGGCCGGCCGGGGTCTTCTTGGAACAGTATAGTACAGATCCGCGATTTTTTCAATCTTTTGCCGTGCAAAAGTCTTCCGGCGGAAAAAAAGAGGGGGGTCCTGCCGCGTTCCGCGAGTGGCGGGCGCGTCAAAATTGAAGCTTTCGCGGATTTTCCGTGCGTTTCAAGGTTCAAATCCACCCGCCCCATGTTTTTTTGGAGTGCTTTGCAGGCCAAAGAAACGCAAAAAAGACACCGGCGTTTTTGCCCGTTTTCGCCTATATTTGCCCGGTTTTTGCCCAAAATGCAAGAAAAAACCTCTTTTGCCGTGGTAGACAAAAGAGGTTTCTTTGTTGTATATGAGCGCCATAATGATACGTAAACCAAACGAAAAGCGCCAAAATGATGCACGCTTTATTCTATGGAAATCTCTATTGCCACATTCTCATTTCCGAGCAGATCCTTCATCTGCGTTGCCGTTTTATCGGTGATATGGCCGAGCCGCGTGTAAGACCACGAGTTGGAGCCGTAGAATACGACGATTTGATTCCCGGAATAAAGGACGATATCGCCCGCTTGAGTCGTCGTCTGCACA
>JAEEGL012123453.1_pt1 | contig 11285 bp, 5 predicted proteins | sample 9134231 | NCBI WGS metagenome assembly JAEEGL01 (sample SAMN16246548, study PRJNA631951) | gut metagenome | biome: gut microbiome; feature: rumen; material: fiber-attached | host: Bos | place: Iran: Karaj | collected 2018-10
GCAGGCGTTCTTGTCTCTGCGCGCAGGGGCCATGCCGGCGAATGTGTGGTGCCCCTTGGTCTTCGTCTGCTCGGTGGTGCCATCGCGATGGGCGATGGTGACCTGCTGGCCGTCGAGGAGTTGTCCGCGATGAACGCGCCCCACGGCGATACGGCCCGTATAGGAGCTGTAGTCGAGCGACGTGATAAGCATCTGGGGCGTACCCTCAATCTGCTGGGGAGCAGGGATGACCTCGACAATCTTATCCAACAGATAGGTGATGTCGGTAGTGGGCTTGTTATAGTCCTCGCCCATCCAGCCGTTCTTGGCGGAGCCGTAGACCACGGGGAAATCCAACTGGTCCTCGGTGGCATTGAGCGAGAACATCAGGTCGAACACCATCTCGTAGACCTCCTCGGGGCGACAGTTGGGTTTGTCGACCTTGTTGACAACCACGATGGGCTTGAGGCCTATCTGCAGAGCCTTCTGGAGCACGAAGCGCGTCTGGGGCATGGGGCCCTCGAAGGCGTCGACGAGCAACAGACAGCCGTCGGCCATGTTGAGCACGCGCTCGACCTCGCCGCCGAAGTCGGAGTGTCCCGGGGTGTCGATGATATTGATTTTCGTTCCTTTCCAATTAATACTGACATTTTTCGAAAGAATGGTGATGCCTCGTTCGCGTTCCAGGTCGTTAGCGTCCAACACCTGGCTCGACAGGTTCTGTCCCTCACGGAAGAGATTGCCTGCAAGCATCATCTTGTCGACGAGCGTCGTCTTGCCGTGGTCGACGTGTGCAATAATTGCAATGTTTCTGATATCCTGCATAACTAAAATTACGTAATTCTTCTCAATTTCGGGTGCAAAGGTACAACTTTTCTGCGAAATATTTGCGCGTTTCGCAGAAAATTCGTACCTTTGAACTCTGTTCGAAAGTACTTTCGCTCGAAAAAACAAAAAAAATGTGATTTTCTTTGGTTTTTTGCTCGCTTATTCGTACCTTTGCAGCCGCATTTCGGAAAATCCGAAGCATTTGACGACGTAAACCGCCCGTGATTAGGCTGGTCAGAACGTCCGAAAGATGTTATTGCAAACTTTATAATCACAATTAAACATTATGTATTTAGATCAAGCTAAGAAGACTGAGATCTTCGGCCAGTATGGCAAGAACGCCCAGGACACTGGTTCAGTAGAGAGCCAGGTGGCCCTGTTCACTTACCGCATCAAGCACCTGACGGAGCACCTGAAGAAGAATCACAAGGACTTCGGAACCGCTCGTGCACTGACCAAGATGGTAGGTCGTCGTCGTAAGCTCCTGAAGTATCTTTACAACAAAGACATCAACCGCTATCGTGAACTCATCAAGGCTCTCGGCCTGCGTAAGTAATCGAAACGCAAGAGATGTAAAGCATAAAGGCTCGCTGCAAAGCGGGCCTTTATTTTTTCTGTGCATCGGTCTTTACTGAATGGGCTCCTGGAGTTCGATGGGCACCCAGAACCAGAACGTAGACCCCACGCCCACATCGCCGGTAACGCCAATCTGACCGCCACTCTTTTCGACGATGGCCTTACAGATGGAGAGGCCAAGACCGGTGCCCTGCACGTAGTCGTTGAGTTTGACGAAGCGTTGGAAGACGGCCTCCTGCTTCTCCTTGGGGATGCCCGTACCGGTATCCTCGCAATAGAAATAGAGTCCGTCGCGCGAGGTGTTTCCGCCCACGGCCCGCGACTCCTTCCTGTAGCCCACGCGGATATGTCCCTCGTGGGTGTACTTGACGGCATTGGTCACGAAATTGGTGAGCAGCTGCTGCAAACGGCCCTTGTCGAGGTAGGCCTTGCAGGTGGTGTAGGGGTTTTCCTTCTGGAACTCGACACCAGGTTCCTGGACACGCTGGGCGAGCGTCTGACAGATGTCGTCGAACACCTTCGCCAGATCGACAGTCTCGGGTTCTATGGCCAGCGACTGTCCCATCGTAGAGGCTTCGAGGATGTCGTTGATGAGTCGCAACAGCATGTCGCAGTTGTTGCGGATGATGCGGATGAACTCGTGGCGCTCGTCGGCGGTATCGACAGTCTGGAGCAGTCCGCTAAATCCGACGATAGCGTTCAGCGGAGTACGGATTTCGTGGGTCATATTGGCCAAGAAGGCAGCCTTCATGCGGCCAGAATCCTCAGCGCGGGAGCGCTCCTCACGCAGTTGTTCCTGAGCTTGTATCAGACTAGTGACGTCACGCGATATACCAAAGTATTCAGTGAGTTGTCCTTTGTCATCGAATATGGGGAAACCAAAGACTTCGTACCACGTGGGGGTATCATCGACCGGTGTGCGGTCGAAGAGCATCAGCGTGTTGTAAGCCTTGCCTTGTTGCATGGCCTCCATCACCTCGTCCATCGCGTGCTCACGGGATTCATTCTGGATTGACGCGATGTACTCCTCGATAGTCTCCGTGTATTCCGTCTCACCGGGGGTGCGCATAAGGGAGACGACATTCTCGGCCGGACGATAACTCCAAATAAATATCTGGCATTCCTCCAGCAGGTAGCCGAGTTGCTGTTCATAGTGCTTGATGGCTTCGTTGACGGCCTGTAACTTGCGGTCGTGTTCGCGCTGTTCCAGGTACATGTCGCGCTCGGCAGAGATGTCGCGACTGGTAACGATATAGTAGACCAGGCGGTCGTCATCGTCGATGATGGGTCGGATGCGCGTCTCGATAAACGTATCAATGCCTAACGTCGGGAAGCGCATGGCTCGGCAGACATGAAGCGATTCGCGGGTTCCTGGGAGATATTCGCCCAAGAAGCCTGGCTCGTCGAACAGCGACATCTTGCGGAAGAACTGCTCGGAGGCATCGTCCATGTGGCACAGCTCGCGCATCTTCTGGTTGAAGTCGAGCAGGTGGCCCGCGGCATCGTAGAACGACATGGCGATGAGGTTCGTGTCGAAGATTTTCTGATAGCGGTTGCCCAGTATGTCGTTGCGACGCTCTTCCTCAAGCTCGCGGGTGATGTCGCGGCCGCTGTAGACGATATGATGAGCCTTACCGCCTTCGCGTTCTATCATGGCACCGCCCAGCACATCGACCCAGTGGGGTTCCTCGTCAGTGCCCATATTCACATGGAACTGGTACTCGCAGTGGTCAATTTCGCCAGCCTTCATGCTTTCGTTCAGATTGTGAAGTTGCATGCCCTGATTGCCAGCCATACGCTTCAAGAAATCCCGTCCATTCATCGGGAAGGGCAGCAGATGACCATAGCGGTTGTACAGCATATAGTTGCTGAGGTCGAGTTCAATGACGTAGAACTCGCCCATATTGATTGCCTTGTCCATCATCTGGTGCAAGTCATTGTTTCTGCGCACAGCAGCTTTGACACGCGACACCGTCAGGCGGCTCAGCAGGAAGGCGATGAAGCCCGCAATGACCAGGCCGACGAGGATAATGATGGCCACAGGTGACGCATCGTCGTGGACGCGCTCAGGGTGGAACCATTTGTCGTAGATGGATTGCAGTTCGCCAGCCTGTTCCAAGCGGGTGAATTCGTCGTCGATGATGTCAACAATCTCCTTGTCGTATCCAATGATGCGCAACTCGCCGGCAGGAATGTCAATGCGGTCGAGCACAAGGCTATCGAAATGATACTCCTGCATCTTGCGCTTGAGGGGTTCCTCGCCCCAGATGAAATAGCGGCTCTGCTTGTTGCGAACGGCCAGAAGCCCCTCCTTCGGAGAGCAATAGCGGATGCCAAAGGCTGAGTCGCAACGCTCCTGAATCTGCCATGCGGCATAGTCGGAACGCTTGACAAGAATGGTGTCGTTCTTGCCTAAATCGGCAATGTGCTGCAGGGGTGGCGTGTCGATGTGACGCACGGTACGCAGATTATAGTAGTTGATGTATTTCTGCGTAGCGACAAACGGACGGCGCTTATAAATGTAGGACAGGGCGTGGATGAGATCGGCATCATGGTGTTCGAACATCATGGTGGCTTCGTGCCACTCCTGCATTACAAACCTGTGGGGAATGTCCAGACGATTGAGTATCAGGTCGAGCACTTCGACATTGTATCCTGAAGGCTGGCCGTTGGAATCGAGAAATTCGAAGGGGCGGAAGTCCCAGTCGCAGACGATGGTCAGCGGATTGTTGTTGGTGTAGCCATAGAACTCCTTGGCCTGAACGGAGGCGACAGGTCCGATGCACAACAGGAGGAGCAACAATATGTCGTAGAGTCGTTTGTTCATTGCGTGGTCACATTATGGTTTTCTCACTATCTCGCTACACTTACAGGGTACTGATATCCAAATCATCGTGCCCGCAGCGGCATCGGATTTCATGCGGATTTTGCCGCCCATCTGGCGAATGAGTTCGTTACAGATGCTCATCTCAAGGCCGGTACCATGTTCGCGGGAAAGAATGAAGCGGTCGAAGATGTGGGGAATGATTTCTTCGGGAACGCCTCCATCAGTAGCATGAAGGGCTATGATAAGGTCTTCGCCGGTATAATCGCAACGGACGCGGACCTGTCCTTCCTTGGTTAAGGAGGCGGCAGTGGACACGAAATGATCGATGACGATGCCCAGATTCTGGGCGTCCACCTCGACAACGAGGTGCTCGTAGGGATTCTCGACGGAATAGTTGACTTCCGGACGCTGATACTGGAAGAATGCCGACTGACAGCGCGAATCGAAAATCGGTGAGAGGTCCGTCATTTGCGGTTTGATTTCAATCATCTGTGCATCGAGACGCGACAGGAAGAGGATGTCGTTGATGAGTGCTAGGAGGTATTCGGAATTGTCGCGGATTTCGCGGATGAAGAGAGCCTCGTCGTCGGAGGAATGCTCCTGCTCGAAGAGGTCGGAGAAGCCCACGACAGAATGAAGCGGGGTGCGGATCTCATAACTCATATTGTGGAGGAAGGCATTCTGCACCATCTCGACTTCGCGGGCCTTGCTGGTTTCCTCAGCCAAAGCCTCTTCCATAGCTTTCAGTTCGCTGATGTCACGAATCATTCCGAAATAACTGACAACCTGCCCAGCATCGTCTAGCGTAGGAACGAACGACAGCAGCAGGCTGAGCGGATAGCCGTCCTTGAGGCGAAGCGTACTCTTGATGGTGGCATTGATTGGCTGCTGCGAGCGGTTGTCCATCGCGTTGAGCACGCGCTGAGCCGTCTTCTTCGACTCGTCGTCGAGCAGCGAGATACAGCGTGTTTGCGTCATGCGATACTGCTCGTGACCAATCTGACTGTAGATGACCAGCATATGGGTATCGGGCGAATAGTCGATGAGACGCACGCCACCATACTGCAACACGAAGTCGATGTTGCGAATGTAGGTACGCGTCTCTTCGTTGGCCTGTTCAAGCTTGGCCACGTTCTGGCGCAGCTGGTTATAGGCCTTGGCTACTTCCGTCACGTCGCGGCCTGTGCCATAGACAGCCAGCAGTTTCCCGTCATCGGCTCGCACGGGAACGAGTTGGAGTTCGTAGAGCAACTCAGGACGCTTCAGGTATTTGTTCAGGGCACGGTCGTCGTCAGGGGCCTTGAAGAGCTGCGTGAGATAAGTATAGTCGATGTTCTCGATATTGACGTCGTCCATGCCCAGCACCTGCTGAAGAGTGATTTTCGACTGGAGAACCTGGTCGAAATTGCCCTTAAATGCGGAGGTAGCCTTTGGGTTCATGCCGATGATGACGCCATGCTCGTCGTAAGCCACCGTATCGACCATCGACGATTCGAAGATAGACTGATAGCGCAGCATGGTGTCTTTGACCTCCTGCTGGCGGAGTTTCTCGTCGGTGACGTCAGACAAAGTGCCGATGAGCACTTCGGGATGACCGTTTTTATCGCAATGTAATACAGAGATTTCGAGTGTGAAATAACGGTGTCCCAAGTGGCTGTTTGGTCTCGACTGCACGTCTAGGGTTACCTTTTCCTGCTCTTGGCGGCCAACCTGTTGCAGAGCGTCGATGACGGGGGTATGGTATTCTTCCTTAAGGGGTTGGATGAATACGTAAGGCAAGATACCCTCTGCCTCCAATCGTCCGTTGCTGTCGAAACGGGTGATGGTGCGGTTCTTCAGCGTATAAAGGAAGAAACGCACGTGACTGGTTTTCAGGATGAGCGACAAGCGGTCGTTGCTCTGCCGGATGTCTTTGGTCATCTTCTTTTCGTATCGCCGATAGACGAAATAGTAGCCCAGGAAGAAGAGTGTCAGCAACAGCATGACGAGGATGGCCTGCCAAATCCATGTAGGCACGCCGGATTCGGTACGCTCAGGATAAAACCACTTGTTCTGAATGGCCTGCAGACGTCCCGATGCGTTCAGTCCGGAATATACGCTGTCCATTTTGTGGAGCAGGTTGAGGTCGTGCATCATGAACTTGTATTCTCCGTGAGGCACGTTAACAGGCTTCAACTCCAAATCGTCGTACTGGAACTTTTGGATGAGCCACTTCAGACAGATGGTGTTCCACACGATGCGAGTATCGGGATTGTTATGGACAAACTGCACGGCTTCGCGCATGTCGTCGTAAATAATAGCATTGTTGCCCCAGCCGCGCTGCACCATAAACATATGGCTGAAACTGCCTCCATGAACAATGACGCGATGGTTAGCCAGATCCTCGTAGGTGTTAATAATCTGGGGGTCATCCTTTCTGCGAAGCACGCTATGGGTGAAAATCTGAATCACCGACTTGCCGTAGGTGGCATAATCGTCGTGAAGATGATCCTCCATACCGATTTTCAGGTCGCAATGGCCGGCCTTGAGGTCCTCCAGCGCCTCCTTAGTGGGTTTCAGCTTGATGACGTAGGGGATGTCGAGCTCCTGGAAGATCATCTTCAGCAGGTCGACGTTATAACCCACCGCCTCGCCGTTCTCGTTCAGGAATACATAGGGCCAAAGGTCCCAGGCATCTTCGTAAATGAGGGGGTGTTCTTCGGTATACACCCTGACAGAATCCTTGCCGGCAGCAGAAAGCGACAGACAGGAACAGGCCAGAAGGCCAAGCACCAGGAGTGCTTTGAACAGAGAGCTGCAGCTGGTGTACTTCATGAGGCTACAGGTTTTTCTTTCACTTCACGCACGTTGACAGGTATCCAGAACCAGAACGTTGACCCTTGTCCGACTTCACTCTGCAAACCTATCTCACCGCCACAGCGTTCGACAATGGCCTTACAGATGGGCAGGCCGAGACCCGTGCCCTGCACGTAGTCGTTGAGTTTGACAAAGCGCTCGAAGATGGCAGCATGCTTGTCTTGTGGAATTCCCGAACCGGTGTCTTCGCAATAGGCGTAAATGCCCTGCTGTCCACGACGTTCTTCCAAGTGATAACCCACGCGGATATGTCCCTGATGGGTATATTTTACGGCATTGGTCACGAAATTGGTCAACACCTGATTGATGCGATCGCTGTCCAGCCGTGTCAGGAACACCTCGTAGGGGTTGTCCGTTTGGAACTCAACGCCTGGCTCCTGCACACGCTGGCCTAGCGTCTTGGCCAGTTCCTCGAAGTCGCGTGAGGCATCGACGTCATGAGGAACTATTTCCATCGCATTAGCATCCATGTTGCTAATCACTAGGATGTCGTTAATGAGTCTGAGCAGCATGTCGCAGTTATTGTGGATGACACAAATCATCTCGCGCTTGTCGTCGGGCGACTCAATGGCCTGCAACAGGTCGGTGAATCCGACGATGGCATTGAGCGGGGTGCGGATCTCGTGGGTCATATTGGCCAAGAAGACAGACTTCAGACGTCCCGAGTCGTTGGCACGCTCCGTCTCGCGCTTCAGCTGTTCCTGTTTTTCCATCATGCTCGATATGTTGCGTATCAGTCCGAAGGCTCCCGTCAGTTGTCCATTTTCGTCGTAGACAGGGATGCTGTTTATCTGGTTCCACTGCGTCTCGCCACTATCGTGGAACACGGGACGCATCTCGGCCGTCAGACTCATCGGGCGCGTATAGTTCTTAAACGGATCTTCGAAACCCAACCGCATGGCTTCCGGTTCGTCGATGAAGTAATCCTCCATCTCCTCGTAGGTCAATTCCTTCTCCAGCGTACCCAGACCCTTGAAGAAGCTGACCTTACGATCCGCGAACGACGAACGCCAAGCTCGCATATCACAGGCTTCCATCATGTAGCGCAGCTCCTCTTCGTAGCGCATGATTTCCTCGTTGACCTTCTGAATCTGAATGTCGTTTTCCTTTGCTTGCAGATACATCTGTCGCTCCTCGGTGATGTTACGCACGGCCAGTGCAATATACACCAGTTCACCATCGTCGTCGCAAATGGGGTGCAGATGGATTTCCAAGTAGTCGTGGATGCCTCGCTCGGGAACGATGCTCTGCGAACAACACCATAGCTCTTCGATATTGCTCTTGTCGAGAAGCTCGTTGAAAGGCATGGCTTCGAACAGATTCATCGTCGAGAAGTACTCATCCCAGGTGTCGCTGTCGAAATGACAGATGTCGCGCATCTCCTTGTTGGCATCCAGCAGCCATCCTTCAGGACTGTAGAACGACAGGCCGATGATGGAGTGTTCGAAGACCTGACGGTATTTATCCGTCAGTTCCTCCTCCTTGAGTTCCTGCTCGCGCAGTTCCGTCTCGTCGTGTAATGTGCTGATGATGCTCTGGGGTATGTTTGTGCCGGGTGTCATTTCCACCACGCTGACGTTGTGCATGTAGCCCCACAGGGGTTGGTCGCCGTTGAAATCGAAATTCCAGCGATAGAAAAAATCGTCGCGCAAGGTCTTGCCGGCCATCATCCTACGGAAACGGCGCAAGGTCTCTTCTATGTCGTCGGGGTGCACATGGCTTTTCCATTCCTCGACGGTCAGCGCTCTTTCGGGGAAGATGCTGCCATAAAGCTGTTCAATAATACCCTCATGGATGGCAAATCGCACCACATTGCTGGCATTGATCTTAACTGCCTGTTCCATCATCTTACTCGTAAAGTCCGTTTCGGCCAAACGGCTACGCACGCGGTTTACCACGATACGGTTCTGGACGAGCATGCCCACAAAAGCCACTGCTATCAGCGCAATCACCAGGGTGGGGATGAACTGGAACGTCCAAGCGGCTGATATAATAAATAGGTATGCGTACATTGTCATATCTTGTGAATAGGATGATGTTTCTTACACTATGAGTTCGCGCCGTCTCTCTATGACCGATGCCTCGCAGGGGATGATGACCCAGACGGTGGTGCCCTTTCCTGCTTCCGACTGCAGTTCCACGGAACCGCCCATCTGCTGGATGAGCGTATGCACGATGGGCAGGTCGAGCCCCGTGCCGCAGAGTTCCTCGCCATTGTCACGCACAAACCGCTCGAAGACGTGGGGCAGCGTCTTTTCGTCAATGCCGCGTCCCGTATCCTCAATAACCACCGACAGCTGGCCCTTCCGGTATTCACACTTGGTGTGGATAGCACCCTTCTCGGTGTAACTGACAGCTATCGCGCAGAGTTTCTCTATTACCTTGCCGACATGTTCCGTGTCGATGTTGACCACCAACCGTTCGAAGGGGTTCTCAACAACAACCTTCACCTCGGGTGACACATTCACCAGTCCCATCTGACACCAGCTCTCAAAGAGCATGGCGAAATCGGCTTCCTCCCGCTTGTACTCTATCATGTTCGCATCTAGTCGCGACAGGAACAGAATGTCGTTCACCAGCGACAGCAGGTTGTTGCTGTTGCGGCGTATCTCCTCGACGAACAGCGGCTCGTCAGCCTCGTCGTGTTCCGATTCGAAGAGCTCGGCAAAACCCACCACCGTGTTCAACGGCGTGCGGATCTCGTAGCTCATATTGGTCAGGAAGGCCTGCTTCAGCAGCTCCGTCTCCTGGGCCTTCTTAGTTTCTATGGCCAGCCGGCGTTCCGTTTCCATCATCTGCGTCATGTTACGGCACATGCCGAAATAGCGCTCTACCCTGCCCTCGGCATCCTTCATTGGCACCATGTTGAACAACAGCCACACGGGGCGGTGCTGCTTGTCGCGGATCTCCATTTCGAGCAACACCTGTAAGGGTAGTTCCGTCCGATGGTCCATGCGGTTCAGCGCACTCGAGATGGTACGGCGGAAACGGGGCGAGCCCAGTCGGATACAGCGCAACTGCGACAAGTGTAACTGGGTCTCGTTGATGTTCACCGACACCTCCATCGTATGCGTTTCCGGATAGTAGTTCACCAGTCGCACGTCGCTCACCTGAAGGGCATAATTCACATTCTTGACGTAGGTCTTGATGTCCTTGGTTATCTGGCGCAGCTTCTTGAAGCCTTCCTGCTGATGATGGAACGACTCCACCATTTCCGTTACGTTACGGCCCGCCATGTAGACACCCTCTAACTCGCCTTTGGCATTGCGGATGGGATTGAACGTCGACTCGTAATACATCACCCCCCGCTGCTCGTAGTCGTGAATGCGCTGCGTCGGAGCATGCAGCTTGGCAAAGTCAATAATCGACGTGCTGCGGGTGTTCTCCAACTGGTGAATATCCGTACCGTTGTAGAAGGGGTTGTGCTGCAACAGGAATTCACCCGTCAGCAAGTCCTCACAATTCTTGTAGCCAAACTGGTGGCAGGCCTTTTCGTTGATGTCACTCAACACGCCAAACTTGTCGTAGAACACCATGTCCATCACCGACGAGTTGAACACGGTGTGGTAGCGTAGCAACAACTGCTTCACCGTTTCGCGGCGGCGCACCTCGTCAGTCACGTCATGCTGGATGACAAGCAAGTCCTCAATCTCTGAACGCTTCCGGCGACGGGCCACACTGACTGAGAAGTCGAACACGTCGCGGGTACCATCCTCCTTCAACGCGCCTTTTACACGCACATTGGCAGTCCGGATTCGGTTCTCACAGATGTCGAAGATGCTCTTGCGCAACTGTTCGAAGTCGTCGCGGTCGAACATCTCAGCAAATTCTATGGGGTTGTATTCTTTCGAGTATTCGCCATTCTCGTTGATGAATGAATAATGGCGTCGCCGCACGTTGTAGAAATACAGCCTCAATTTACTAGTCTGCAGCACCAGCGACAGACGGGCATACTGACTCAAACCCTGCGTCTTGGCATCTACTTCGCGATAATGGTAAATGAAATTATAGAACAGCAATAGAAAAAAACCGATTAGGAACGCAGCCATCACGTAGACGGTCATGTGCTCAAAATCAAATAGCTTTTCTATAGTTTGTACAACCTGTTCTGACATAGTTTTTAGTCTTCTAGCCGACAAAGATAGGGAAAAATAAGACAATCTCCAAATTTAAATAAAAAAAAATTCTTTTTCTTTGGTATTTTCCTCGCTTATTTGTA
>JAEEGL012157865.1_pt1 | contig 11285 bp, 8 predicted proteins | sample 9134231 | NCBI WGS metagenome assembly JAEEGL01 (sample SAMN16246548, study PRJNA631951) | gut metagenome | biome: gut microbiome; feature: rumen; material: fiber-attached | host: Bos | place: Iran: Karaj | collected 2018-10
TATTTATATGAAGGTTGAGTTTAATAGTGCAAAATACGGAATAACGGTTCCAGTTGGTAAACCATATGTTGATTTTACAACCAAACAAATACGTTTGATGCCATTTTCCGAGTTTTTCAACTCAATGTTCATCAGAATAAAGTTAAAATATATTGCGGAAGAGAAAAGATTTGTTTATATTATACCAGAAGACGGCGTTTCAACACAAATTGATGAACAAAATAGAAGAATAATTTTCAACCTTTTTGAAGTGAAACTTGAGGAATAAATGGAACACATTTTCAAAAAAATACGATTAGAAGATAGCAGAACCAGAACCCCTGGTATGATGCCGTTTATTCCTTTCAACCAAAAGGTAGAACTCAATGAAGAAGGAAAGTTCGAAGATTGATTGGTCCCGACTGTTAGCGGAGTTGTGAGCAACTGAGGTGGTTTTCCAGGAGATTTTGAGGTAAGCGGTAAAACAGTGTCGTATGCCTCCCTTATGAGAAAGTATTTTGAAATCCAGAAAATACTTTTAAACGGTATTAAATTGAAAGAGATAAGGAGAACTGTCAACAACTGCTTCTATACCGATAATATCAGAGATTGGGATACAAACACAAGTGCCTATACCGTTTGCGATGTTTCAAAATTTGGTGTTAACGGTAGAAGGTTGTATTACATAAAAAATCTTGTTACTGGCCCAGCGGAAGACGCTAAGATTGGTGATATTCGTTTTTACGATAACAAATATGAAGTTTGTTACGGTTATGAAAAAGACGAAAATGATGAAAAGATATATCACTGAAAAGAAATTGACGGGCAAATTGTCTTAACAAACAGATTAGCCGATTATATTTCCTGTGGTGCTTCTGATACAAGGGAACTTGCAGAAGATGTTATAGGTGTATATATAATAAAAAACGAATATAAAGGGGAAAGAACACCAGACTTTTTGTATTACACACAGATTCCAATGTGGATATCTTTACTTGAATATTTGAAGAGTAGGGGTTTGTGCTGTAGTAGAGAGTTTGATATGTATGGCGGTGAAGGGCTTCTCGACGAATTAACTGGTTTCACGGTTACCCCGTCAGCATATGAACCAATAGTGCCGTCTGTAGAACTCCCATTATTTTTAAGGCAAAATTATAGTGACATTGGTGTTTTAACGACATACGATGAAACAATGGACTTTGACCCAAGTCTGGTAGAAAACATAGGACTCACAAGCGAAAGAGTGACTGGTTTAACAATTTCAGCAGAGTCAAAGTTAACCACATTAAGGTCAAGGAAGAGGGTTTACAACAAAGATACTGGCATTTTGGAAGATTATATCATTGTTGATGGTGTAAAACAAGTACCATACGAGATTGGTGGCGACGGCGCAGCCTCTGCCAACACATTCAATACATTCTATATTGGTGATGGACGCTATGTTGGTGATTTCGTTACAAAAATCACCTATTATGATGAGGAAGGTAACGTAATTACTGGACAAACAGCAATAACTGGCGCTGCTGCATACGTTGAGTTTGAATATGTTATTGGTGGTGAGTTTAGTGGTGAGGAAATTATAGATGATGATGTTTGTGACATAACGTTTAGTGGTATTACAGAGGATGCCATTATAAACATGCCAGAAACTGGTGGTACAGTAAGTTTCGACTTATCAGCCTCTTGTGATTGGACTGCATATGTTATTGAGGGTGAAGATGAGTATCTAACGCTAAAACACACATATGATGTTACAGGGGCAACTGTAACTGATGATGATGTTGCCCTTACAATCACGGGTATCAGCGGTTTCGGTTCAATAGAAGAAATAAACGTAGAATCCAACACTTGGTGGCGTTTAATAGATATTCCAAGTGATAGAGTATCATTCTCAACCGATTATGGTGTTGACTTTAGAGATTTGTTTGTTACAGTAAACCCATATAATACTGGAGGCGATGAAAATATAGAACCTATAACCGCTGCAACAGTACAATATGGAACAAACTACGGAAACACAAAATATATTGTGCTTGAACAAGTGCCAGTATACATCACCATTAATGGATATACAAGTTACACTTGGGAAACACAGACAAGTGCGGCCACTGAAACGCCACAACCATTTGCTGTCAACTCAAGTTTTCCTGATTGGGAAATTATTTCAAAACCAGATTGGTGCGTTGTATCTAAAGAAGATGATAACGAGACGTTAAGTGTTGGGATGTTGATGAATGAAACAATATATCCAAGGGAAGGTGTTATAACAATTGGAAAGAATGGTGTTTATGCAACATTGTCTGTTTCACAAGAAAAAGGTACATCTTACTTAATTGACGTATTCCAGATTGTAGAGATTGAGGAAGGTGTCACTGGTAAGAGTTATGAAGACATATACCTTGACGGCGATGAGGAAGCGTTGTTCGGTGTTGAAATTTACGACATTGAGCATCTTGATACGCCAATATCTACTCCTTGGGGAATGGTTGATATTTCAACAACATTTAACGATACAGCAATCACCAATGATTATATTACAACGGGAGAGACTGGTTTTGTATTCACAAATATGTATACTGGTTCTGGTGAGGCGTATGGTACAGTCCACGTCTATATGGAGAACACGTTGAATTGCTCCGCTTCAACCCAAACAATATACTTGTCACAGTATGTTTTGTACGTAGCACCTGCAAGTGGTGAATGTGAGGATAAGGTGGATAGACAATTAAAGGAGTGTGACATTGAGTCTGGTACGTTAATTGATTTCTGTGATGACACGGAACAAAACTACAATGTTTTCACAAACGTTGAAACTGGTTGGACAGTAGAAGTTGAATACGGCCCATATTTGTCAATTGATTACACATCATTAACATACGATTGCACCAGCACGTATCAGAAAACACACGTTGGTTCTAATATAACGTGGAAGATTAAGAAAGAATATGTTGCAACGACTGGTAGCGTTGATGATTATCAGTATATTTGCCCAGATAATAGTGAGTGTGAACCAACAAAAGAAGAGAAATTCGCACAAATGTACGAAAGGGGGTACTTTGTTGAGTGTGGGGATTACACGTATGTTCATATAAGTGAAACACAATACAGAAATAGGGAAGATACTGGCGAAACATATACTACAGAAACGGCTGTTACGGTAGAAAACATTACCGATGAAAGCCCTGTATATATCAAAGTTGGTGATAGTTACTGGATGAAGATAGCAACACCAGATTGGTGTACTGTTATTCCAGATAATGGTTCAATGGATACAGAGGTTGGTGTGTTTGTGGAGAGCAATCCATACAATACGCGATATTTGGTGTTGACATTGGAGCAATACGAGAAGATATATGATGAGGAAGGGGATGAAATGGAAGTAACCCCGTTCAAACTCTTCGTAATCCAAGAACAATGCGAATCTGATGAACCAGAAATAGACGTTGATACGGATGAATTGACGTTCACAAGAAACACTGATTTTGCAAGAATACAAATTTCATCAAATACCAGCTGGTTGACGGACGTTTTTGTTGAATCAGACGGAGATGGTTGGCAAACTGGTTCTGTTGATGACCCAGAATATGGTATGCTTCCAACAAAATGTGCGGTAGTGTCCAAATTAACGGATGGTATATCATACGATTATATTAATGTAACAAATGATGCTGATACAAGCAATAATGGCTATTGGAAGAAAGTAACCACACCACCGTCAACCGAAAACATTGTGGAAGATAGGGGTGAATGGTGTACCGTAATACCAGAAGAAGGTGAAGGAACACAAATAGGCGTTGTCTTCGTCAGAACTAACAGCGGAGAAAGAGAAAGAAGGGCTAGATTGTTAATATCAGAAGATAGCAATTCTATTGAACCTCTTGAACCTACTGTTGTCAAGATACTACAACTGGCTGGTTCTGTTGATGTTGATGAATCACTATACGTCTCTTCTGGTTATACATATCCAAGTGGAGCAACAATAGAAGAACAAAAGCAATGGTTCGTAACTCAATATAACTTGGGTATATTCACCGATAATTATGATTTAGGAAACATGTGCAACACAACGGCAGCAATTGATATCTTCACGACACTGCCAGAAGGGTTTGAATACTACATCGAGTTCTGTGAGGGTATTGATTTGAGTGTGAAGGACGGAGGGGAAGATTGTACTGGTTTAACGTTGTCTTGTTTGAAAGATTTGAAGACGCTGGATGTTGTTTCAAATGGATATTGGGCAACAACACCAGTATTTGCTTCTGGTGAAACGCCGTGGCTACGTGTTATACCTTCAAATGGTTATGGTGACCAGACAATTGGATTGTTTGTGGATGGAAATGCATCAACACAAGAAAGACAGTGTGATTTGTCGTTTACTGGTGTTTCTGATTGTAATTGCACAAGCAGTGGTGAAACGTCACTTACAATAACCATTACGCAAGAAGCTGCATCGGCAATCACAATATCACCAACAGGCTTGACATTTAACCCTAAGAGTGATTTTACCACCGTTTATCTAACATCACAAAATGTTGGCACGTGGGGTGTTTCAGAAATAACAAATCAAGGTGGTACGTGGTGTAGTGTAATTCCTTGTTCTGGAGTTGGAAGTGATACGATTGTCGTGAAAGTTGCAGCGAACATTGGCAATGATAGAAGTTGTGACATAACGTTTACTGGTGTTAGTACAGCACACTCTACGACAAACTCAGTGTTGCACGTCGAACAAAAGGGGCCATATCTAACAGTTTCACCATCTTCCGTTGGAACGTTACAAGGGTGTACTGACTTTGCCTCTGTAAGTGTTAGTTGTAATACAGTATGGTCAGCAAGTTCAGACGCTGCGTGGTGTTCGGTAACGCCAAGCGTTGATGATATGCACGGAAACATAGCACCAAACAAACTCTTGATTTTTGTCAAGGAAAATACTGGTGAACAAAGAAGTTGTACCGTTACGGTAAAGACAATGGATGGTAGTGAGATAATAAGAACCGTGACGGTGACACAAGCAAAGGGTGAGGGTGCTAGAATTGAAACACCAAACGTATATTTGATGGCTGCAACTAAGACTGGCTTGACGTTTGGGTGGGATGCTGTTACTGGTGCTGATTCTTACGACATTTACTTTGACTTGGCAAGTAACCTTGAAAATGGTGGCAATCCTACGAGAGTTATGGATTCGTTTACTGGAACGGCAGTTACATTTACATCATTGACATCTTACTTGGCTTCGTCAGATGATGCCAGAGTCAATATACTTGGAGGGCAGGTATCTGGATATACACCAGAAGACAACTGACCCGTCACTACTGTTTTGGATAGTGACCATGTGGCACATAATGTTGTCACGTATGCATTGCCAAATGGCACACAATTCAGTTTGACTGGATTGACAACTGGTTTAACGCCAGCAACGGAATATGTCATCGGTGTCGTTGCACACTCACGTATGGGTACGGCAATCGGTGAAACACTTGAAGGACGATTTACTATTTATACTACACCTCCAGGACTTGACAATGAGCCTGTGGGTAATGATGAAATAAACTCTGATTACTGACCATTAATAGATACATAATATGTCAACACCTAAAACTTGAGAATCAGAATATAACGGCACACGTTACAGATTTACATTGGGGGATACTGGTGATTATCCTCTAAGGGTGTTCTGTGAGGTTGATACTGGTTGGACAGCAAACATTGATACGTGGGAACGAACAATGTATCCACCTATTATTGCTGTGGATTCTCGTACCATATCAGGTGTTACGTTCACTTGGGATAATGGTGACGCACCAGCCACAAGTGGTATGGTGTCTGCTTATACGACATATTGGGGCTGGATTGATAGTGGTGGTACAGAACATTATATTGATGGCTCTACAGCCACAACACAAACAAAAACAAGGGAATGTTCTGGCGCTAATATAGACCCTGGTACACCAATTATTTTGTGGGCGCAACAAACGCCTAACGAGAATGAATACTACGCTGGAGAACATTTATTACCATCATTGTTTACCAGTTGTACAATTACAACCTTGTCAAGATTAGCACCAGTTAGCGTGATTACACCAAACAAGTTATCACCGAGTTCATTCGAGGTTTCTTGGAACACCGTTCAACACGCAATTGGTTATACTGTTTATTTGTATCTTGGTAATGGTAACGATGGTGATACGCCAATATCATCTACCACAACAAATGGTACGGCGTTGACATATACAAATCTATCTGCCGATACAAGATATAGCATTAGAATCATTTCAAATGCAGATGGTATAGAATATGCTGATTCATTGTTGAGTTATTCAGAACATGTGGATTTGGACCCGTTGATAAAATTGGACCCACCACAAAATGTTACACTTACGAACACAACAAACACATCTTTAACTTTTACTTGAGACCCACCTGCCAGTACAAGTGGCTTAACTGGCTATACGATTTCTGTACAAGGTGGTAACACTTATGTAGTTGATGCCAATACAAGAGAAATTACCATAACTGGTTTAACGGAAAGTGTTGAATACACAGTTAGGTTCAAGTCAAATGGTGATAATCTAAATTATTGTGATTCAGATGAAGTGCCTAGCACTGGAATACCTCGTGGAGAAAGTCTGATTGTGACATCAGATAATTTCCCAAGTTCAGAATCACCAATTTGGGACCCTGACACTGGATATACATACGAGATTTTCCCGAAATCTCAACTTTCAACACCAGCAAGCGTTTACACGTCCGTTATTTCTGGGTGGACATTTAATATGGAGGATTGGGTGTCTAAGACAGCATTAACCCCAACACGAATTACGCTTAGTAGCAAGACATCAGATTCAATCAGCGTGTATATTACAACAACACCGCAGACTAACTGGCAAGGAAACTGTATCGTTGGTATCAATGAAGGTAGGACATATTATAACCCAACAACAACTACGGTAGACAAATCCACTACAGCCTATACATTTACTGGTTTGAGTATGGGTACTGACTATACTATATCCGTAAAACAAGAAGTTACGAGCAGCGACAGATATTTTGCTTGGGATAGCCCTTCGTTATATACATTATCAACGATGGGACAGGCTGGGCAAGTAACGAATTTACGTATGATATCAGCAACCGTAACCTCTGTAACGTATGCTTGGGATACTGGTTTGTATGCTGCTGGTTATGATGTTTATTTCAAGCGTCAAAAGAACTTTGTACCTACAACTGGTGCAACTGGAGTAATCAAACAACAACTTAATGCCAACACAACACAATATACAATAACTGGTTTGTCTGGGTCAACTGGTGAAACACTTGCCATATACAATATTGGTGTAGTTACGCGGGGCGATAATATTAATTTTGCTAACTCAGACATTGTAACAGCGTCTGGAGCAACACTTCCGTTGTTGAAACTATCTGGCTTTACAGTTACGGAAACACATACGGCAAGGACATTAAGAATCAATTGAACAACACCAACATACGGTGGTACACCGAAGTATTATTTAATATCATTTAACAATTACCCAAATTGGGATAGTAGGCCCGTCACCGCTTCAACTTACTTAGTAACAGGATTAACACCGTCAACAGAATATGAATATGGTATTACAGCAATTGGTGATTGGGTGTATAATATGGATTCTGATTTGATTAGTTCCACAACAACCACATCATCCGTTGTACCATTGGGTAACTTAAGTATCACTTGCACCGACAGACAAGCAAGGTCACTAACGTTTACTTGAACGTCAGTTGTCAATGCCGTTGGATATTTGGTAGAAACTGGTACTACATTATCAAGTTTTACGACAGTTGGTACTTATACTGCATTGACGGCAACGTTGACAAACTTGCAGCCTTCAACAACATATTATATTAGAGTTAGGGCAAAAGCAGACGTAAACTCAGATTATTCAGACGGTAATCCTTCAACTGCTAACGCAAAGACGCTTTCATTGTCAAAACTTCAACCACCAAGGAATATTACGTTGGTTGGTATGACATCAACAACGTTAAAATATACGTTTGACCCACCAGCAGACACAAATGGCTTGACTGGGTATAGTTTTTATTTGAACACCATCTTGTATCACATACAAGCAAGTAGCGCAACAAGGGAGATAGAGTTTAGGAACTTGACTCCAGACACAGAATATAGGTTGGATTTCCAATCTATGGGTAATCAGCAAACGGTAACCGATTCAGACGTTACAACGGTATATGGCACACCTTTATCAGAAAGGTTGGTGATTTCATCAAACAACATACCAAGTTCAGATACTGCCGTATGAGACCCAACAACTGGATATACTTTTTCTGGTTTACCATCTGGAATCAACGAGCCAGCACAAGTGTTCACAACAGTCTTTACTGGATGGACATACAACGAAACGGATTGGGATTCAAAGACAGCATTAACACCAGTTGCTATTCTTGTTAGAAATTGGGATTATCATTCTGCTGTAACAGAGTTTAGTACAGCGGAAGGCAGTAGTGTGTGGAATGGTAACTATTTGATTGAAGTGGCTTCTGGAAGAACGTTCACGCCATCCAATGTCGTTACCTCTTTCACAAAGACAAAATCAACAACCAGTTGTAATTTGGTTAACTTGTTGGAAGGGCAAGAATATACTATTAGAATCTATCAAAATTTAACAAGCAGTTCTAACTATTTTGTTATGAATGATGGTTCTTACTATACTTTTAGAACAAAAGAACATGTTGCACAAGTAACGAACTTAACAGCAGCAACAATTGGTGTTACATCAGTTACATTTACGTGGAACAACGCTTTGTATGCGATAGGATATGATGTGTATTTCAAATCTGGTAGTACAGTTACAACGGCAGATACGAAAGTAACACAAACTGGACTCACCAAACAATATACCAACCTAACTGGACAATCATACTATACCATAGGTGTTGTATCAAAGGGTGACGGTATAAACTTTGGTGATTCTACTGGCATGACCGTTTACACAGTTCGTACAGCAGACTTTGTTAAGTTAAGTGGTGTTACACTCACACTAACAGCAGTAGACCAAAGAACAATACGTGTTAATTGGGGTATTTCACACACCGATGGTGTTACTGGCTATACGTTGTATATGTCAAATCAAAACACAAAACCGAGTACGGCGTGGGCAACATTTACTGGGACAGCAACAACACAAACCAACGCGGTTGACTTGTCTGCTGGAACGACATATTATTTCTGGGTTGTTGCAAAAGGACATAACATTTACTACACAGATTCTGACCCTGTATCTGCAAACACAACAACATTAAGCCCAGAACAACTGCCAGCATCAACGCTCTCTGCAAATACCGTGACACAAACGTCCATAGAGTTGAAGTGAAATGTTTTGTCAGCATCTAACGGACATGCGCCAACGAAGTATAGGCTATATAGTTCAACAACTGCAACATATAGCAACTATGTGGAAATAACTAGTTGAAGTGGGGGTATTGCATCTTATACCTTCAATGGACTATCTGTTGGAACGGCATATAAGTTCTGGGTGGAAGCAGTAGGCGATAATCTTTGGACAACAAATTCAATCGTTAGCGGGCCACTAAACGTATCGACCGCTTCACAAATACAATTGGTTGTTACAACTGGTGCTACAACAAACATAACCACGAATAGTATGACAATAAACTGGACTGTTAACAATAATAATGTTGCAAGGTTCGCTATTTATTCTGGAACAACATCAAATCCAACATCAATTGTTGACGAGAATGTTAGTGGTAGTGCTAGAAGCTATAACCTAACAGGTTTACAAGCAAACACGTTGTACTATTTTGCAATTAGAGCAGTTGGCGATGGCACGACAACCATAACATCAGAAAAGGCAATAGGTTCAACAAGAACGAACCCGTTGCAGCAACTTTATATTACGAACTTTACAGCATCGAATGTTGCAACGAAGTCAATTACACTAACGTGAACCGTCAGTGGCTCACCAGTTGCTAATTATACAATACAGAAAGGAACTGATGCAGCAATAACAGTATCTTCTGCTGATACAACATATACATTCAGTAGTTTATCCCCAAACACACAATATACATTTAAGATAACTGCAAATGGTGTTACCAACCAGTCTATCTCGTCACAACAAGTAACGATTAATGCCACAACACAACAATTGCCACAATTGTATATCACAAGTTTCAATGTTAACTGGGTTTCAGCAAAAACGGTTAGCGTGTCTTGGGTTGTAAGTGGCTCACCAGTTGCAAACTTTAGTTTACAGAGAGATAGTGGTAGCATTATCACGGTTAATTCAGCGGAAACAACATATGATTTTACTGGATTAGCACCAAGTACAACATATACGTTTAAGATAACAGCAAATGGTGTTAATGGGGAATCATTAAGTTCTGCACAAAGTTCATTAACTGGAAGGACTATAGCAACGACAGGATTAACGGTAACGGTACAACAAGTGGCATCAACTAAGAACTCAGTAACGTTCTCGTGGTCTGTAGGGCCATCTTCTGTACCAGCAGCAGATGTTAGGTATTTCGTGTACACTGGAACAACAAGCCCAGCTAACAGTCCTGTTGCAATGGGTGTAACATCAACAAGTTACACTAAATCTGGTTTGAACTCTGGAACAACATATTATGTTAGAGTGTCTGCTACGACAACCAACGAAAACTATACTAATTCTTCTCCTACGGATATTAGCGTAAAAACAAATTATGTTGGAGCAACATCACACACACTAACGAATTTTGCAGCAACATACTCAGAAATACCAGCATCTGGGACAAATGGTAGTTATGTAACACCTACAAACGTGTCAGCAAGTTCAATTACATCATATACCGTTTGGGATTATGCAGGAACAGCCGTACCTGCCGATAACTATACAAATAGCGCAATAGTAAGAACTTCTTCATCACCAGCATTAACGTTTAGTGGTGTTAGCACCAACTCAACAACAGCGCTTGATTTTAACACTGCTACTGGTGGTGTGAAAGTTAATACAAGGAGCGGCATAACTGGTTCTCAATGGACAGTATATACAGTTTATGGGGTTTATAACGGCACAGTATCAAGTAATGGTATAGAAGTTAAACAAGAAAAGAATGAGTTTCTTGGCTATTCTGATTATGGCACACCAGTTGCGGCGGCAGATACATTTGTGTCTGGTAAAACAATACCAGCCAGCGCATATACGGCAACGGTTGGAACATCAACAAGCGATACCGTTAGAACAACGACAACAAAACTTAATGCAATAACACAACCAAGAATTGCAAATTATACGGCTGGACCAGTCCCA
>JAEEGL012737744.1_pt1 | contig 11285 bp, 9 predicted proteins | sample 9134231 | NCBI WGS metagenome assembly JAEEGL01 (sample SAMN16246548, study PRJNA631951) | gut metagenome | biome: gut microbiome; feature: rumen; material: fiber-attached | host: Bos | place: Iran: Karaj | collected 2018-10
ACGGGGAAAATATTTTCACTCGTAACACCAATTTTTCCTGTTGCCATTTTTTTATGTTGATTTAATGTTTTACAAAATTTTTTTCCAAAACAGCATTGTCAAAGTCTGTACCGAAGCCGAAAAACTGACATTATTTCAGATTTAGAACTGACAAGACTGACAATTGGATGACAAAATGACGGTGTGGTGGCATATATGTATAAAAAAAAACTGACGGATATTTGTCCGTCAGTTTTCTAAAATTTTATGGAATAATTATTAAAAATTATTCAGCTTCAGTAGCTTCAGCTTCACCTTCAGCTTCGCCTTCTACAGCTTCACCTTCAGCTTCAGTAGCTTCAGCTTGCTGTGTCAAAGCTTGAGCGCCTTGGATACCAGTTTGAACGTTTTGTTCTACAACTGCAAGGTCAACACCGTTGAGAGTTTTGATAGCTTCTGCGGTTTTAGCGTAATCGCTCTTAGCTTTAGCAGCTGTGAGGATTTCGTTAGCTTTGTTGTAACCGTCGATAGCAGCTTGAGCGTCACCAGCTTGAAGTTTCAAAGCAGCTTCGCCAGCTTTAGTTGTGAAAGCGAAGATCAAGTCAGAAGCAAGAGCGTTGTCTTTGTTAGCGAAGATTTTGTCTGCAAGAGCAGAAGCTTCTGTGTAGTCGCCGCTTGCGATAGCGGGACCTACTTTCTCGATTTCTTCTTGGTAAGCGGATTTAGCGCCGCAAGATACCAACATTACTGCGCATACGAGTGCAGTAGCGATAATTGAAAATACTTTTTTCATTTCTTTAATAATTTAGAATTTATTGTTTGTTTTGTTTATAGTCTTAATAGCTCTTTGTTTTTTTGCGGTGCAATATTAGACATAATTATCGACAATAATGTTAAGAAATGTTAATATTTTTGTGTTTTTTAGAAAATATAACACTTCTATGTTATTACAGCTATGTTTGAGGTGCATATAGTTATTGCATAATTCACTATAATAAGGGCACATAAGTGCAATTTCAACTTAGAAAAATGGCAAATCTTTTATATCTATTTTAAGAATTAAACGTATAACCATGGACATTGAATAACTAAAAAGAACTATTATGATAGGTACAAATCTCAGCACCAAGGCAAAATCTAACATTCTGTATATTGTATCAGCTTTTGTAGCGGTAATTACAATAGTGTTGGTACTTCATTTTTCGATACGCGGATTGGTGGCAAAGCATATCGAAAACAATATTGCGAGCGACCTTATTGGCTTAACTAACACTCTTGACGAGCATCACAAGGCTTTTAGCGTATCTAATTTGCTGCTTATTCACGCGGCAGAAAGCGATGTGGAGTTTGTGGGTGGAATAAAAGAGAGTTCGTCGCAAACAGCACTTGTGGGCAATCAAAACCTTCCTCTGTGGACAATGGGCGGCAGGGTTATTCAACATAATAATAGTTATTGTAAACAAGTGGCTTCGGGTCATGAAGGAAGCCATTTTACTATATTTCAAAAAGTGGGCAGCGATTATGTACACATAGCCACCACAATTGTAGGCAATGATGGAAAACCCGCAGTTGGCACAAAACTTACCGACTCTGAGGTGGTACGCCAAATAGAAAGTGGACAAACTTTTTTTGCCCGTACCGAAATTCTAGGAGTACCTTACATAGCTACATATAAACCACTGTATATCAATCGTCAACTTAAGGGTATTTACTTTACCGGTCAAGAAGAATCAAAAGTTCAGGCACAAAATACCGCCTTTAATGCACACAATATAATAGATGGTGGATTTACGCTTTGGACCTATGACCGTGAAAATAAATGCTACGATGGTAAATGGAGCAAGATTCCTGATGATATTTACAACATTATGTCGCAAAATAAAGACGGACAGCCACATAATGTAACATTTCGTTTTGAAGGTCACTCCTATGATATGACTTATATTCACGATGCTAATCTTGAATCGTTTATTTCGCTTGCGTATCCATCTTCGTCGAAATATAATGGTGTAGGTCAAACTGTGGTAACACTTGCTATGGTAATGCTTGCAATTGTGTCGCTTATGATGTTTGCTTCTAACCACTTAAATAATAAGATATTGCGTGCAGTTGGCGGCGAACCTAAGGATGTGGAACATCTGGTGCGCAAGATAGCCGACGGCGACTTGCGTATTTCAAAAAGTAGCGCACACAATGCCACTGGTATACTCAAATCGTCGTATGAGATGGCCGACAGCCTTAGAAATATGGTTGAAAAAATTACCGATGGAGCATCTAATCTTCAGGCTTCGAGTTCAGAAATTAATCGCACTACGCAAACTCTTTCGCAAAATGCCAACGAACAAGCAGCTACAGCCGACAATATTGTACAGTCGGTAGCCGATATTGCCGAAGAGGTAAACCAAAACGCTGACCTTGCCTCCAAAGCCGAAAAGTTAACACAAAAGGTAACTGCCGATATTCAGCAGATTAAAAAGGCACAAGACGAGAGTTACAATGCCGTTAAGGATATTTCAGAGAAAATCGACATTATCAATGATATAGCATTTCAAACCAACTTGCTTGCACTTAATGCCGCTGTTGAGGCTGCTAGAGCCGGCGAAAACGGCAAAGGATTCGCTGTGGTGGCTACTGAGATTCGCAAACTTGCCGAAAAGAGCAAAATCTCAGCGAGCGATATTGTGGCAGGTGCGGAGTCGAGCGTGAAAGCTACAGCCAAGTCTACACAACTGATCAACAATATTTTGCCCGATATCAATGAATGTGCTTCGCTGATAGAACGTGTAGAAAATTCTGCCGGCAGTCAACGGTCTACAATTCAAATGATAGATTTGTCGATAAAGCAACTCAACGGTGCTATCCAAGGTAATGCTGCAGCAAGTGAGGAACTTGCAGTTAGTGCCGAGGAACTCAACGGTCAGGCCGAGATGTTCCGTCAGAGTGCTGACATTTTCAAGTTGTAAGGCGTGTGCCTATTCACTTTCTTGTTTTTTCAGTTGGTCGATTCTTGCAAGAATTTCGGCTGCTTGCTTGTTGAGTGCTGCAATTTCCGATAGCGACGAATTGCCTTCTAATTGGAAGAAATCCATTGTGGAGTCGAGTAGTTCGGCTTGAGCTTGCGATTCGTCGGCACTTGTAGATAGCTCTTCGGCTGTGGCGGCGTTTTGCTGCGTGATATTGTTGAGTTGTTGCAATGCGTTGTTGACTTGAGCTGCGTTGCTGTTTTGCTCTATAGACGAGGCTGTAATTTCGTGAACGAGCGACGATGTTTTATTGATTTCAGGTACAAGCATAGCAAGCAGTTTGCCTGAGTTTTCTGCCTGTTTAACACCGTTGGTGGTGAGAGTGTCGATTTCTTTGGCTGCTGCCTGACTTTTTTCTGCTAGTTTTCGTATTTCGGAAGCCACTACGGCAAAACCTTTGCCCAATTCTCCTACACGAGCGGCCTCAATGGCTGCGTTAACAGCAAGAAGGTCGGTGCGACCAACAATTTCGTTGATGATTCCAATTTTATCAGTGATGGTTCGCATAGCTTCCACAGTGGTGCCTACTGATTTGTTGGCTATCTGTACGCTCTGAACCACTTTGTTGGTAATGTTTTCAGTTTCTTTGGCGTTGATGGCGTTTTTCTGAATAGAAGCCGTCATTTCTTCCATGGCGGTAGACACTTGTTCTGATGCCGATGCCTGTTGGTTTGAGCCTGCCGCCATCATAGCAGCCGATTTGGATAGTTCCTTGCCTGCACTGTTGACGTTTTGCGCCGATTGTTTTACATCGTAAACGATTTTTCGAAGGTTTTTTGACATTTGTTCAAATGCCATAAACAATTCTGTTACCTCGTTTGAGCCTTTGGTTTTGTATCTAAATGTGCAGTTGATATTGCCGGATGCCATTTCTCTACATGCTCGAAGCATCTGTGTGATAGGTTCGCCAATTTTGTATCCCAACATTGAGGCCATCAACACCGAAACTATCAGCATAATGAAAGCAAGTATGATAAATGTGCGCAATTGTCGTCCGAGATTGCTTGTAAAATTATATGTGTAGGTGCTGAATAGTACCGCCAATTTAACGCCTCCGCTGTTTGATACAATAGTGGCATGGTGTGATATGTCGTAATCATCTACAACATGGGTAGTGTTAGTATTAAACACTTCGGGGTGAACTGCCATGCTTCCGTAAATTTCTGCCAACGGTTTGCCTATATAGTCAGGATTTTGACATTCGCTTACCAAGGTAAAATTATTGTCAAAAACAACCACATTGACTGCGAGGGGTGATTTTGATTTGTATCTTAATGCAATTTTGTTGATACTATCAATAGGCATATATTCGATAAAAGCACCCAAAAATTTGTTTTCGTGATCGATGAACGGCACTGCTATGGGGAGCGTTAGAATTTTTTCGCCGGCGATGGTGATGAATTCGGCAGGCAGAATTTGTTGTACAGGGTTTTTGCGTACTTGATTGTAAACGTCAGGGTCTACAACATAACCCGGTTTGAGAACGGCCTTGCCACGCTCTTTGGCAAAGAAAATATTAAACTCTCCGTCGAATTTTTCGTAAAGCGGATCGTTTTTGAATTTATCGTCGTTGCGGTCGAAAGCGTTGTGCTCCCATTTAAAACCCGATAGTAATGCATCGGTATTTTGACAGAATCTTTCCAAAATGGTGTGAATGTCGCTACGTGTGAGCATTCCGGCAAGAGCTCCCGATTGTGAAGTCATAATCGACATTGATAGCGACTTGGTTTGATTGGTATATACGTTGATTTGGTGACCTATATCCTCAGCGCATCGAGCAGAAAGATCATCAATATTTTTGGTACCAGCCTCAACCATAAGCGACTTGGTATAAAGCACAAATGCTATAGTGAAGGTAACAGTAATTACTCCTGCCATCAATATGAAAGAGAAAATGATGTGACGGCTGAGTTTGCTGCCTTTAAATATGCCGCGTATTAGTTTTTTTATCTTTTTCATGGTATATAGTTTTTAAAGGTCGTACTGAGGTTTGTTGTTTGAGATTGCGAATATTTTGTCGGTGTCGAGAATGGTGACAAACCGGTTAATGTCTTTGAATACTCCGAATGTGAACTTTGGATCTACAATAGAATTGAGTTCTGTGGTAGGTACTATGTCGAGAGGTTTGATTTCTATTACGTTTTCTACGTGGTCGGCAATGGTTCCTACGGTGTGGCGTTCATCGAAATTCTCGTTTTTGACTGTGAACACTATTATTACATAATCAGACAATGGATGATCGGGAATGTTCATTATAGTGCGAGCATCGATAACAGGAATAATATCGCCACGGAAACTTACCACGCCTTTGATGTGCTTGGGCGATTTGGGTATTAGGGTGATGGGTTGTTGTTCCAACACTTCTACCACGGAGTGCACTTTGGCTGCGTAGATTTCTTCGTTGATGGCAAACGATAGATACGAGTGGTTTTCTGATTTGTTGTCCATAGCGTTAGTGGTTTTTGTGGGTTTCTACAAGGCGGATAAGTTTGTTGGTATCAAGCACGAGGGCTATACGTCCATCGCCGAGGATACTTGCTCCAGAAATATACTCTTGATATGCGAAATATGGTCCGAGCGATTTTAGTACCGCCTGATGTTCGCCGATAACCTTGTCGGCGGTGAGACATATGCGCAATTCTTTGTATTTTACGATGATGAGTGCTGTGGTGTCGGGCTGAGGGTCGCCGGTTTCGAGTAGTTTGCGAAGATTGATTACCGGCAGTGGATCGCCGTTGTAAACAAAAATGCGTTTTTCGGGGTTGATGCCGTTGATGGAAGTTTGAATACAGCTGTCAACTAAGTATAGCGGAATCAGCAGCAGAATGTCGCCGAGTGCTACAAGCAGCGAATCCACAATGCTGAGTGTTAATGGCAGTTTGATGGTGGTGATGGTGCCGAGATTTACCTCGCTGTCCATCTCTATTTCGCCACGCAGTTTGATGATGTGCTGTTTTACCACGTCCATGCCAACTCCTCGACCCGAAATGCCGGTGATAGTTTGAGCCGTAGAAAATCCGGGAAGAAATACAAGGTCGTAAAGTTGACGAGTGGTTACAGGTTGCCCGGGTTTCAAGAATCCCTTTTCAATAGCCTTCTGTTTTAGGTATTCGGGATTCATACCTGCTCCATCGTCTTGCACTTGAATAAACACATTGGCACCTGAGTAGAATGCTGTAAATTTGATGACGCCACGGTCGGGTTTCTTGAGTTCGCGGCGGCGTTCAACAGGTTCAATGCCGTGGTCGATGCTGTTGCGGATAATGTGCATTAGCGGCACGGCGATATTGTCGATGATGGTTTTGTCTAATTCGGTGTCGGTGCCTTCGGTAAAGAAGTCGATTTGCTTGCCGAGTTCTTTTGAGAGGTCGCGAATCAGTCGCTCAAAGCGCAGCATCATACTTTCAATAGGCAACAATCTCATGGAGAGGGCGTTGTCTTTGAATTTATTTGAGAGTTTGTCGATTTTTTCGTAAAGGTTGTCTAATTCTGGTAGATCGTATTTGTCGGCAATGGACTGCACTTGTGCTTTAGTTACCACAAGGTCGCTAACAAGGTTCATGAGTTCGTCGAGCTTGTCGGCAGCCACCTTGATGCTGGTGTTTTTGGTTTCAAAAGCGTCGATATTGCGTCCTATGATGCTCTCTTCTTTGGCAATGTTGTCGGCAGATGGCTCGGTCGGCGTTTTTACTTCAGGTTTTTGAACATCTATTTTGAAATCTTTAACCAAGATAGATATAGCCTCGAGGTCGAGATCGTTGCCCGACTCTTGTTGACGTTGCAGTTCGGATACAAATTCTGCATTTTGAAACAAGTCGTATGGAGCTATTCTTGTGATTTCAGCCTCGTCGTTGGCAAATAAGAATATCTCTTCAATGTCGGCAAGAGGTCGGTCGGTGGCAAATACAGCTTCCCAATACATGAAAAATTTTGATGAAAATTCTTCGCTGTCGGGATAGTTGTGCGGAATAATTACAATACCCGGAATCCTATCTAAGTCTTCGATAATACGCGTGAGGTTTACGCCTCGGCTTGTGATGTCGGCATCGGGTTTGAACGCCACATAGTATGTTGCCATTCCTATGTTGTTGTCATCGTTGTTGGTATTGTCAGGCGAAGTCGAAGATGTTTCCGAAGTGTTGTTGCTTGAATTTCCGGTGAGTTTTGCCAAAAATTTGCTTTGTTGTTCGGTATAGTTGCCTTCCGGCGTATTGAGCATCTGCCTGATGAGGTCTACCCCTTCCAACGTGGCGCTGATGAGGCTTTTGCTTACAGGTTTATGATTGTCGCGAATAGCACCGAAAACGTTTTCTACCTGATGGGTAAGAGTTTCAACGTCTTTGAAATCGTACATACCGCTTGTGCCTTTGATGGTGTGCATTACTCTGAATATTTTGTTGACACCGTCCTCATTATCAGGACTGTGTTCTAATTCGAGTAGAGCGCTTTCCATTTCGTTGAGCAGGTCGTTTACCTCTTCGAGATATTTTTGTTTAAACTGTTCGAGCATGGCGCGGCGGTATTGTGGTTAGCGGTGTTTATTCAATTGCTTTTTTAATTTGGTTGAGAAACTTGTCGATTACAAAAGGTTTCTGAATCCAGCCTGTAACTCCTATTTGACGCGAACGTTGTCTCTTTTCCTCGTTGATTTCGGTGGTGAGCAATAGTATCGGCATATTTTTGTAGTCGGGCAGTTGTTTTACAGCCTCGGCAAGTTCCAAACCGTCCAACTTTGGCATATTGAGGTCGGTAACCAGAAGGTCTATTTTTCTGCCGTCGAAATATGCGAGAGCGTTTTCTCCATCAGATGCTTTGAGCACAGAGTAGCCGGCTTGTTTTAGCGTAAACTCGATAACGAAACGAGTGTTTTCAAAATCGTCGGCTATGAGTATGGTTTTCTGCGTGTTTTCTTCTTCCTCCTTTACCGGTGAGATGTCTTTTGAGTAGAAAATCTGCGCTTTAGGATTTTTTAGAATTTGACGGAAAATGTGCGCGTTGTCGCTGAGTTTGAGCAAGTAACCTCTTGCTCCGGCTTCAATAAGGTCGTTGACATATTTTTTGTTGTCGTACATTGATAGGCCAATGATCACAAGGTCGGGGTTGATTTTGAGTGCTGCTTTGGTGGCTTCGATGCCATTCATCTCGGGCATCTCTATGTCGATAAACACGAGGTCGGGCTTGCATACGTTGAGCATATGGAGAAACTCTGTTCCATTTGACGCTTCGGCTATGATGTCTACTTCGCCAAGCTTTTGCAGCAGCGTTTTGATTGCGTTTCTGTATACGACTTTGTCGTCAACAAGAATGATTTTAATTTTGTTCATTGTCGAAATTATTAGTTGTATCTTCTGTTAGATTTTCTTGTGCAATATACGGAATTTCTATGAAAACGTGAAAACCTTTTTGCTGTTTTGTTTGAAAATTACAAATTCCGTTCAAAGCTTTTATTCTGCCCTCAATGTTTGACATGCCCATACCAGATTTTTTGTCTTTCATGGCATCAAGGTCAATGCCCAGTCCGTCGTCGGCGTATTCAAGTTGGATAGTGGTTGGCTGACTGGTGAGACTGAGGGCTATATTGTGAGCTTTAGCATATTTCAGTGTGTTGTTAATTAACTCATGGATAATGCGATAGAGAGTTAATTCAAGGTTTTTGTTGTCGATTTTGCGGAAATTGGTGTGGGTAAAACCTACTTTGATAATTCCCGCTGATTCTATTTGTTCAATAAACGACGTGATGGTGGCAACAAGTCCAAACCGTGTAAGTATCACAGGATGAAGATTGTTGGCTATTTCTTTGGCACTTTGTATTGCTTCGTCGACAAGACTCTTGGTTAGCGACAAGGTGTTGAGCATTTCGGTTTTTTCCATCTCGCCGCTGAGTATCAGGTTGATGTAAATATTTATGCTTGACAATAATGCGCCAATACCGTCGTGCAGTTCCATTGCCATACGGGTACGTTCGCGTTCCTCGGTGGTGGTGATGGTGGAGAATATTGCACGGTCGATGTCTTTTAGTTTAGTGATATCGGTGATAATGAGCATCCAAAGTTTAGAGTTGCCCACATCGATTTTTGAACAAGTGGTTTCGTAAAACTTCTTTGTGTTGTCGCTGGCAGTGTATGGCATTTCTGCCACCTCGTATTTGTCGCTTTGGGCGGTGCGTTCGAGCAACTGTGTTATGCTTTTGAGAGCGTCGCCTTTGAGCAGCGAAGTAATGTCGTGCTGAGAGTAGTAGCCTTGTTTGAGGTCAAACATTTCGGTAAAACGGCTGTTGTGGCGCTCAATCTTCAAGTTGCTGTTGACGATAACAATGGCATTGGCACTACTTTCAAACAATTGGTGAAGCTCTTGGTCGCGTTTGCGGATGCGCAATTCAAAACGGTTTTTGTTGAGTAGGTTTTTGATAAGTCCGCCCACTGTAACTATGGTGTAGATGGTGTCGGGCTGTATCGACGATTTGTCGTTTTTGCCAATGTAAAACGCTCCCACCAATTGCGATTCGAGTTTTATGGGGTAAATGATGAACCTATGGTTGCGTTTGGCTATCTCTTTGGGCAATTGCGGTGCCTGAATGTTGCTGATAAGTTCGTTTTCTTCGGTCTTGAGCAATTGTAGAAACTGCGAGTAGTCTTTGGTAGATGGAGGAATGATACCATAACGGCAATGATCGTTGTTGCTGTTGATATAATAGTATTCGGTTTTGCCGTCGGTACGACCGAGTAGCAACACAAGTTCGTCGATTTGGGTAATTTTAAACAACGATTCGGTAAGGTATGCCATACACTTTCGAATCTTGGTGATATGCGAAATCTCTACCGTTATCAGGCGTAGATTGTTTTGTAATTTGGTGTTCTTTTTGAACCTTGACACCGATTTTGCACGCATAGTAACGTCGTCGGCATCGAAAACAACCAAGTCGGGCTCCTTGTCGGCAAAACTGATTACCGATGCGTGAGCTTCAATTACCACAAACACCATATCTTTGTCGTGGAAAATAAATCTTCCCTCGGTGTCGCCTCCGCTAATTACGCGGTTGAAATATGCGTGTATAGTTGCGTTTTCGTCGTCGTAGTTGGCAATCTCCCATATTTTTTTGCCAATGATGGAAAGGCAGTCGATGCCAAAAATCTTTTTACAAGCAGCCGAGGCAAGCACAATGGAGCCTTCGGTGGTGGTAACAAATACGGCATCGTTGATATTGTCGGTAACGAGCGACAGCAGACGAGTTTTTTCGCCAAGTTGTTTTTGAGCAAGGTTTCTGCGGTACAACTCGGTGCGAAGATTGTTTTGCGATTTAACTAACTGAATGTGATTTTTGATTCTACATTCGAGTTCTTCTCGTCGAAACGGTTTGCTGATGTAGTCGACAGCACCAGCCTGAAGACCTTCAATTAGACTTTCCTTGTCGGAACGTGCCGTGAGAAATATTATTGGAATGTTGGCAATGTCGGGGGTTGCCTTCATTTGCCTACATGTTTCAAAACCGTCTTTTCCGGGCATCATCACATCGAGCAATATAAGGTCGGGGTGATGTTCGGTAGCCTTTTGAATGGCGCTGTCGCCATCGTTGGCTGATATGAAATTGTACTCGCCGTTGAGCATTTCGTACAACATTTTAATGTTCAGTGGGTTGTCGTCTACTGCAAGTATAGTTTCGCGTAATGATGCCATAAGTAGTTTAAATTTATTGGTTGTATTGTTTGTTAGTAATCTGATTGATAATCTGCAGCGAAAGGGTGGGGGGATAGCCTCGTCCGGCACAGAAACGTAGCAGTTTGGCTTTGGCTTGTGGCGTTGATAGGTCTTTGATTCCTTTGGCTTTTTTAGCGGCTTCTGCCATTATGGTTTCTTTTTGCTGATCGTCGGAAATCTGGCTAACGGCTTCTTGTATTGTGTTTTGGGCAATTTTTTTTGCCGAAAGTGCTGCAGCAATTTTTTTTACACCCCACTTGTCGAATTTTGCCTTGTCGCGGGCAAAGGCTGTGGCAAATCTTTGGTTGTTGATAAAATTATTTTTCACCAAAAAATCTACGGCTTTTTGACAGTCGGCAGATGGCACACCTTTTTTTTGAAGATATGCAAAAGCGTCGTACTCGCATTTTTCTTTTTGCGAGCAGAGGGCGGCAAGCCGGTCTAACAATATGTCGTAGGTGTATTCTGCCATCAATTATCTGCTTCTTTAAATTCGTAGAAAGTTATGAAATATTTTCCTTTTCTCAAAATAAACTGCAATTTTTCTTTAAGAATTCCTTCGGAGTATTTCACATCGTAGGTAATAGA
>JAEEGL013768146.1_pt1 | contig 11285 bp, 8 predicted proteins | sample 9134231 | NCBI WGS metagenome assembly JAEEGL01 (sample SAMN16246548, study PRJNA631951) | gut metagenome | biome: gut microbiome; feature: rumen; material: fiber-attached | host: Bos | place: Iran: Karaj | collected 2018-10
AAATATGAAGGCAGTTATCATGGCAGGTGGTTTTGGTACCCGTCTGCGCCCAATTACTTGTAACATCCCAAAGCCAATGGCTCCTGTAGCAAATGTTCCAATGATGGAACACATCATTAATTTGCTTAAGCAGTATGATTTTAAGCGCATTTGCTCTATTCTTTACTTCCAGCCAGAAGTAATTACCAACTATTTTGGCGATGGCAAGAAGTTCGATATTGAAATGGAATATCAGATGGCGGCCGCTGATTATGGTACAGCAGGCAGCGTTAAAAATACTGAATCCAAGCTTAAAGACGAACCTTTTATCATCATTTCAGGTGACGTTTTAACAGATTTTGATTTGTCAGAAGCTATCAAATTCCATCAGGAAAAGAAAGCTATGGCAACCATGGTTCTGACAAGAGTTGCTAATCCTCTAGAATACGGTGTTGTAATCACTGGCGAAGATGGAAAGATTATTCGTTTCCTTGAAAAGCCAAGCTGGGGCGAAGTATTCTCAGATACAATCAACACTGGTATTTACATTCTTGAACCTGAAATCTTCAAATACATTCCAGAAAAGACTGAATTCGACTTCAGTAAGAATCTTTTCCCATTAATGCTTAAAGAAGGCTTGCCTCTATATGGCTATATTGCAGATGGCTATTGGAAAGATATAGGCAGCCTTGATGAATACATTTTGGCTCATCAGAATGTTCTTAACGGCGATGTACGTGTTCAGCTTCCGGGTGAACGTTTAAATATCGTCGGTCGCGATGTTTATGTTGGCAAGAACATCAAGATGAAACAGAACAAAGTTAAACTTAAAGGTGGCGTTGTAATCGGCAATAACTGTGTTATTGAAGATGGTTGCGAACTTGAAAACTGCGTAATCGGTGATGATTCTGTTGTACATAAAGGTGCGAGACTTAAAGGTACAACCGTTTGGTCTAATGTTGAAATAGGCGAAAGAGCAGAACTCGGCAAAGCTGTTATCGGCAGCAGAAGTAGAATCGAAGAAGGCGCCGAAGTTGAAAGCGGTGCAATAATCAGTGAAGATTGTATAATCGGCAAAAATGCTGTTGTGCGTGAAAACGTCAAGATATGGCCGAAGAAGGAAGTTGAAGAAGGTTCAACTGTTCTTTATAGTTTGATTTACAACGATAAATGGAGCAAGAACCTCTTTACAGATTTCGCTATATCTGGTCTAGCCAATATTGAAATTACTCCAGAAATGGCTTGTAAACTTGGTGCTGCTTATGGCTCAAGCCTTAAGAAAGGTTCAAGCATAATCGTTTCTCGTGATGCTACAAAAGTAAGCAGAATGATTAACCGCTCTATCATTTGTGGTTTAACTTCTGCAGGTATTAATGTAGCTGACCTTAGAGCTACTCCAGAACCAGTTGCACGCTACAAACCAAATGCTTTCTTAAGAGACGGCGGTGTACACGTAAAGATGGCTGACGATAATCCAAATCAGCTTGAAATAAAGATTTTCGACCAGCAGGGTCGTGATATTTCTACAGCTACTAAAAAGTCTATTGAACGCTTATTCAACCGTGAAGACTTTGTTAGAGCTAATGTCGTAGAAGTCGGCGAAATCACTTATCCACCGAGAGTTCCTGAAAACTACTGCGAAGAATTGCTTAAGAGCATTGATGTTAAAGCAATCAAAGAACGCAAGTTAAGAATCGTTCTTGATTTTGCATTCAGCGAAGCTAGTGGCGTATTCAACTCATTCCTTGGTAAGCTTGGCTGCGAAGTTATTACTCTTAATGCTTATCATGATGAAGATAAGATTTGGGATCTCTCTCAGGAAAAATCCCGTGAAACAGTTACTACAATGGTTAAGTCTTTGAATGCAGACCTTGGCGTTATTATGGGTAATGGCTCTGAAAACATTACTATGATTGATAATAATGGTCGTGTAATTCAGGGTCAGAAGGCAATGCTCACTTGGGCTAAGATGATATTCGATCTTAAACCAGGCGCAACTGTTGCTGTTCCTGTTTCTGCAACTCATCAGCTTGAAAAATTAGCTACAAAATCAAAGAGCAAGATTATTCGCACAAAGACAAGTGTTAGAGCATTGAATGATGCAGCTCTCAACAAAGACATCGAAATCTGCTTGGATGAAAAGGGCGGAACAATCTTCTCTAGCTTCCAGGCTGCTTTCGACGGTATTTATGCAACAGTTAAACTTCTCGAAGGTATTGCAAAACTCAACAAGTCTTTAGCAGAAATAGTTGATTCTGTTCCAGAATTCTATACTCGCACTCAGAGACTTCCATGTCCATGGGAAGCCAAGGGCAAAGTTATGAGATATGCTATGGAATTCGCTAAAGACAAAGAAACTCAGCTTATCGACGGCGTTAAGATTTTGATGGGCAAGGGTGATTGGGTTCTCGTTCTTCCTGATCCAGATAAGCCATTCGTTAATCTGACTGTTGAAAGTTCTTCAGCAAAATCTTCTGACGATTTACTCAAGATGATTACAGAAAAAGTCAACAAATGGAAAACTGCTGACTAAGCTGAAAACTGAAAGATAGAAAAAAAAGACGCTTGCATTAGCTAGCGTCTTTTTTTATCAGAATAAGAATTTCATAATAATTGCTACTAGAGCGATACCCCAGAATATAGCACCAAAAGTAAGAAGTAAAATAGTTGCTTTTGCTTTGGCATTTAATTCGGCCCAACCAATTTTTGACAAGAATGAATCATTAGAATTTGATGAAGATGTGGGAACTGAGGTAGAAGTTGGGGTAGAAGAGATTATTTCTTTTGTACTGGTAGTCTTTTTGATATTTTTATAAAAACCACTTGCTTTAACATTAGCAACAGGTTTCTGTGTTGGCGTTTCAGGTGTTCCAGATGATTCTTCTGACTTAATTCTTTCCTCATATTTCTGTTGAGCTTCAATTAATAATTCTTTAGGCCATGGATTACCACCTAATGCTAAAGAAACTTTTTCGCTCACCATTTCTATGATTTTTTCTCTTTGAGCTCTTAATAGAGTTTTAGAAGTTTTATGAGCATAATATAAATCGTTAACCAGTTCTCTGTCTGGGTTTGCGGCAAATACTAAACCTATCTTTTCAAGAAGGTCTTCAGATGTTTCTTTTGAGAAAGATATTAAATAGGCGTCTCTAACCAAATTAAAATCAACAAGCATCGCTGTAGTTATTCCGATAGTTCTTTGTTTTACGTTTAATGATTTTAAAAGGCTTAAAACCATATTTATAACGCTTTCATTATCTATTGATTGGAAAGCTCTTGTAGCGGTTAGTCTTACCTTTGGATTCTTATCCTGTAAAAGCTGTGGAAGGTAGATACAAAGATATTCAGGGTCTAGTTTTTCAAGAACTTTTATAGCTGCACGAACTACTTCTGGCTTATCTTTTGTAATAAATGGTTTTACATAATTAACATCTTCTTCAGTTCCGTATTTTTTTAAGAGTCGAAGTATTCTAACTGTTTCTAAATCAGAAGTTCCGTTTAGTAAAGTATCTATAATCAGTTGATGATTTTCAACAAAATAGCTTTTGCTTTCATTAGAGATATTGCTTGAATTGTAATTCGCATTTGTTGCGTATAATTGTTCTATAGCAGCCGATTCTTTTTGGGTTGAATGTTTTTGAATAAGAGGCTGTAAAATTGAACGCAGACTACCAGTATCTAACTTTTTTAAAGCTTCTAAGGCTGCAGCGATAACAGTTGGGTTAGGGTGTCTTGTTAATTCTAATAAATCATCTAAATCTTGGCTATTCCCGTGCTTTTTATAAAAATAGCAGAAGCAGGGAAGTATTTCTTTTGGGAAATTTTTCCAGTTAGCAGATTTAAAAAAGTCTGATGCCATGAAAGCTTCAGCTTTATCAATAGAAGTTATTGCCAAAGCTAAATCATCTAATCTGTCGGGGGAGCGAAGTAGCTTGTCTAAACCCTGAAGAGAAATTTTAAAAGCTGCTCCTTTAAGTTTGAAAGCAGCTAATCTAAATGATTTCTTCAGCAAAAAAGCAAGGACAGGATCCTTTTGGATTGTCATCGCTTTTTTTATAATGAGAGCTGACTCTCTCGTAGGAGTAATTGAATCCAAATACTCTAATGTTTCTAGAAAAGTAGTTGGATTATTAATTAAATTAGGAGAGAGCAGTTCTTGTATATTGTACTTCGCGTTTTGGTTACCCACTTTTTAGAAGCCTATAGCACCGCCAAATACTAGATTGGGGTCGTCACCTGTGATATTCATACCGATACATTCAAGCTGGAAATTATCATTTCCAAATCTTACACCAACATGGGCTCTATGTCTATCAGGGTTGCTCTGGTATGCTTCAAAATCTCTATAGTTTGCTACTTTGAATTCACCGAACAGAGCCATGCTTGATGCTACTTGATATTCTACACCAAATCCGCCATAAACAATATTTTTCTTATCAATTTCGATAGAATCAACATTATTTAACCAAATCGTCTGTTTTTTGGTGAATGAAGTGCCAATATTTACATAACCGCTTAATCTATCAGTTATTTCTTCGGAAAAAGAGAAATAGATATTTCTCATATGTTCAAGCTGTTCAATATCAAGATTGTTCATGTCTTCTGATGACATTGGAGCAAAGTTGAAGCCGAAGCAGTAGTTTTTCCCTTCATTACCGGCTGTATATTTCATGCCGAAACTAGTTACGTTGTCGTCGGATTCAATTTCTTTTATATGAGCATCATTTGTTCTTTTATAATGAAGATTGGTTGCGGAAAGTTCAAATTCAGGTTTAGGATTATAACGTAGAGCGATAATGCTTTCGTCTTTTGTATTTTTTATTTTCCCGGCATTGGTATTCATTTTATAGTCAGTGCTTGAGCCTTTGCCTGAAATGATGAACTTGGTTTTTTCATTGTAATCTGGGGTCGGTATTGTGACTAAACCTGAAGTGCCGCTCATTGTTGAACCAAGATGGTATTCCGGTAATGCATCATTTGATTCATTTGTATATACATCTTGATGTCTTGCGAAATTTAAGTCTTCATCTTCTGGAATTGCTTCGAGAACTTGGGCTTCTGCCATGAGGGGGAGGAACAAGGCAGCACCCATAATTAATCCGATTTTTGTAAGATTTTTCATAGCTTTTTCCTTAGTTGTTACCTTGTTCGTAGTTAGTCCAGTAGGTAGTTTGATTGCTCACTACTTTTAATGGCGTAGTAATTTTACAATTTCCATTATCTACTATTTGAGTCCACTGAAAATCATCATAAACCTGTGAACGTTGTTCTGTATTTGGTATAGCTGAACTATTACTAATATAAATTTGATAAATTCCTGGTTCTATATGAGTAAGTTTGAAAGACCCGACTAAACCATTATTATCACTTTCTTTAGAGGTTTTCGTCGTTAAAATATAGCTTTTATCAACATCATACCAAGTTTCTGTTATAGTACCACTTACAAGATTCTCTGTCTGAGTTCTTTCAATTAATCGATATAGTCTTACATATTGTCCAGGGATTCCTTTTCCTTCATTTTCACCATTACTTTCATCAACATATCTACCAGTACTTGAACCATAACCATCTTTGGTATCTTCTATCATAGTAAAAGAAAGAGGTTTATCCATATCGTTTAACTCTTTAGAGCAGGTTAAAGTTTCAAAACCTTCCTTTGATATTTCTATATTGTTATAACCTTTTATTATAGTATTTTCTGCTATAATAAGTTTACCTTTTAAATCTGTTGCACCAATATTTTCATTGTTGATTTTTATTGTAGCAAGTTCTAAGGGTGCTCCAGTATAAGCAGAAACAACTTCAAGTGTTAGATTTTTTATATAATCAGGTTTGGTTGATAAATCTATAATTATAGAAATATTATAGGGACTTACTACTCCAGAATTATCTATCCCAATATCATAACGAACAGGGATTATTATTTCATTTTCTTTTTTGTCTTCATCTCTAATTTCTATATAATAATTTGCATCAGCCTTGACTCTAAAGAATCTGAAACTTCCATCACCTAATACTGTTGTTTCATCGACAGGAATAGATTCTTTTCTATATTCTTTATAATACAGAGTAGCAGTAGCACTAGAAATCAGTGAATTATTTGAATGTTTTACAACGCCATTTACTGTTGTATAAACAGTATTATCGTCTGTAGAAGCATTAGAAGATTTCAACAATAAAACATAATTATTAATTGAAGGTTTACCTTTAGTAATAACACAAGTTGAAGGATAGTTTGTTATTTCATATATTTCTGAATCTATATCAATTGAATAGTTGCCATCTTCAATATCCAAAAAAGAAAATTTACCGTCACTATCTGAAAGAATACTTTTGAAAGAAGCTCCATTTTTCCTTAGTAAAACAGACATATTTGCTAGAGGTTTGTTATCAGAATAGTTTAATATATAACCTGAAATAGAATTTGTTTTATTGATTACTATATTTATATTAGATGGACTTACAGAACCATTATTAACTACGATGGGGTAACTTGTATTATCAATTTTGATTGTATAAGTCTTATTTTCATCTGCTCTTATATTATAAAAACAAAAACTTCCATCACCTAAAACATATGTGGTATCGATAAGAGCATTTGAATTATCATAAAGATATATATAATTATCAGTAACAGGATATTTATCCGATCTAGATACATTTCCTTTAATTGTCAGCAATTGACTAGTTACTCCTGGAGTAAGGAATAACATATAGTTTTCAGGATAAGTTGAACCATTGCTTATTAAACAATAAGATGGTTTTGGGGTAGTTAAAGTATAACCATCTGCTGTAATTCTTACTGTGTAAGTACCATTTTGAATGTTTGTAAAAGTATAATTACCTTCAGAATCGGTTAACTCACCTTTTACAAATTGTCCTTCGTAATTATAAAGTTGAACATAAATGTTCGACATAGCTTTATTGTCTATAGAATTTAAAACGACACCCTTTATTTTTCCAGTGCCTATTGTATCATTTCCTAAACTTCCCATTAATGCCGAAACAGGCGAAGAGTCGGTTCCCTCAGAACATCCGAGAAGGAAACAACCAAGTATTGCGAAATAAAGCACTGTCAAGAAGATCAGCTTTCTGTCGCGATTCATATACAATTCCCCCAAAACGTAAAAATATTTGTTTTCGTATCGGCAACCTTCTAAATATGTTTAACGAAAAAAAGTGCCTTTTAGGCACTTTTTCGTTAAACATATTTAGATAGTTAATAAGTTAGGGAAATTGAGAGCTGAGAGTGAAACTAATTTTAATATTATTGTGCAAGTTTCAATGCTAATGGATAAATAGTTTCAAAGTCTTTGTCTGATATTTTCAAAGCTTTCTTTATATCTTCTACATTTAATCCTAATTTTAAGAAATTAGCAAAATATTCAATCTTTTCTTCTTCTATGAGTTTTAATAGTTTTTCGTTCATTGCTGTTTCTCCTTTTTCTGTTGTTTTGTAATACCTGACTTTCTCCGCCAATGTTTTATAATTCATTGTCGAATAGTCTTTGTTATTCAAGTCCTGTATATATTGTTTTTATGCAGATTCTTTGAGTGATTTTATCGGTCTAACAGTCAATTCTAATCCTAAAGGTTTTAACAGCTTGATGATAGTTTCTAATTGTGGATTTGTTCGGTTTTTTTCAAGTCGTGCAATAACTGGTTGTTTTACAGAACTTGCTTCACTTAACTCTTGTTGCGTGATTCCCTGTTTCTCTCTAGCGTCTATTATTTCACAAATAAGTTTTACTTTCGCATCTATTATTTCTAGTTCTTCTGGAGTTAGAAGCGTTTTTCTGTATTCGCTCCATTCTGTATATTTTTTCATTGTTCTCTATTCTCCTTTAGAAATTTTTTCATTGTTTTTTCTGCTTTGTCCTTTTCAGCTTCCGGGGTTTCTTGTGTTTTCTTAACGAAATGAGTTAGCAAAACAAAGCTTTCACCATTCCAACAAAAGAAAAAGACTCTATCTCTTAAAGGTCTTAATTCCCAAATATCTCCTTTTATATGTTTTATATATGGGTAACCTGCTTTAAACCCTTTAATACTCAATATATCCAAATATTCAACTATCTTTGCAAGTTTAATGCGTGAATCTTTGTTAGTGTTTATTGTCTTGTTTAAAGAATCCATGTAATCTTTTACAGGAGATTTGCCCTTGTTGTCTTTATAGAATATGATTTTGAATTTTTTATTTTCCATAATTAAATTATAACTAATAAGTTATAAACAATCAATATGAAAAAAATGTAATGTTCTGTTAGGTCATAAACAGCTTCATTAATATTGAAAATGTTTACGTTTGACAGACAGTAATTTTAAATAAATTGACAATCCCTTACATTATTTGTAATTTTAAAGATAACTTGTTTGGGATATTAGTTGTCAAAGTAATTAGAGCTTTATTTACAGTGGGGATATAATGAAACGTCTGAATATATTCATATGGATTAGCTTTATTTTTTTCTTTCTTTTTACTATGGGGATGCGGTGGTGGAGATTCTGGCAGTAATATAAATATAAATGTATCCACCCAAGGAAACGTTACCTTATGTGGTTATATAAATGAAGGTTCTTTAAACCACAATAAAACAGCCTCTGAATTAAGGTTTTCCCTAGGCAGTAATCTTTCTGTAATAACTGTATTTTTAGAAAATAACAGAACTATAAAAGGTATAACTGATGAATCAGGCAAATTTGTAATAGAAAATGTTCCGGAAGGTTTCCAATCTTTAATTGCCGAAAAACAAGAAGCAGACAAGATTACCTATAGACAACGCTTATACAATATAAACATAAAAGGTATTAATAATTATTTTGAACTTCCTGAACCAATCTCAATATTACCTTCTCCTTACTCATTATCTTTAACAATAACTAATACTAATAATCAGGCAATTAATAATGCCAAAGTTACATTTTGGGGAAGGGATTACAAATCTGACGATAAAGGCTTGGTTACTTTAAACGATTTTCCAAGTTTATCTGATGAAGAAGCAATCGTTTTTGCACCTGGCTATAAAACTACAACAATAAAGCTTAGTTTTGGAGAAAATCTAACCCCCAATATTTTTGTAAAATTATCTCAAGCCACTACTGAAACAACAACTAATAAAGTTGATATAAGCGGAACTTGGTATGTTAATTATGAAAATGGAATTCCTGTTTATGCCAATAAATCTGGTATGGTTGATCATCTAATTATTAAATCAGATGGTACTTATACCAATAATGAATACGGTAACCAATATTACGAAAATCCGGATTCCCATTACATTACTAGTGATTATGAAGTAGATGTGTGGCCAGGTTCTTGGTTTGAAAAAGATGGAGTGTATTATTTTAATGAAGGAACATATACAGATGACTCTTGTATCTATAATAAAGATGAAGATTCGCTAATCTTGAGTCTTACAAGTCAACAATATGATCCTTCATGGCCTGTTCATGTGACAATCTATAAAAGAACTCACAATGGGCAATATAAATCAAATGGGAAATAATACATAGAAAAAGCTTTAAGTTATTAGTTACAAGCTCTAAGTTATAAGCTAGAAAAACATTGCTAAGAATATCTGGCTTGAAGCTTAAAGCTTACTGCTTAAGACTTTAATAGTTATTGTATTTGGTAGTTGTGGTTTTTATTGTAAAGACGCTGTCATTGCGAGGCTCGAAGAGCCGTGGCAATCCAGTAATAAAAAAATCAAAACCTATTTAAACCAATCATAAAATCCATTAAGTTAACATGTTTTATTCCATTTCTTTTCTGCAAAAGAAAATCTGTGGTAACAACATATTTATTATAATTATCTTTTATAGCTTCTAAGGCTCTATATTCTCTGTCTTCCGTTTCTCGGCTTAAAGCAATAGTATAAGCAACTTGAACATAAGAATAGTTTAAATCATTATCTCTCAGAATAAAATCACATTCTAGCTTTCCGATACGCCCAACGCTAACTGAATAATCCAAACTTCTTGAGTAGATATAGACAATATTTTCTAAATCTGGACCGTAGTTAATGCGATTATCTGTATTTAAAGCATAATAAAAGCTTAAATCAGCTAAATAGTATTTATTTTCGCCAGACAAAGAACGTTTTGACTTCATATCAAATCGGTTACATACATATAAGATTTTGGCATCTACTAAAAGTTGAATATATCGTGCTAAAGTAGCTCTGCCAATGTTTATTCCATTTTTATGCAAAGCTTTGCATAAGTTAGAAATACTCGTTGTAGCCCCAAAATTATTAATAATATAATTTCTGACAGTTTCAAACGTAGCAACTTCTTTTATTTTATTTCTTTTTTTTATATCTTTTTTGAAAATCTCTTGAATCACGCTTTGAGTATAATTTCTTTTGTCGGATAATTCATCGAAAAATATTGTTCTGGGGAAACCGCCTTCTTGAATATACTGGTTTAATTCAATTAACAAATTAGGGTTTATTTTTTTGTTATAAAATTCTTTTATTTTAAAATACTCATCAAAACTTAACGTAAACAATTCAAACTCAACATATCTTCCTGTAAGCTTGGTGACTAATTCACCACTTAAAAGGTAAGAATTAGAACCAGTAATAAAAATAGAATAATCGCCCTCTAAGCGAAATGCATTTATGACTTCTTCAAAAGCTTCTACATTTTGTATTTCATCTATAAATAAGTATTTTAGACCTTTGCTTTTAGATTTATCATCAATAAGAAATTCTAATTGTTCAGCTTTTTTTATGCTTTTATAACCTCTTTTATCTAAGTCTATATAAATAATATTGCTTTCAGGAACACCTTTTTCGATAAGTTCGTCAATTATAGTCAGCATTAAACTTGACTTTCCGCAACGTCTTATCCCAGTTATAACTTTTATGATATCTTCTGCGTCGTAAAAGCCACGTATCTTTTTTAAGTATTTTTCTCTTTTAAATAGTTTCATATAGACCTCTTTACTTAACGATACATTTTTATAGAGAAAAAATCAAGTTATCGTTACAGATTTTGCAATTTTTGCAAGATCTGTGACGATAACTTGGTATTATCTCAAAAATATTACTTGTTACACTTTAAAGTAAGGCGAAAATCACCATGCTTCATAACACCTAAAGGCATCTCAGATGCCTTTAGGCTTAGAGTATCGTCCTTGTCGGACGAGTTCTTTTAGTGAGTTCTATCCATAGGGCGACAAAAGTCGCCCTAGGTTAATAAAGTTATGTCCTTTCAGGACATATTCTAGACAAACAAACAACAATAACTACCGATTACCATAACTACAAATAAGTTTTTATTGTTCAATGATTAATAATAATCCG
>JAEEGL015020199.1_pt1 | contig 11285 bp, 11 predicted proteins | sample 9134231 | NCBI WGS metagenome assembly JAEEGL01 (sample SAMN16246548, study PRJNA631951) | gut metagenome | biome: gut microbiome; feature: rumen; material: fiber-attached | host: Bos | place: Iran: Karaj | collected 2018-10
AGGATGCATTATTCAAAATTAAAAATATCGATAACAACGATTTATTGCAACAAAATATGGTATTTATGGATTATTTGCAGAACGGGATTCAAGCTCGTTATACTGAAAACGGAGAACAACGTTCAACAATAATTTATCTTGTTGATTACAAAAATCCTGATAATAATTCTTTTATAGTTGCTAACCAATGGACTTTTATTGAAAACTCTGAAAAAAGACCTGATGTTTTAATTTTCTTGAATGGTTTGCCTGTTGTTTTATTTGAATTAAAATCCCCGTCTAGAGAAGAAACTGATGCTTCTGCTGCATACAGACAGATACGAAACTATATGAAAGAGATTCCGTCAATGTTCATATATAACGCAATTTGCGTTATGTCTGATATGCTTACTTCTAAAGCTGGAACAATTACTTCTGGCGAAGATAGATATATGGAATGGAAAACAAAAGATGGCAATTATGAAAATACTCAATATGCACAGTTTGATACATTTATTGAAGGTATTTTTACTAAAGAAAGATTACTTGACATCTTAAAAAACTTTATTTGTTTTAATAAAGATGGTGCTGATAGTTTCAAAATACTTGCAGGATATCACCAATACTTCGCTGTAAAAAAAGCAATTGAATCAACCAAACACGCAACCGAAACAGATGGAAGAGGTGGTGTATTTTGGCATACCCAAGGAAGCGGAAAATCTTTATCCATGGTGTTTTACGCGCATTTATTACAAGAAGCATTAAACAGCCCAACGATTGTTGTTATGACTGACCGTAACGATTTAGATAATCAATTATATGGTCAATTCTCAAGATGTAAGGACTTTTTAAGACAAACACCTGTTCAAGCAACTTGCAGGAAGTTAGGCGATAATCCATCATCATCTGATATAGGGTTAAAAGATTGGCTCGATGGTAGGGAAGCTAACGGCATTATTTTTACAACAATGCAAAAATTTGAAGAATCAGAAGAACCATTATCAGAACGCAGAAATATTATTGTTATGGCAGACGAAGCTCACAGAGGTCAATACGGCTTCGCTGAAAAAGTAGATGATAAGACAGGAAAAATTAAAACAGGTGTGGCAAGAATTATAAGAAATTGCTTGCCTAATGCAACATATATTGGTTTTACAGGAACACCTATTTCAGTTAAAGACAGAAACACAAGAGAAGTGTTCGGAGATTACATCGACATCTACGATATGACCCAAGCAGTTGAAGATGGTGCAACTCGTCCTGTTTATTACGAAAGCCGAGTTGTAAAATTACAACTTGATTCTGCTACGTTAGCTCTGATTGATAAAGAGTACGAAATAATGTCATTAAATGCTGATGCTGATGTTGTTGAAAAAAGCAAGAGACAGTTAGCAAATTTGGAAGAAGTTTTAGGAAATGAAAATACAATTAATTCTCTTGTAGATGATATATTAAATCACTATGAAAATAACAGAGAAAGTCTCTTAACAGGTAAAGCAATGATAGTTGCTTATTCTCGCCCAATTGCAATGAAAATATATCGCAGAATTTTAGAACTGCGACCTGAATGGGGAGAAAAGAATAAAGAAAAAATTGCAGTTGTTATGACTTCTGACAATAACGATCCTGAAGATTGGCGTAGTGTAATCGGAAACAAAACATATAAAAATGACCTTGCTAAACGCTTTAAGGATAATGATGATCCTTTGAAAATTGCAATAGTTGTTGATATGTGGCTTACAGGCTTTGATGTTCCGTCACTTGCTACAATGTACGTTTATAAGCCAATGTCGGGCTATAACTTAATGCAAGCAATTGCAAGAGTTAACAGAGTATTTAGAGATAAAGAAGGTGGCTTAATTGTTGATTATGTTGGAATTGCAACGGCATTAAAACAAGCAATGAACGACTATACCGTAAGAGACAGAAAAAATTACGGCAATATGGATATTTCAAAAATGTCTTATCCAAAATTCAAAGAAAAATTAGAAGTTTGCCGAGATTTATTGCATGGATATGATTATTCTAAATTTATGATCGGCTCTGATTTAGACAGAGCAAAAACCATATCAGGAGCAGTAAACTTCTTAATTGCACCATCTATGCAAGATAAAAGAGATTTATATCTTAAAGAAGCTTTATTATTGCATCAGGCATTGTCATTGTGTTCGTCTATTGCAAAAGATGACGAAAGAATTGAGGCAGCATTCTTTGAATCTGTCAGAGTTTTAATTGGAAGATTAACCAATACAGGTGTGGGTAAAAAGATTTCATTACCTGAAATGAATGCAAGAATAAATGAGTTGCTCAAACAAAGTATAAAAAGTGAAGGTGTAATTAATTTATTCTCTGATGTAAAAGAGGAATTTTCACTGTTTGATCCGAAGTTTTTAGATGAAATTGCGAAAATGAAAGAAAAAAATCTTGCAGTTGAAATATTGAAAAAGTTATTGGCAGAACAGATTTCAGTATACAGAAGAACCAATGTTGTAAAAAGTGAAAAATTTAGCGAAATGATGCAAACAGCTATAAATAAATACATTAATGGTTTAATAACAAACGCTGAAGTCATAGAAGAATTATTAAAAATGGCAAAGCAAATTGCAGAGTCAACGACTATACCGGGATTAACCGATGAAGAAATCGCTTTTTATGATGCTTTGACAAAACCTCAAGCCGTTAAGGACTTTTATCAGAATGAAGAATTAGTTGCAATGACTAAAGAATTAACTGATACACTTCGTTCAAATAAAACTATAGATTGGCAAAAAAAAGAATCTGCACGAGCTAAAATGCGTAAGATAATTAAACGATTACTAAAAAAATATAACTATCCTCCTGAAGGTCAAGATGATGCATTACAAACAGTAATGACTCAATGTGAACTTTGGACAGATAATGTTATGGAAATTTAACGTTATTTAATATAATTTTGTACAGTTTCTATAATCTCTTTCAAATCATCGTTTGCTAATTTTAAATATGGTCTTGCAGGGATTGTAACTTTTTTATTTCTGCCGACTTGTCCTCCGAGTTGATGGATTGCTGCATATTCAAGATTTGAACCTATAACAGCAGAGTCATTGTCATAATAGGTATTAACTGAAGAGGCAAGTTGCCCTGAAACTTGCAAAATTTGTCCCGGCCACTTTCCTTTTTTTTCTCGAAGCTTCTTTGTAACTTTTGATAAATCTTGCCACTTGTCAGGTCTGCCCTCCTCTGCAAAATTATCTTCGGCAGCAGATGCAAATATGCCGGCAATATTTTTCATAAGTGGTTTAAGGTCTGAAGTCTTATTTGCAAGTTCTTGCAGTTTATGTTCAACTTCTTTACTATCAATTTTAATCTCTATGAAGTCGCTCATGGAGTTCCTTTATTGGGTAATTAGCAATTAAAAGCTCTTTAAACATCTTCTTACGATTTTCTACGTCAGACCTGTTGTTGATTCCGTTAAGACGTTCAACTTCAATCATTTCATAGCCTTTGTATAACTCACGTACTTTTGGAGAATCATCATAAGACAATAAAAATCTGCCTTTAATATTTCCTAAAACTTCTCTCAAACGTTCGTGGTCAAAGTCCTTTGTTGAAGTTACATCATAACCACAACCTTGAGAATATGGAGGATCGCAATAGAAAAATGCATCTTCAAAGTCATATTGTTTAATGAGGGTTTCAAAGTCACGATTTTCAATCATAACTTTATCAAGCCTTTCGTGTATTGCATCAACTTTCTCTAAAACGTTCTTCTGTGATTTACTTGCACCTCCGGAGGATTTTTTAACTGTTCCAAATGTAGAACCTTTGCCTCCAAAAGAACGAGTAATTAAAAAATAAAATTGCACGGCTTTTTGAATATCAGTAATAAATGTTCCATTTAGGAATTGGAAGAACATCTCACGAGAACCAAGCAGGTATTTAACCTCTTCTTTAAAAGCATTCGGGTGATATTTTACTATACGGAATAAGTTTACAAGACGGCTGTCTAAGTCATTGTAAATCTCTAAATCGGCCCATTTGTCTTTGTAAAACAAAACCCAACCGCCTCCGCCAAAAGGTTCAATGTAGGATTTTATATCTTGTGGTATTAGTGGTGCAATAGTTTTACGCAACAAGCGTTTACCACCAACCCAATTAATTAAGCATTTTTTGTCTGTTGTCATATTTAAACTCCTTTTAAAAAGTAATTAATCATCATTTAAACCACTTGCAGGGTTATAGCTCCAACCGACATCAGGTGCGATGCGTTTTCCTGTTAAGGGGTCTGTATAAACTGTAACCGGCTTATATTCTCCGGATTTTTTTGAAACAAGTCGCATTTCTTCAGATAGATGTCCTTTTGAATCATAAACAGGAAGTTTTTTCTTCTTTAGTTTGTAGTCAGAAAGTGCATTAACTCTGCACCGACAGTTCCAACCATTAGGTGGGTAAAATGATTTCCAAAATGGATCATCGTATCTGTAAACCATTCCGTTAAGCATTGCGTGTTCAGGTCTGGTTGAAGAATCCATAACTGCGACATATTCCCAATAAGGTCGATTATCAACATTGTCCATTTGAGTTGCATATCTGCCTGTCATATAAGAGGTTTGCATATTAATTCTATAAATTGTTTTTAGCCGATACATTGAACCAAGCTGAACCTTTTCGGCATTACCTTTGCTATCGACAATAATTTGCTCTCCCCACCAACCTCTCTTTTGGAGAATGGGTTTGAGTTCCTTTGAAAAATCTCTAAATGTTTGACCATCTGCGAGTGCTTTATCCAAAGCATCACGAATGTCATTCAGGATTTTTTCCTGCATAACTTTGGCAACAGTAAATGTCTTTTTATGTGCATCTTGCCATAATTCGTACCAATCCCAAGTAAATGTGCTATTTTTCTTTTTAAAATACCTAATCGCAAGTGCAGGAGAAAGTTTGAATAGGGTTTTAAGCTGTACCATACACAACCTCCGCAAGCTTTTTTGCAACAGCTTCAACAACATTTACTGTTACAGCATTTCCTGCCATTTTGTATAAATGACTATCTGATAAATTTAAAGTCTTTCCCATTTCAAACATATCATCAGGAAATCCCTGAAGCCTAAAACACTCAAGTGGGGTTAATCTTCTAATTCGATAATCATCTATCGTACCCATATGGCAAGATGTATCAAGTGTTTGAGCACAACCTTTACCTACTCGCCCACGTCTAGTTTTAGACATTGGATATGCAAGATTAATACCATCGCCCGGAACGGCTTCGTCATATCCTTGTTTTGTACCATTCCGAACGTAATATAATCCGGCTTTTCCACCTTGACCGCCACCATTTGCAGTTAGGCAGGATCCTATGCCTGATGGATAATAAATTCTGTGTCCTTGGGATTTACCTTTGGTTTCTGACAGTTGTTTTAATAATGGCTGACGGCATAAATCACTTTGTGTCCGTATTGTTCCAACTTCAGTTTTTTGTTCATCAACCCATTTTTCTTTACTGTTTTTCCAATAAATTATACTTTCTTTTTGACTTGGGCTAGGATTTTTTGAGTCTGTTCCTGTGAGAGGAAATATTTTTCCGGTACATTCTTTTCCATAACATCCAACAATGTAGATACGTTCCCTGTTTTGAGGTACTCCGAAGAACTTAGAATTAAGTAATTGCCATTGAACTCGATACCCAAGGTCGGAGAGAACTTTAAGAACTGTTTGGAAAGTTTTTCCACCGTTGTGATTAAGTAAGCCTTTAACGTTTTCGAGAATAAAATATCTCGGTCTTTTGTCTTTGAGAATCCGTGCGACTTCAAAAAACATTGTGCCTCTGGTGTCTTCAAATCCCCGTCTTTTCCCTGCAATACTAAAAGATTGGCAAGGAAATCCACCACAGAAAATGTCAAAGTCGGGAAGTTCTGCTGTGTTGATAGTTGTGATGTCATTAAAAAAACTCTCCTTTTCGGTATTAAAGTAATTCCTGTATAACTTATTCGCATATTCGTCATTGTCACAATACCCAACGCATTCAAAACCGGCACGTTCAAGTCCGATTCTAAAACCACCTATTCCTGAAAAAAAGTCCATAAAAGTCAGTTTATTCATCTAAACCATCGCTCCTTCCTTGCAGTTCGCTTAAGAACAGAGCTTTTTGTAGACATTCTTCAAACTTTTTGCTCTTCAGGTTCTTGTCGGTTAATAATTCGTATGCTTCTTCAAAAGTGTCACAGCTTTCCAGTAAGCTGATTAAAGGCGAAAGCATCTTTTGTGCTTGTTGAGTAAACTCATTTTCTGCTAGGAATTTGAATAAAACCTCAAGCTGCTCCTGACCGAGTGGTGCAGTTTCTTCCTGTTCTTTAAACTCACTAAACTGAGTATTCATGACAGGAATGATATCTTCTCTGATATCAAAGTCTTCATCTTCTAAGCCATATGCCTTTATGAAATATTCTTTAGTGAATTTAACTCCTGATTCAGAAAGTATTTTGTCTCTTTGAGCTAGGGTTAAATCAACATCTTCAGGTTCAAATAATTCAAATTTTGGAATCTCTGCATTAGCAAAATTGATTTCATAAATCCATTGAATTAGTTGGTTAATTGTCTTTTCAACTATTTTTTTATCTGCATCAATTATGTCCTGACGGACAGCCATATGTGTGTTTGATGCTGCATAACTTCCAGTTGAACCAATCTCAGTAGTTAATGTTTGCCCAAGTATTGCCTTTGATATTTCTGAATTCATCTTATCTATCAGCTTTTCAAATACTTCGGCTGACGAAGATTTGTTCGCCTCTTGTATTTCAACAGATGAATCATCAGGAATAACTGCAACAGCATCTTGTATCATCTCTTCCAATAAATCTGCTAAATTGTCAGTTTCTTCTTTAGTTGCTCCTCGAGGGTGTTTGCCTATAAGGTGGGGTATTCCGTATTTTTCGGTAAATATAACCCAAAACTTTAAACTGCCCTTTTTAAATGTCACAGGCCAGAAAACACGAGAAAGAACTCGCTCGCCATAGGGATTATCATAGCTTGGATTATTTTGAGGACACAGGAACTTTTTGGGTGGTAGTTCCTCTCCCCAATAGTGTTCTTTTGTTCTGAATTTGAGTTGATTTTCTTCATCAAAACAGAACCATTCAGATGGTTTTGCTTTTAATTCTACCGGTAAAACGTAATTGCCAACTTTCTTCCATATAATTTCTATTGGCTGAAAACCAAATAAAGTCGCATCTAATATATCATTAATTAGTTTATGAACATCAAGTTGTTTAAGTAAATCTTCAATTAATTCTGCATCTTTTGCCTTATCTAAGCCTCTATTTATATCCCATTCAAGAGATAAAACACCTGCTTTTCTTGATTGAATACAAGCAAAGACGTGAGGATCACAAAATAATTCTCTGTATATACGGATATCTTTTCCCTGCTTCTTTAATACGATGTCAGGATCGGGTAAATATGAACCTAGGGAGTAAAAATTTATACTTCTTTTTCGTGTTGCAATTTCATCGGATAATTTTTTAACCATAATTTTCTCTTCTTTAATTAATTAAATTTCTCTCTGAGAGGCTTTTAATTGCTTTTAATTTAAATTTTTAGGGGTAGTTTCGATAACTTATAGCCGAAATTTTAAATTTGGACTTTTAGAAGCCTCCTACAAGTTTTAATGTTTCCATTTTTTGTCGGGTAGATATATGTATTTCTCCGGAGCCATTACTTGCTGCGTGTAGAGCAAGTGCTAACGCCCAAAATCTGTCAGCGTGTCCGTTGTCAGAGCGGTCAGCATCAAATCGGATATTATTTGCAGTTGTTGTAATCCTTCTGACAGAGTGTAAATCTTCTCTGATTTCGTGTTGTTTTGGAATAAAAACAGTTCTGTCTTCAAAATGAGTTCTTAATCCATAAGCAAGCTCTTCTTTAATTTTGTTAGTGAACATAATCGGTTCAACACGATACTTACCGAATTTTATTTGAGCATTTTCAGATAACTGCATTCCGATCCCGGTAGAATCAGGACAGCACCTTCTGAATCTTTTGCAAGATAATACAGCGGACAAGATTTCTTCTTGCTTATGGAATGGCATCTTGTGAAGCTCAATAACACTTCGAGTGTAGAATATTTTTTCAATCTGTTCTAAAACCCAGATAACTGTTAAATCTTTTTTTCTACCAACATCCATTCCGACATATAAATCATTTTCTGTGTCTGATAGTGGTTTAAGGATATCGTCTAATTCACAAGTAGCAATTAAATCATAAGGTAAGAATGCACAAGCTTCGTCAACAGCAATGCAGCAATACTCTTGTTGCCAAGTGTACTCATCAAAGCAGTTGTCTTCTTCGTTTTTCATCCAAGCCTGTTGTTCTTCAGATGTAGTTTTTCTTTGATAAATTTTATCAACAAGTCCTTCAGATACAGCAAGCTGAATTGGAGTTTTATGATGACTCCATTTCAACTTGCCTTTATTGACTTGGTCGATAAATTTGTAATACAGGCAATTCTGTCCGTTATGAGTAGATAAAATTCTTAAAGGATAACCCCAAGTAATACATGGGCGAGCTGCTTTCCAAAGTTCTTCCGGACTATTGTGAAACGCAAATTCATCTAAAACGACCTTTCCGCCTTTAGAACGGAATCCCTTTGGATTTGATGAAAGTGCGTGTATCTTTGTTCCATTTGAGAATTCAATAACGTAGGCTTTTATATCTTTATCATTATCAATAATGACTTCGCCCATTCTTTTTGCAGTTGCGTGGAATATTTTTACCCACATCTCACAATAATCAATATATTCTCTCGCAGCAGATTCATCAGCTGAAGAAAACCAAACGGCAGGGACTTGTCTGTTAACACAATCTCTTACATCTTCGTAGCTTTGAACGTAAGTCGCACCGATACGTCTCGACTTTTCCCAAATCTTTATTTTTGATTTATCGTTTAACCACCGCTCTTGGTAGGGTAAAAAGTAATTAGTCTTCACTAGGTTTCATCCCTAATATTTCAGTTTCAATAAGTTTAACAAAGTCCGGAGTGATTCCTTTGTTTTCATCTTTTGCAGGTTTATTTACAACTCCTTCTTCATACTCTTTTATTTTTGTTATGAGTGGGAGCATTTTTGTAAAAGCAAACATTCTACCGGGATCAACTTTCTCATTGTTGTCGATATCATATTAAATTGATGTCATAAGTTTTCGGTCAAAGTTATAAAGCTCTTCGTGGAACATCGTTTTTGTGCTTACACACTGTTCCTTTTTTAAATCCCATTTATGTTCGTTTTTCCACCTGCGAATAGTTCGTTCATTAACACCAATTTGTGTTGCGACTTCTTCCAATGTCATTTGGTCGACAACATATAATCTCTCTGCGTTTGAAATTAGAATCTCACGCTTAGTCAAAGTAATCCTCCAACTTTTGAATTTTAGTGTTTAAAGTTTTCATTTCTGAGAACACTTCTTGAAGTCGATTGAATGCAACAGCAGCCTTTTCAACTTCAAGTTTAAGAGTGTTCTCTTCGAAGGGATTTAACAATGAACGAATAAGAATAATTAATCCTGCGGCTTCTGTATCAAGATGTTTAAAGTTTGATTTCGCTTCAGCTAACTGTCCTTTTAACTGAATTCTTTCTATATCCATTAAGCTGAAATCTCCCTTTTTAATACCGGACACCACACATTGGAATCAATCTTGCTTTCTATTCTTGAAAGAACAGTTGCATTGTATTGGTTCGTTTCTACGAGATCCTTTAGAATCTCAAAATTGTTAGCAATAATTTTTTCAAAGGTTTTAACCTGTGCATTATGGTAAATGTACCAAATAACAAAAATAACCGCAGGGAAACCAATGCTCTCAAATAATTTTAATAGTAAAGACATTTCCATTTTAATACCTTTCTAAAAACGAAAGAAAAAACAGGCTTACCGCCTTTTCTTTATTACAAGATAACGTGCATTCCCAAATTTATTCAACTTGTCATAGCCAGTGATTATTTATATGACGAACAGATGTGAAAAAATCTCTTGCCATTGCAATTTGAGAGAGTTTCCGGAAGGAGATTATACTTCCAACAGAAATAGTAAAACTTACACAAAAAGAAGATGGAGAGTTTTTAATGAAGTATTTTGAGGTATTTAAAGCCGGAAACTACCCACAAGGCAAATTTACAAAAGAGGAAGTGCAGGAACTTGCGAAGAATTATGATCCGAGTTTCTGTGAAGCTCCTATTACTTTAGACCATGAGCAAAAAGGCCCTGCTTATGGTTGGGTTGATAAATTAAAAGAAGAAGACGGGATGTTGAAAGCTTCTTTTAAAGATTTATCAGACGATTTAAAAGAATTCGTTAATCAGGGTAAATACAAAAAAATATCTGTTGAAATATACAGAGAACTTGAAGGTAAAAAGCCATATTTAAAGGCTGTTTCTTTCTTGGGTGCAAGCATTCCGCAGGTAAAAGGAATGAAGCCTGTTGAATTTAAAGAAGGTGAATCAGAAACATACATATTTGAAACAGAAGTTCCTGATGAAACTCCCGAAAATGCAACTGAAGAGATTGAGTCTTTGAAAAACACTATTAAAGATTTAGAAAAACAAGTTGCTGATTTTAAAGAAAAAGCACAAAACAAAGAAACAATTAAGGATTTAAAAACGCAGGTTAAGAATCTAAATGTTGAGCTTGCAAAGTTTAAAGACCAAGCAGCTAACAAAGATGAACTTGCAAAAGAACTGCAAGATTTAAAAACAACAATTAGAGATAAAGATTTTAATGAATTTATTGATTCAAAAATCTCTGCCGGTATTTTAACACCTGCAAATAAAGATGCTGTTTTATCTATTTTACAGGACTTAGATAATGTTAAAAAATTTGATGAGTCTTCCAACAGCGTTGAACAATTTAAATCTTTTATCTCTGCATTACCAAAACAAGTTGAGTTTGATGAAATTGCACAGAAAAATGCAAAAAAGAAATCAGACGATGAACTTAAATATGCTGATGCAGATGAGGAAAGTTTAGAGATATTTAATCAGGCGCAAACAATTGCAAAAGAGGAAAATATCTCATTTCGTGAAGCACTATTAAAGATTAAGGAGGTATAAATGGGTCGCTTAGAAGAATTACGAATAAATGCCTACTTATCCGAGGTTGCACGAGGTTATAGTAACAACTCATTTATTGCCGAAAGTCTTTTTCCGACAATACATTCTGATTTGGAAAAAATCGACATCTTTGAATTCAACAAAGAAGCATTCCAAATCTATGACACAGAACGTGCAATTAGAGCTAATTCAAATGTAATTAGTCCTCAAGGATTCAAAAAGCATACAACTACCCTA
>JAEEGL016216346.1_pt1 | contig 11285 bp, 16 predicted proteins | sample 9134231 | NCBI WGS metagenome assembly JAEEGL01 (sample SAMN16246548, study PRJNA631951) | gut metagenome | biome: gut microbiome; feature: rumen; material: fiber-attached | host: Bos | place: Iran: Karaj | collected 2018-10
AAAAATTAAATATGTCTTTATATGTGACTGGAGATTTAACTAAACCAGAAATTTATATTAATAAATACTGATGATAAACATAGATACATACATAAGTGAGAAGTTAGTTATTAATAAAGATAGTTTGTCTAAAACTCCTAAGTATAATTATCATCCTAAACATCTTAGAGAGCTTCGTGATTTAGTTGAAGAATTAATTAAAACTCGTGGTAAAGATGCTAATCTAAATGATATAGATGTCAGTGAAATTACTAAATTAAGTCCATTTCCTGAGACTGGTAATTGGATAGGATTATTTGAAGGATTAGATCCGCATAATATAGATATTTCTAAATGGGATGTTAGTAATTGTGAAGGGTTTGGTGCTATGTTCTATAGATGTGAGAATTTTAATTGTGATTTAAGCAATTGGGACATGAGTAATGCAAAATATATAAATTCTATGTTTTATGCTTGTCATAATTTTAAGGGTGAAGGTTTAAATAGATGGAAGCTGAAACCAAATGTAGAAATGAATCAAACGTTTACGGGCTGTGATGAAAATATAATTCCAGATTGGTATAAGAAATGAAGCAGATAAATACATACATAAGTGAGAAGTTAGTCATTAATAAAGATAGTGTGAAAAATACGCCTGTGGATGATGCAGATTATTCATGGGATGCTAGGACATTTAAGAAGGATGATATTCTTTTTTCTAACCCAAATATAAGTCAAGGTCAATATGTAGGTAAGGGAGGGATGCCGTTATTTTACAAAGTGACAGATACTAAAAAGGATAAAGTGAAGATTGCCCCTATAGGATATAAAATAGTCAGTGGTGATAGAAGAAATGGTGAGAGTATACCAGATGATAGTAAAATATATAAAGATTTTTGGCTAGCTATTGATGATGGTGGTTTTATATATTATGGTGGTTTGTTTTTATATCTGTGGGACGGTACTCCTGAAAAATTTTATAACTAACTTATGATAATCATTTTATAGTAAAATACATAAAATATTATAAAAGAGGCTCAGGCGGGTCTCTTTTTGTTTTATATAAATAACTTTGAAATTTTTTAAAAAGTTACTATATTATATTGTGATAAAAATATAATATATGAGAGATTATCAGTTTAAGTATGAACCGAGTTTAATGCAAAAACTCTCTGTAATTCAATTAAAGAAAAATAGGTGTTATGCTAACTGGTGTGGTACCGGTGCAGGTAAAACTAATTCTGCATTAATTGCATCAAGAGAAACTGATTCTAAAAATACAGTTATTATATGTCCAAACTCTGTTAAACAGTCATGGGTAGATGCTATTAATGCAATATACCCTAATAATTCTAATATTATTGTATATAATAAAATTACAGATATAAAAATATTTGATAGAAATATATTTAATTATATAATTATTAACTATGAAAAATTTTCTATCAATAATAAAAATCAAGGTAAACCAATGATTGATAAACTTCTTTCATTGAATAAAATTGATTTTATGTGTATTGATGAAATTCAATTTGCTAAAGCATGTAATAATGAAGAATCATCTAATAGAAGAGAATGTATTAAATACTTTCGTCTTGAATCAGAAAAACAAAATCCTAATATATATGTATATGGCATGACAGCAACACCAATTATAAATAATATTGGTGAAGCTAAATCATTAATTGAGCTTATTACAGGTAAAGAACATCCTGAAATAGGAATAACAACAACTCTTATGAATTGCTATCAAGCGAATAAATGGTTAAATATTATAGGATTTAGATTTATTCCTAATTATGGTATTAATGTTGATGAAAAGTTCATCGATATTAATGGAGAAGATATTGTTAAAGATATTGTTAATGCTAAAACATTTATTGATATTGAATCTATTTTAGTAGAAAAGAAATTAGATTCTATTATAAATGAACTTACTCAAGGTGCAATTATTTATTGCCAGTATAAAAAGGAAATTCTTAATAAAGTAATTAATAAGCTTAATAGTTATAATATTAAATTTTTAAAATATACAGGAGATGAATCTGATGAGTTAAGAGAAGAAAATAAAAAGAGATTTATAAATAAAGATGCTGATATTCTTCTTGCTTCATCGCCAATTTCTACTGGAGTAGATGGTCTTCAAAAAGTATCTAATAAAATAATTATAATAAGTTATCCTTGGACTGGTGCAGAATGGGATCAGTTAATTGGTCGCATTAATCGGCAAGGTTCTATTTTTGATAAAGTTGAAATTATTCATCCAAGAGTATATATTCCTCTTTCTAATGGAGAAGAATGGAATTATGATAAAAGAAGATGGAATATAATTAAGAACAAGAAAACACTTAGTGATGTTGTTGTTGATGGTCATCTTGATGCAATTTATAAGCTTAATAGAAATAAGTTTGTAAAAGAAATTCTTGAGCAGATTAAAAATGATAATCTTATAGATTTTCATCCAGAAAGAAAGGATATTAAAGTAAAATATACTTTTACAGAAGTAGAATATAAAAAAAGTGAATCAATTATTAAAGATATTCATCAGAAAGCAAATACTTCTACTTCTATAAATATGCATAAATATTTTATTAAAAATCCTAATGTATGGGTTGAATATCATAAGCAAAGAGAAATTAATAAAACTTCGTGGGATGAAGATCCGGTTGACGTAATTGCAAGAGAAATTAATGAAAGAAATGATACTAATGTAATTGCAGATATGGGTTGTGGTCTTGCTAAGCTTAGTAAGATTGTAAAGTCAAATAATAAAGTCATTTCTATTGACCATTATTCTGAAGATAAAAATGTTATCAAATGTGATATGAAAGATACCTCAGAATATATCAAAGATAATACTATTGATATTACAGTATTTTGCCTTAGTCTTTGGGGAATAAATTATCTTGATTATATTAAAGAAGCATATAGAATTACTTCAAAAAGAGGATTACTTTATATTTGTGAGCCTAATGATAAGTTTAATAAAGAAGAACTTATAAATTCTATTAAAGAAATTGGTTTTAATAAGATTAATGAAACTATTAGAGGTAAATTTACTTATTATACATTTATGAAAAATTAACTTGAAATTTTATAATATATTACTATATTATATGTGTAATAAATTAATATACTATGGAATATATTTGTCCTCATTGTAAAAAAGAGTTTAATTCAAGTAGAGCATTAAATCACCATATATATAGGTGTTCTAATAATCCATATAAAAAAATATATTCTACACAAGAATTAACATGTAAATATTGTAATAAATCATTTTCAACTATCGGTGGATTAAACTATCATATTAAATTTTGTATAAATAATTCAATGTCAAAATTAGGTAGTAAATATAATATACCTAATGATGAGCTTATTAAATATGCAAAAAATATATCTAAAAATTGTAAAACTGCAAATGATTTAAATAAAATAGATCATGAATTATTTTTTGTTTTATCTAAGAAAAATTTATTAACTAAAGTATTTAATATACAAGAAAATAAAACAGAAAAATATAATACATATACTGATAATGAATTAATAATATATGCTAAAGAAATATATAAAAATAATAATATTCAATATGCTAGTGGTTTAGGAAAAATAGATAGGCCTTTACTTAATGTATTAAATAAAAGAAATTTAATTAATAAAGTTATACCTAACAAATATGAAAAAATAAATAGGTATAAGCAAATGTCTAATAGTGAATTAATAGAATATGCAAAAGAGATTTTTAAAGAATGTAAATATTCATCAGATGCTATAAAAATAGACAAATCCTTAGTATCAGTTTTAAATAAAAAACAATTACTTAATAAAGTTTTAAATAATAGATATATAAAATATAAACAATATGAATTGATGTCTAATGATGAATTGATAAAATATGCAAAAACTTTATTTATACATTGTAATACTGTAAATAAAGCTATACAAATAGATAATACATTAATTAATATATTAACTAAAAGAGATTTAATTAATATAGTATTTTCTGATAGTATATATATAAAGTCTAAAAATTATAAAAAATTATCTGATAATAAACTTATAAAATTAGGTAAAGAAATTTTTAAAGGATATGATACCCCAGCATCTGCTGCAGGTATTGATAATGCTCTTTTATATGCTTTAAAATCAAGAAATTTACTTAATATAGTATTTAACAAATTTAGATATAAATATATTTCTCCAGAACAAAAGAAAGAATATAAAGAAAATATATTATATCTTATTGAAAAATATGATCTTATTTCTATGGATTGGGCAGTTATTATGGATCTTATAGGAGAAAATAAGCTACCAAAAGATTTTTATTCAATATGTAAATTTGGAGAAAATACTGAAGAAAGAAAGAAGGCTATTGAAGCTCTTAAAGAAAAATATAATATTGATGTAGAATCTGAAAGCGAATCCCCTGAATATGAAGATAATTCAATTGAAGAAGAAGTAAATAATATAGATAATGATATTTATAATGATGAATATAATAATGAAGAGAATAATTTAAAAGTTTATAAAGAAACTGAATGTATTAGTCAAGGATTTAACGATGACGAAATTTATTCTACTGGTGATAAATATAAGCATATTTATAATAAGCAAATGACTAAACTTTGGAATTTAGTTCTTAAAGATAATGAAAATAAATCAATTAAAAATATAGATATTATTAAATCTAAAGTAAATGATAGTTCAATAACTCCATTTGCAAAACATATATATGAAGAGTTTTTAAATATGTATAATGAAGTTATAAATTTTAAAGTGAAATAAACTTATATGGATATAATATTAAATGTATTAATAAGTATAATATTAATATTTTTGTTATTTAATTGTATAGGAATTGATAAATATTCTCAAAATATTAATATTATTCATAATCGTTGTGAGTTAAATGAAATTACTAAATATTCACAATTACAAACTAATAAAAGAGTTGAAGGAGGAAAATTAGTTGAATATTCTGGAAAATTATATTGTGAATATTGGTGTAATCCTGATAAAAAACATGGAAATTATATTTTAGATCCTAAAAAAATAAAATATTATGATGGTAAACCTTTACAATATGGTAAAGATATACATGAACATGATTTTCCTATAATTATACCTGATGGATGTATTGAAAAAACCCATATATATTTTGATATTGATAATTTAAAATTTTTATTTAATAAATTAAAAATTAATATAAAATGTTTATTATTAATTATATAAGGATTAATAAATTTGAAGTAGAGCGCAAATTTAAACCTTAGTATTAAGATTAAACAGTAAAGACATATAGATAGAATATCTATCATTAAGTATCTAATATTTTTGGTTGTGCTCTACTTTAGACCAAATTTATTAGATACTTTTTTATTTATAAATATATTTATATAGTAGAGCATATGAAAAATAATTCTAATGAGATTACTGGAGTAATTTATAAATTTCAGAATAATCTAAATAATAAAATCTATATCGGTCAAACTAGAAAAGAAAGAGATAGATATAATAGTCATGTAAATTGTAAAAATCCATTATATGAATTAGATAGAGCAATAAAATATTATGGAATAGAAAATTTTACATATGAGATTATTGAATCATTTAAATCAGATAATTTAGATGAAGTAAATAGTTGGATGGATAAAAGAGAAGAATATTATATATTTTTTTATAATTCTCTTTCACCAAATGGATATAATCTTTTAAGTAATAGACATCACCCTGAATTTTCTGAAGTAACAAAAGAAAAGATTTCAACAAGTTGCTTAGGAAGTAATAATGGGTTTTATGGTAAAAAGCATTCTGAAGAAACCAGAAAAAGAATGAGTGAATCCGCTAAGAAAAGAGGAAATAATAATAGTTATGAAAAAATAAGGGCAATAGATTATTATGATAATAATAAATTTATATGTACATTTATAAATTATAAAGAATGTAAAAATTATTTTAGAGGTATATGCGGAGATAAAATTTTACGTAAAAAATTAAATAATATTCCTGTAAATAAAGCATTAGATAATATAAAATTAATTTATAGTGATAAACCTGGACATAGATCTGTATCATATAAACCCCATTCTAAAGAAACTATTGAAAAGCAAAAACAAAGTTATAAAAGATGGAAAGAATCATTAACTGAAGAAGAATATCAAGAATGGAATAGAAAACGCATGCAGAAATCTTCTGAAACAAAACAAAGAAAATTTAAAGAAGGAACACTTATTTGTTCTACTAAAGGTAAAAAAGCTATAAATAATGGAGTTATTGGAAAGAAAGTTTTACCAGAAGAACTTGATGAATATTTAAATAATGGGTGGGTATTAGGAGCATTATGGAAAAAACATTAAATTTTGAATACTTTGTTACTATATTTAAATTAAATATATATAAATGTTTATGAGTGAATTAACTATATATTTTATTCGAAAAGATAAAACATATCCAATTAGTGGAATATCTAAGTATTCTCCTTCTAAGATTATGATAAAAAATACCTTTAATTTATACGCATGGATATTAAAAGAACATAATAATATTAATGTTTTATTAACAAAACCAAATCAAGTATTATTCAATAATATTAAAAGGTTTTGCGAATCTAATGATTTAAATTATAGATTACCATTACATTTATTTGCATATATTGATAATAAAGATTTATACATTGAAATAGAACAAGGTTCTATAAAAGAATGCATAAATTTTGATAATAGTATTTATGCAAAAATTACTTGTGAGCACAATTTAAAAAGATTATTATCTTCAGAAGAATTAAATAATTTATTTACATCTGAATATATTTTTAAGAAATAACTAATCTATTTTATAATGCCTGCACTTATGGTGATAAATTACATAATACCAGAAGAACTCATCAATAAGGACAATGTTTTTATTGATTTTGATTCAGAAACAAATAGGGTGAATATCTCATTCTCTGATAAAATAGCTACTGAATTCTCAAAATGGTCAAAGAAAAAAGTACAGTGGATAATTGATGATATACGTAATGAATTAGAAGTATTCTTTGCTCATCAACCTTGGAATAGTATTACAAAAGAAGAGATTTATCATCAGATTTTTACAACATTTGGTCAAGTTTATTAGTATATGAAGAAAAATTTATATCACCCTAAGACCAAATATCAATTAAAAGATATTATCAGAAAGCTCATCAAAGAGAGAGGTGAATATGCAGATCTAAATGATATAGACACCTCACAGATCACTGATATGAGCTATATGTTTTATAAGTCTAGATTTAATGGGGATATATCTTCTTGGGATACCTCTAATGTTACTAATATGAGGTCTATGTTTAGAAAGTCTGCATTTAATGATGATATATCTTCTTGGGATGTATCTAATGTAGAAAATATGCATCGTATGTTCGAGGATTCTATGTTTAATAATGATATATCTTCTTGGGACACATCAAATGTAGAGAATATGAAATGTATGTTTTCTCATTCTTGGTTTGATCATGATATATCTTCTTGGGATATATCTAGAGTAAAAGATATGGATAAGATATTTAAGAAATCACCATTAGAAGATAATCCACCAGTATGGTATAAAGAAAGAGCTACTTTAAAGTAGCTCTTTTATATTTATCTCTTCTAAGGTTTCTATTGTTTTATTATTATAATATTTTCTTGCGAATAAACTAAGGTCTATATCATAGTTTTTTATCTCATCGTTATATTCTGGCGGTATTTTCCAAGCTTTTATCCTACCAGTTATTTGATAGTTATTAATATCATTAATAGATTTCTTAAACTCCTCCTCAGATAATATAAAATAATAATAAGTATGCGTCATATATATTTGTTTCCAATAACGCTTATAGTAATATGTATAGATGTCATCTTCGGGTAATATAATGACATATTGATAATCACTATCCTTAGAACTATTATTGATGCTATCCTTATTTATTATTAGCTTCTCATTAATATTTGCTTTTACTGGATTACCATCCCATAACTTAGCAAAATTATTTACATTAAACTTACATACAGTTATATTATTAGGGTTTTTACTTAATATAAGACGTACGTCAGGATACATAATTTTATCTTTTGGGGTATATTCACCATTATTCTCTTTGCTATATAAGAAATCACATGTTATTTCTTTTTTATTAATATCAATATCTTTAATTTTAGCAAAACTAACATCATTTACACCTAGGAGCTGCCAATAAAATATATCCCCTACCTGCCAAGTATCTACATTTTCAGCATCTGTAGGTTTGCACTTATCAATGCTATTCTTATTGATGACTAATTTTTCGTTTATGTATGCCTCTATCGCTTTCATATCTATTTAAATAACACCTTCTATATCTATCTCTTTTAAGGTATCAATTGATTTTTTATCACCATAGTCTTTTGATAATGTTGGTAAAGACGCCTTACCGCCATTGATATATTCTCGTATTTCCTCATCATATTCTGCAGGTATTTTCCATGCAAATATATTACCAATTAAAGGATCCTTTTTAAATTCTTCAATAGACTTCATAAAATCTTCTTCAGTCAATATAAAATAAGTATAAGCATCCGTCATATATGCATTTTTATAATATTTATCAAAGTAATATGTATATTTTTCCCCAAACGGCAATATCATGACGTATGTTGATTTTCCATCATTCTTATTAATGCTATCTTTATTGATAACTAATTTTTCGTTTATATATGTATTTATTATTTTCATCATTATAGTTGTATTAATATATTATGTTCATAATCTGATAAATCATGTCTTACCTCAAAGTTTGTATGATTTAATAATTCTCTTAATCTATTCTTTAATGCTGTCATAGTACTGTTAAGATCATGCTCAGTTATATTAATCTTAAACGATATTCTAATAGTATCATTATCTACCTTTTCCAATTTATATTCAGTTCCAAACCAATTCATATTAAACATCATAGTTCTAAGATGTTTATCAATCTTTTCTAAATCACTATTAGGATTTTCACTATTCTTATTAATACTATCTTTATTAATAATCAGCTTCTCACTTATGTATGTATCTATAGTTTTCATTCTTTATACCACTTAGGAGGATTAATTTCTAAAGGAGAATGATGAAACATAAAACTCATATCTTTAACGTTTGAAACATTCCAAGAAGAAATATCTTGATTAAACTCAGAATAATTAAACATATATTCCATATCTTCAACATTTGAAACATCCCAGTTAGAAATATCACCATTAAATTTTGAATAGCTAAACATCCTGTACATATTGATGACATTTGATACATCCCATTTACTAATATCTCCATTAAACTTAGATTCTTCAAACATACTAGACATACTTTGAACATTTGATACATCCCAATCACTAATATCCCCATTAAAGCCAGAACTCATAAACATACCCTTCATATCAATAACATTACTTACATCCCACTTAGATATATCACCATTAAATTTAGCAAATGCAAACATGCCAGTCATATTAGTTACATTACTCACATCCCATTTACTTATATCTCCATTAAATTTAGAACTAGAAAATAAATCTTCCATAGTAGTAATATCAGAAGTATCTATATCATTAAGATCAGCATTTAAACCTCTTTCGTTAATAAGTTCATCCATTAATTCATAAAGCTCAGCAGTATCTTTAGGATGATAATGATACTCGGGAGCTTTGGTCATACTACTTTTACTTATGACTAACTTCTCTGATATATATGTATCTATGTGTTTCATTCTTTATACCACGTAGGAGGATTAATTTCTAAATGAGAATTTCTAAACATATAGTGCATATCAGTAATATTACTTACATCCCAAGAAGATATATCTCTATTAAATTCTGAATTTCTAAACATATATCTCATATTCTTAACATTACTTACATCCCAATCACCTATATCACCATTAAACTTAGAATCATAAAACATAGATTCCATCCTAGTAACATTACTAACATCCCATTGTGATATATCACCATTAAACATAGACTTAAAAAATATAGCAGTCATATCAGTAATTTTACTAGTATCTATATCATTAAGATCAGCTTCATCACCTCTTTCTTTAATAAGTTTTTGTATTAATATATAAAGCTCACCTCTATCTTTAGGATGATAATGATACTCGGGAGCTTTGGTCATACTACTTTTGCTTATGACTAACTTCTCACTTATGTATGTATCTATTTGCTTCATTAGTTAAATATATTTATAAGTTTGTCATAATATGCTTTAATATCACTACTATTAGTTGGGCAGTTATCATCTCTTAAATGTATATTAGTAAATTTACTAGCATCATCACCGTCAAAATATTTAGTGATATCCTCTAGTCCTTTTACCCTACCATCATTATTTTTTAAGCTATTCAATAAACTTATAGCATCATCTTTAAGTAAAAAAGCATTATATATATCTTTTTTATTAGCACCATATGATGAATAGTCCGTACAAGTCTCTAAGTACCCATTACTATTTATATGAGGATTTGCATATACATAATCTGATTGTCTAAAGCTAGAAAACTTCTCGCTATATTCCTTGAATTTAATGTTATATTCAGTTACCTCCACAATTTGTATTGGTAACATTGTTTTAAATATATCATTATTATTTTCAGTTATCCAAATAAGCACAGGAAGAACTATGCTATTTGGAGCATATTCTTTATCCGTTTTCTTACCAATACTTGCTTTATTGATAACTAATTTTTCTGCTATATAAAAATTAATATTCTTCATAATTAATTATAACAGAAAAATCGGAATTTTGTTATGTTTTTTAGTAGATTTTAGATTTTATATACATACCCTAAGGACTTAACTTCATCTTTATTTAATAAGACAAAATAACCATTATCATGCCTAATACTTTTATATTCTTTACTTTCATTAATAAGAGCAGATAAGTTTTCCATTGATATCATTGTTATAGAATCATCAGAATGGTCAATATATACTATATAATCTGTCTTTTTTGTTTTATAAGATTTGCCATTAGATACTGTAGTATATAAAAAATTAGGAGTATTTTGATTTTTTGGTTCACTGCATTTAACATCTATATTCACACATTTGCCTTCACGAGTATAAACTTTTAAGTCTATACCCTGAAAATCTTCTTCTCTATTGCTTTGTTCTACTGTATACCCTCTACGCTCAAAAAACTGTTTTATAAGGGCCTCATCTATGACACGTGCTTTATATACTTTTTCATCCATTTATCAAGTTAAACATTTTTATATATTAATATAGTAATCTGAAAATATTTATTTTTAATATATACATAGTGCAATT
>JAEEGL016609445.1_pt1 | contig 11285 bp, 7 predicted proteins | sample 9134231 | NCBI WGS metagenome assembly JAEEGL01 (sample SAMN16246548, study PRJNA631951) | gut metagenome | biome: gut microbiome; feature: rumen; material: fiber-attached | host: Bos | place: Iran: Karaj | collected 2018-10
CAGCTTTACAACACTCCAAACCTTTCTGCATCTGCATATCGTGCACATGTTGAAAAAGAGAAGTGCGTAGCTTGTGGTAAGTGCGTGGAGATTTGCCCGGTTGGTGCTGCTAAGCTTGGACAGAAGCTTTGCAAGAAGGATGGTTCCGAAGTGAAGTATCCGAAGAGCGAGCTTCCTGATGCACGTAAGTGGGGTCCGGATAAGTGGAACTACAACTTCCGTGATGATGCAAAGATCAACTGCTACGATACAGGTACAGCTCCATGTAAGACTGCTTGTCCTGTACACTTGGCTATCCAGGGTTACATCAAGATGGCTGCTGAAGGCAGATATGAAGATGCATTAAAGCTTATCAAGCAGGATAACCCATTCCCAATGGTATGTGGTGCTGTATGTAACCGCCGCTGTGAAGATGCATGTACTCGTGGTACCATCGATCAGCCACTTGCAATTGATGAAATCAAGAAGTTTATCGCTTCTTTAGACTTAAAGAAAGAAGACCGCTATGTACCTCTTTGCGAGAAGCATGATGGTGGTATGTGGTCAGATGATTACAAGGTAGCCGTTATCGGTGCAGGTCCTGCAGGACTTTCCTGTGCATACTTCTTGCGCTTAGATGGTTATCCGGTAACCGTATTCGAGAAAGAAAGCCGTCCGGGTGGTATGCTTATGAACGGTATTCCTTCTTATCGTTTGGAAAAAGACATCATCGAAGCTGAAATCGATGTTATGAAGCAGATGGGCATCGAGATTAAGTGTGGTGTTAACGTTGGTGAAGATGTTACTATCCAGAGCTTACGTGAGCAGGGATACAAAGCGTTCTTTATCGCAGTCGGATGCCAGGGCGGACGTCTCGCAGGTGTACCGGGTGAAGACGCACAGGGCGTTCAGACCGGTGTTGATTTCTTACGTAAGATTAACCTTGACCATGAAGCTAACCGCTTAAGCGGTGATACCGTAGTAGTCGGTGGTGGTAACGTAGCTATCGACGTTGCAGGTAGCGCACTTCGTGCAGGTTCTTCCAAGGTTACCATGCTTTGCCTTGAGTCTCCGGAAGAAATGCCTGCTGCAAAAGATGAAGTTGCAGAAGCAAAAGAAGACGGTATCGAGATCAAGAACGGCTGGGGTCCGAAAGAGATCTTGGTTGAAAACGGAAAAGTTACCGGAATCGTATTTAAGAAATGTACTTCCGTATTTGATGCGGATCACAGATTCTCACCGAAGTATGACGAGAGTGAGACTATTACCATTCCTTGTGAGAACGTACTTCTTTCCATTGGTCAGTCAATCCAGTGGGGCAAGTTGTTAGAGGGCACCAAAGTTGAACTTCGTCCGAACGGCGGAATCATTGCTGATCCTCTTACCCGTCAGACTGCAGAGCCTGATATCTTCGCAGGTGGTGATGTATTTACAGGACCTAAATTCGCTATCGACGCTATCGCAGGCGGACGTGAAGGTGCGGTTTCCATTAACCGTTTCGTACATCCCGGTAACAGACTTGATCTTGCCCGTGATCGTCGTGAGTTTATCGAGCTTGATAAGAACGACATTGAAGATCAGACCAAGCTTGAGACATTTGATAATGCTCAGCGTCAGATCCCCGGAAAGAAAGCCGGAGTTGCAAAGGAGACCTTCGATGACTTACGTCTTTGCTTAACTGAAGATCAGGTTAAGGCTGAGGCTAAGCGTTGCTTGGGCTGCGGTGCTACAACCGTTGATGAGAACCGTTGTATCGGATGCGGACTTTGTACTACAAAGTGCGAATTCGACGCAATCAAGCTTCACAGAGATCATCCGGATGCTTCTAACATGTGCAGAGCAGAGGACAAGGTTGGCAAGCTTCTTCCATACGTAATCAAACGTGGTGGAAAGATTGTAGGTAATGCCCTCACCGGATACAGAAAATAATCATATAGATTTTCAGAGGCGACAGTTCCTGTCGCCTCTTTTTTGTTTCTGTGATAAAATTACATTATCTACAGGTATAGGGGGAAGGTACATGCGACTAACAATTCTTGGGGCGCGAGGTTCCGTGGCGGTTTCCGGAAGGGAGTATCTGGAGTTCGGCGGAGCCACCACCTGTTATTTGATTGAAACAAAAGAAAATGCCGTTTTTTTGGATGCGGGCAGCGGAATACTACAAAGCCCGGACGTATGGGACAAGAGAATTTCCGTATTTTTAACCCATCCTCACTTGGATCATTTGCTGGGATTGCCTTTTTTTAAAGCATTGTCGGAACCGGGTAAAGAAATAACCATTTATGGTAATGCCGGAAAGTTTTTGTCCGTAAAGGATCAGGTGGATGGCGTTTATTCCAATCCGCTATGGCCGGTGAAATTGGAGGAGTATCCATCTAAGCTTGTATACAAGGATTTGGAAGAGGAAAGGGAAATCTCTTTATCCGATGTAACCGTGTCCTGGATGAAGGGAAAACATCCGGGTGGCTCATTGATTTATAAAATCACATCGGAAAAAACCACTGTAGTCTTTGCCACGGATTATGAGCAAAGCAAAGAATCGGATGAGAAGCTGATTGATTTTGCAAATGACTGTGATCTTTTCATATGCGATGGTCAATATACAAAAGAAGAGTATCCAAAAAGAAAAGGTTATGGTCATTCCACCATGGAGCACAGCGTGGAGATATTTGAAAAGTCGAAAGCAAAAGATTTATTGATTACCCATCATGATCCTTTCCATAAGGATGAGATGCTTTTAAATATGGAAAAAGAGTTGCAAAGGGAAAATAACCGGATACGGTTTGCACGAGCGGGGGAAGTAATTGAATTATGAAAAAGATTTCCAGGGAGAGATTGATTAAAATTGCCATCGGTATATCCGCTGAAAAAGATACGGATATTCTGTTGGAAAACATTTTGACAGAGGCCATGCGTTATACGGATTGTGATGGTGGTACTTTGTATATTTGCGGGGAGGATTCCTTGGAATTCCATACCGCCATTACCAGATCTAAACAATTCTATATGAGTAAAAGGCAGGGGAATATGACTCTTCCCCCGGTGCCTTACTCCAAATCTCATGTGTGCGCCTGCTGTGCCATGGAAAAGAAAAAAATCAATATTGCCGACGTCTATGAATCGGAAGAATATGATTTCCATGGTGCACAAAAGTATGATGCCTTAAATGATTATCGAACCCAGTCCATGCTGGTACTTCCCATGGAAGACGATAAAGGAAAAGTCATCGGGGTGCTGCAGTTTATAAACGCAACGAATGGAAAGAGAGAAATTGTTCCCTTCCCGAAAGAATGTGAAGAGACCATTTACGCATTAAATTCCTTAGCGGCAGTCAGCTTAAACAATCGAAAATTATCAGAGCAGATATTGGCTTTGTTACACAGTTTTGTGGAGGTAATGGCATCTGCCATCGATACTCGAAGCCCTTACAATGCCAATCACTCGAGATCCATGGCAAAGTATGCAGAGAAATTTATCACATGGCTGAATACAAGCGACAGTTCCTGGAAGTTTGAGGAAAAGGACATCGATCCCTTTATTATGAGTGTATGGCTTCATGATGTTGGAAAACTGGTAATTCCTTTGGAGGTTATGGACAAGCCCACCCGTCTGGGAGATTTGGAGCCGGGATTGATGCATAAGATTTCTACCGGCATCTTAATGGAAAGAATAAAAGGCCTTGAACATCCGGAACAGAAATCGGAAGCGGATGCAAAAATCAAAGCTTTGGAAGATGCGAAGGCTTTGTTTTTAGATGTAAATTCTGCCGGATTTTTGCCGGATGAAAAGCTGGATGCCATTAATAAAGCAGGTGAGCTTACGGTGCATATGGATACCGGAGAAGAAATACCTCTTTTGGATGAAGATGAACTAACGGCCCTTACGGTGCGAAAAGGAACTCTGACTTCGGAAGAGCGCGGCATCATGCAGTCTCATGTGGTAAATACGGAAAAGATGTTGTCCAAAATGATTTTTGACGGGGACTATGAAAAGGTGCCTTTGTGGGCAGCTTCTCATCATGAGTTTTTAAATGGTACCGGATATCCGAAGAAGCTTATGGCAGAGGATTTACCAAAAGAAACCAGACTGCTTACCATTTTGGATGTGTACGATGCTTTAACGGCGGAGGATCGACCTTATAAGCCGGCCATGCCTACGGAGAAAGCCTTTGGAATCTTACATTCCATGGCGGATGACGGACAGATTGACGGAGAGATATTGGCATTGTTTGAAGAAAGCGGTGCCTGGAAAAAGGATTCATAAATTGAGGGGATAGTATGAAAAAATCATCATTACAACAGGCGGCTGTGGCGGCCTTGGTGGCGGCAGCAGTTACGGGCGTTGCCTTTTTTGGCGGATTGGATTGGCTGGACAATCGTGTGGCGGATACACTGTTTCAAAAAAAGACGGTGTCCTCCGGAGATATTGTGGTCATCGGAATTGATGAAGAGGCTTTGCAGGAATACGGTCCTTATTATAATTGGGACAGAACCATTATGGCAAAGGCGTTGGAACAATTGAATGCGGATCCCGCCAACAAACCGGCAGTGGTGGCGGTGGATGCTTTGTATTCCGGTACCACGGAGGCCGATCAGGATCAGGCTCTGGTGGATGCAGCCCGGGATTTGGGTTGTGTGGTTATGGGGGCTTCCGGAGCATTTGAAAATAAGATGGTGCTTCAGGAGGATGGTTCTTATGTCTTTACACCCTATGTTTTGACCTCCTACGAAGAGTCTTTTGGTGAGTTGAAAGAAGTTACAACAACCGGTCATATCAACTCTATGTACGACTCTGACGGCGTTTTGCGACATTCTATCCTTTATATAGAAAACTCGGAGGGAGAAAAGGTATATTCCATGCCTGCCATGGTAGCCAAACTGTATAAAGAGGATGTGACCTATCCCCAAACCGATGCCTACGGTCATTATTATGTGGCCTATACGGCTACGCCTGGAGATTATTATGATGGGGTTTCCGTAAAGGATTTAATTGATGGCAATGTGCCCTCGGATTATTATGCGGGAAAAATCGTATTTATCGGTCCCTATGCCGCAGGATTGCAGGACAATGTCATTACTCCCATTGCCAGGGATAAAAACATGTTTGGCGTGGAGTATCAGGCCAACGTGGTTCGCCAGCTTTTGGACGGCAATTTCAAGAAAGAGACAAAAAACAGTTGGCAGTATTTGTTGCTGTTTTTGGTTTGTTTTGCCGCTTTATTGTGCTTCCAGAAAATGAAACTGGTTTTCTCAACCATATCCACCGTGGCTGTGATTGGAATCAGTTTGGGACTTGCGGTTTTCCTTTATGCCAAGGGTTTTGTGATTCATCCGTTCTGGATTCCCGTGGGAATCTTTACGGTGTATGTGGTTACCGTGGTTTACAACTACTTAAAGAGCCGTGCGGAGAAAAAGGAAGTAACAAAGACCTTTGAACGCTATGTGGATACCGCAATTGTAAATGAGCTTCTAAAAGAAGGCAAAGATGTCTTAAATCTTTCCGGTAAAAGTTGTGATATTGCCGTATTATTTGTGGATATTCGCGGGTTTACCACCATGTCCGAGGGTATGAGCCCGGAGCAGGTGGTGGCTATTTTAAATGAATATCTTACCATGACCAGTGAGTGTGTACGAAAGAATAAAGGTACCTTGGATAAATTCGTTGGAGACTGTACCATGGCCTTTTGGGGAGCACCTCTTACCATGGAGGATCCGGTGTATCATGCTTTGCAGTGTGCCAAGGATATTATTGACGGGGCTGCGGAATTATCTGCTTCCTTTATGGAAAAATACGGGGTTCCTTTAAATGTAGGTGTGGGTGTGAACTACGGACCTGCGGTCGTGGGCGATATCGGCTCCGTCAGACGCCGTGATTATACAGCCATCGGAGATACGGTAAATACCGCTTCCCGCCTGGAATCCAACGCGCCTGCCGGAAAAATCTACATCAGCCGTGTGGTATGTGATATGATGGGAGAGCGGATTAAAACCACCTCATTGGGAGCTACCATCAAATTAAAGGGAAAGACCGAAGGCTTTGAGGTCATTGAATTCCACGGATTTTCATAGAGTTGGAGAAATAAAATGAAATGTGTTGTAATCGGCGGTGCCGAAATCAGAGATTATAAGCGTGCCGCCTCCTATCTTAGGGAAGATGATTATGTTATATTTTGCGACAGCGGACTATATCACAGTAAGGGCTTAGGCATAAGCCCTTCTTTGATTGTGGGGGATTTTGATTCCTACGGAGAGGATTTAAGTACCTGGGAATCTTTAGGCACGGAGATTATCCGTCTTCCCAGGGAAAAGGACGACACGGACTCGGTGTATGCCATAAAAGAGGGAATCAGACGAGGCTATGAGGATTTTATTCTCCTTGGTATGGTAGGAAACCGATTTGATCACAGCTTTGCAAATGTATCGGCACTGTTATATTTAAACTCGGAAGGAAAGCATGCCATGATAGTGGATGATTATTGTGAAATGGAGGTCATTGACTCCGAGACTTACGTGACTTCGGACTACCCCTATTTTTCTCTTTTAAATATTTCCGGGGAAAAGAATGAGATTTCCATAGAACATGCCAAGTTCCCATTGATTCATGGGGAGATTACCAGTGAGTATCAGTATGCGGTCAGCAATGAAGTCCTGCCGAAAGAAACCGCAAAAATAACCCTGCACAGAGGCAGGGTCCTTTTGATTCGTGATTTTAAATAATGTCTTTTTTGAAAAATCAGATCTTACCGATGGTGGTCTGATTTTTCCCGTTACTCTTTGAAGCATACAGCGCTTTATCCGCAATGGCCAACACTTCATCGAAAGGAATGGAACCGTAGCTGGTAACCAGTCCGGCACTGATGGTAAAGTGCTCGTCCGTGAAAGGATAGGACTGTTCGGAGAATGCCTTTCGGAATTCTTCCATTTGTATACGATGCTTCGTCACATCTTCGTCCATAAACATAAACAAGAACTCTTCTCCACCGAATCTGGATACAATAACGGAATTCGGATCTAAGGTCTTACTTACATCATAGATGCGTTTTAGAACTTCATCCCCGTTTTCATGTCCGTAAGTATCGTTTACATGCTTGAAGTTATCGATGTCTGTCATAGCCAAAGAAACAGGCTTGTGAAGACTTAAGTCTTTAAACATTTTTACAAGGTAATTATCAATGTAGTATCTGGAATATACCTTGGTTAAAACGTCATGCTTTAATCTTTCTTCGTAGGCTTTTTGCTTTTCGTCGGATTCCTCAATCATACTTTCCGCATTGATAAAGAAGTCGTAAAGAATGTTTGCGGAAACATAAACCAGTGAAGAAAAGATGCACGCGATCACTGCAGATTCCGCCAGAAAATGAACGGGAAGCTCGCTGCCGATACAATAATCCGTGATAGCGGAAGCAATGATTGCCACAAGAGTCAGAATATAAATGATGCGTTTGATGGTTTGATCCTGAAATACAACGGAATATACCAAACCGAAGCATGGAAGAAGCCACAGGATGACAAAGGTTGAGTGGAATAGGGCGATTATCGTACAAATTGTCGTAAGGCCCACTCCACAAATCCGGTTCTTAAAGTCCTCTGTGTATCCGTAGGATGAATTCACCACACTGCAAATACAAAAAATAGCACCGTTAATTAAAAACGGTAATACAACTTTAAGTAGGAAATATGCCTTTGGCTGATAGGATAAAATGTCCTGATATAAGAAGACCAAATAGACAACGAAATCTATGATGGATAGAATGACCCATGCGTAGAGCATGAAGTCTGTCATCAACCCCCGAATTTTTTTGATATTTAATTCCATGTAAAACCCCTTAGTAGTTTGGGAAATGAAAATGCATCTCCTCAAGATAGTCTTATTCTATCACAATGAGTTTGGAAAAAAAATAGGATTTCGGTGGAATTTACGTTATTAAAAAAAAAGAAAGCCGATTATAAATAATCGGCTTTCAGGGGAGAGTGATATGAAAAATTTCATAACTCCTGAAGCTTCTGCACTAAAACCTCAAGAGCATAGTTATAATAACATAAATCAAAAATCTGTCTAGAGGCAAATAACAGAATGGTAATTTTTGCAATAACGAAACGGTTTTCGAAAGAGTTATTGCAAAAGTATGTGAACAAACTGTGTCCTTTTTGTGTCCATTGGTGTAGTACAATAATTTCACCTTTTAAAGGGAGATGTGATATAGGCAGATGGATTCCTTTTACTTACTGCACTTTTTATAAGTAAAAGGAATGTCATTCGCCTGAACTAGTGGGATGAGTTGTTATATAGTACAGGGACGATTCCGTGACGGAATCGTCCCTTTTTTGGTGTTTACATTAAATTTTCCAAAAGTGAAATGTAGGCGTCTTCGTAATTGGATCGCCAATTGGTACAAATGGATTTTGCCTGCTCCTCAGTGGAAACATGGAAGGTAAAGTCCATAACGCTTCTGGTTTCTTCCGCCATATGGAGGTGAACATAGTAGCCGCCGGTGGTGGAAGGATAGTAGTTGGAAGTAACGGAGTTTTCTTTTTTCATTTCCAAACCGTTTTTTTGGAAGAAGTTTTTGGTGTCTTCCTCAATGGACTCCGTGATTCTTTCCTGAAACAGACTTAAGGTATCTAAGCCCTCCGCCGTGATTTTATAAGTGGTTTCGTTGGCACTCTGCTCTGCGGCAATCATGGCGGACTCTACCAGGTCGTTTAAAATCTGCTGGGTATTAAAATAATCCGTATAATTTTCGGAAATAAAAAATTCCGTAATCTGCTTGTTGCTTAAGGCAAAATCTGCCTTTGACAAAAGGTTTAAAGCGGTAATTTTATATATGAGATTGACTTCTGACATTAAATAAGTTCCTTTACAGCGTCCGCTACCTTTCTTGCAACTCTTTCATCAAATGCCTCCGGCATAATAAAGTCTTCGCATAATTCCTCGTCGGATACCAAAGATGCGATGGCTTCCGCAGCGGCTAATTTCATTTCTTCCGTAATCTGTTTTGCGCGTCCTTCCAAAGCTCCTTTAAAGATGCCCGGGAAAGCAACTACATTGTTGATCTGGTTCGGGAAGTCGCTTCGACCGGGTCCCACAATGCGTTCCCCTGCAGCCTTTGCCGCATCCGGCATGATTTCCGGAACAGGGTTTGCCATAGCAAAAATAATGGGATCCGAATTCATGGAACGAACCATATCCTGAGTTACGGAATTTGGAGCAGACACTCCGATAAAGATATCCGCACCCTTTAGGGCATCTGCCAAAGAACCGGAAAGGTTTTCCAAATTGGTGATTTTAAGCATTTCTTTTTTCATATCGTTTAGGTTATCTCTGTCTTTGGAGATAATTCCGGTTCTGTCACATAAAATCGCATGCTTGAATCCATAGCGAAGCAAAAGCTTTGTGATGGCAATGCCTGCAGCACCGGCACCGTTTACAACGATACGACAGTCTTCCTTTTTCTTTCCGGTGATTTTTAAACTGTTGATGATGGCGGAAAGTACTACGATGGCGGTACCGTGCTGGTCATCATGAAATACCGGGATATCCAAAGTCGCCTTTAAGCGTTCTTCGATTTCGAAACATCTGGGAGCGGAAATGTCTTCCAAATTGATGCCGCCAAAGGTAGGAGCCAAAGCGGTAACGATTTTTACGATTTCATCCGTATCCTGTGTATCTAAGCAAATGGGGAAAGCATTTACATCGCCGAATTCTTTAAAGAGAACACATTTCCCTTCCATAACCGGCATGGCTGCTTCCGGTCCGATATTTCCTAAGCCTAAAACCGCACTTCCGTCGGAAACTACAGCAATGGTGTTTGCTTTTAATGTATATTTGTATGCGTCTTCCTTGTTTTCCGCAATCAGCTTGCAGGGAGCTGCAACACCGGGAGTGTAGGCAAGTGCCAAATCCTCGCGGGTTTTTACCGCTGCTTTTGCTGTGGTGGATATTTTCCCGTTCCACTCTTCATGAAGTTTGATTGCTTTTTCATCGTGTGTCATAAGACGCCTCCTTTATTTCAAAACACTGCAAAATGTATCATAGCAAATAGAAAAAAACCTTGCAAGCCAAAGGCGGGATAGAGTATAATTCTCCTATATTAAGACAGACGTTGGTCGGACGTGTAGGGTCATAGTCGGTTCAGACATTTTTTCCATTAGGTTTATTTAAGGATTGTATTTTAAAATTTTACATATTTTATATTGAAAAGGAGTTTTTATGGCAGATAATCGAGCAAAATATGAAACTTTATCCGCTGCGGTTCTAAAGGATTTGTGTAAGGCCCGTGAAATCAAGGGTACTTCCAAAATGAAAAAGGAAGAACTGGTGGAAGCAATGCTACAGCAGGATATCATTGATGCACAGGCTGCACAAAAAGAAACAAAAGAGGAAGCAAAGCCGGAAAAGAAAAAGAATGTTTCTGTAGTAAAACGTCCTGCAAAGAAAGCGGAAAGTGCTCAAAAGGCTGAGGGAGAAGAAAAGAAGGAAGCTGCACAAAATACGGAGGAAGCTGCGGAAGAGCCGGAGATTCCTCACTATGATGACGAAAAGCCCTGTTACGGTATTTTAGAAGTGTTGGCAGACGGATACGGATTCATTCGTTGCGAAAACTACATGCCGGGTGAAAATGACGTCTATGTATCTCCGTCTCAGATCAGAAAGTTTAACTTAAAGACGGGAGATATCATTTCCGGACGCACCAGAAAAAACAATCCTACGGATAAGTACGGTGCACTTTTATATATGAACGAAATTAACGGATACGATCCGGAAAAGGCGGCAAAACGTCCGAACTTCGAGGATTTAACTCCGATTTTCCCAAATAAGAGAATTCGCTTGGAACGTCCCGGAAGTACCGTTGCCATGCGCCTTGTGGATTTGATTTCTCCCATCGGTAAGGGCCAGCGTGGTATGATTGTGGCACAGCCTAAAGCCGGAAAGACCACACTGTTAAAGCAGGTGGCAAAGGCCATTACCGAAAACAATCCGGAGATGCATTTGATTATTTTGCTTATCGATGAGCGACCGGAAGAAGTTACGGATATGAAGGAAGCCATCGAGGGTAAAAAAGTAGAAGTTATTTACTCTACCTTTGATGAGAAGCCGGAGCATCACAAGAGAGTATCCGAAATGGTAATCGAGCGTGCCAGAAGACTTGTGGAGCACGGTGAGGATGTTGTGATTTTATTGGACTCCATTACCCGTTTGGCAAGAGCGTACAACCTTACGGTTCAGCCTTCCGGACGTACATTATCCGGTGGTTTGGATCCTGCGGCACTTCATATGCCAAAGCGTTTCTTTGGTGCCGCAAGAAA
>JAEEGL016890818.1_pt1 | contig 11285 bp, 7 predicted proteins | sample 9134231 | NCBI WGS metagenome assembly JAEEGL01 (sample SAMN16246548, study PRJNA631951) | gut metagenome | biome: gut microbiome; feature: rumen; material: fiber-attached | host: Bos | place: Iran: Karaj | collected 2018-10
AGATGTCGACGTCATTCTGGTCGGCGGCGGTGCGATCGTTCTGCCGGAAAACCTGGCCGGAGCGAAGACCGTGACCAGGCATGAGTACGGCGGCGTGGCCAATGCAATCGGTTCGGCGATCTCGAAGGTCAGCGGGACTTATGAGCAGCTGATCGATTATAATGAGGTTCCCCGGGAAGAGGCGCTGGAAATAGCGAAGACCGAGGCGGCAGACCTTGCGGTGAAGGCGGGCGCCATTCGGGACACGGTAGAGATCATCGATGTCGAAGACGTGCCGCTGCAGTATTATCCCGGGAACACCTGCCGGGTGAAGGTGAAGGCGGCGGGGGATCTGGCGTAAACGGTCAGGCCTGCAGATCATGTTTTCGAATGAGGGAGAGCGAGAGATCCATCGAGGATTTCTCGCTCTCTCTGCGTGATGCCAGTTGTCAGGCGCTGAAAGTGCTGTCAGGAATCGAGCTCCAGGCACGCGTCAAACGCACTGCACGTCGCGTCGCCGATCAGGCCGATCTTTCGGGCGTCGCCCACGACGTAGGTCTCCGGAACGGCGTCCTTCAGCGACTCGATCATCGCCTCGTTCTTCTTCAGGCCGAACGCGTTGACGACCGTGTCGCAGGGCAGGAACTGCTCCTCGCCCGCGGCGGTCTGCACCAGCACCCCGTCTTCCCGGATCTCCAGAACTTTCGTCTCATACATCACCGCCGAGGCGCCCTCGCGAAGGCGTCTCTGGAAGATCGGAACCGTGAAGTCCTTGATCTTTGAGGTGATCGCTTCCTCGGACATCATCTCCACGACCGTAACGTCTTTTCCTTCGTGGCCCAGCTGCATCGCGCACTCGGAGCCGGAGAGGCCGCCGCCGCACACCACGACGCGGCCGCCGACCGGGACCAGCCCGCGGTCGACCTGCGAGACCGTGACGACGTTCGCCCCGTCAATGCCGGGGATCGGAGGCGCGAATTCGTCGGCGCCCACCGCGATGATCAGGGCGTCCGCCGCGAGCGCTTTCACGACCGCGGGAGTCACTTCGGTATTCAGGTGGACCGTGATGCTCGGGTCGGAAAGGACCTTCCGGGTCTGGAAATCCAGATATCGGCGGAAGCCGTCCTTCAGCCACAGCGCGGAGGCTTCCTGCAGCCTTCCGCCGAGCCGGTCGGCCTTCTCGCAGATGTGTACGTCATGGCCGCGCTCCGCGAGCGTCCGCGCCGCGTACATGCCGGCAGGGCCGCCGCCGGCGATCACGACCGTCTTCTTTTTCTTCATCGGGATGAAGCGCGGATAGCGGTACTCGCGTCCCATGCGCGGGTTCACCGCGCAGCCCCAGAGGTGCGCGTCCTTGCCGGCATTCCGCAGGCAGTACATGCAGCGCATGCAGGGCGTGATCTCATCTTCCTGACCGCGCTCGCCTTTCACGATCATGCGGTCGTCCGCCATCAGGGCCTTCGCCATCGCGACGATGTCGGCCTTCCCCTCGGCGAGGATCTGCTCGGCCAGATCGAGCGTATTGATGCCGCCGACCACCGAGATCGCGACCTTGTCGCCCAGCGCTTCCTTAAACGCGGCGGCGTGCTCGACATTGCACCCGCGCTCGATATAGTAGCCGGGCATGTTGTAGCTGGTCGCTTCGCCGTAGAAGAGCGTGCCGGTCGAGACGCAGAGCATGTCGATGTACTTCGACGCTTCCTTCAGGAACGCGATGCGCTCTTCGATGTCCGTGGCGCCGGGCAGCCGCTCGTCGCCGACCACGCGCACCTCGATCGGGATGCGGCCCTTCGTGACCGAATACATGGCCTCAAGGACCTCCATCGGGAACTTCCAGCGGTTATGCGCCGAGCCGCCGTAGGCGTCCTCGCGGCGGTTCCAGAACTTCGAGAGAAATGCCGAGAGCAGGTTTCCGTGGGCGATATGGCACATGACCATGTCGAAGCCCGCGTCCATGCAGCGTCTGGTCGCCTGCATGAAGTGTTCGATGACGACGTCCATCTCGGCGCGGCCGATCTCGCGGTACAGAGACTTATCCTTCGGGAAGATGTCCACGACCGACGGCACCCACGCCTCGATGTCGTTCAGCGCGGCCCACTGGCCCGCGTGGATCAGCTCGGCCGAGAGATTGCAGTCATAGCGGTGGATCTCCTGCGTGAGCTGGAACAGGCCCGCGCGGTCCATGTCGTTCGTGACGGACAGACAGCCGTAGAAGTCGCGCCCGTGCTCGAAGTCGACGGGCGTCGAGCCGATCGTGACCAGCCCGGCCCCGGTCTGCGCCTGCGTGCCGACGAACTCCAGAAGTTCGCGCGTGACGGCGCCGGACTCGAAGCCCGCGTGGTTCGTTACGATGGGAGAGTACTGAATGCGGTTCTTCATGTGCATCGTGCCGACGTCGATGGGCCGGTAGATGTGCGGATAGTGGTTCAGTGCCATATGTGATCTCCTTTTCGTGATATGAAAAAGGGCAATGCCGGTCCGCCCGGCATCGCCCCGTGTTCGGTCGGTATTATACGGCCCGCTTCGCGGCCAGAGCCTTACGCACGGCTTCGATGATCCCGTCCGCGTTCAGCCCGTAGGCGTCGAGGACTTCCTGCGCCTTTCCGCTGCGGCCGAATTCATCGTTCACGCCGTGGCGGATCACAGGGACGGGGCAGGAGCCGGCGACGCACTCGCAGACCGCGCTGCCGAGACCTCCGATGATATTATGCTCTTCGGAGGTGACGATCGCGCCGGTCTCTTTTGCGGCGCGGAGGATGAGCTCCTCGTCGAGAGGTTTGATCGTGTGGATGTCCAGCACGCGCACGCTGACGCCTTCCGCCGCGAGTGATTCCGCGGCTTTCAGGGCGGCCTGCACCATCAGACCGGTCGCGGCCACGGTCACGTCGCAGCCTTCGCGCAGGGTCACGCCTCTGCCGATTTCAAACGTATATCCGCCGTTTTCGTAATCCGTAACGTATTCCACTGCCGAACGGCCCAGACGCATATAAGCGGGTCCGTCATAGTTCAGGAGCGCTTTCACAGCCTGCTCCATCTCAGGGCCGTCGCAGGGGTTCAGGACGACCATGCCCGGGATCGTCCGCATGACGGACAAATCTTCGATACACTGGTGCGTCGCGCCGTCCTCGCCGACGCTTAAGCCCCCGTGCGAGCCGATGATCTTTACGTTCAGATGCGGGTAGGCCACGGAGTTCCGGACCTGCTCGAAAGCACGGCCGGTGGAGAACATCGCAAACGAGCACGCGAACGGCTTTTTCCCGCAGGCGGCGAGTCCGGCTGCGATGCCGACCATGTTCTGCTCGGCAATGCCGCAGTCCAGGAAGCGTTCGGGGCAGGCTTTCTTAAAGGTGCCGGACTTCGTCGCGCCCGCGAGGTCCGCGTCCAGCACGACCAGGTCGGGGTCCTCCGCGCTCAGGGCGGCGATGGCTTCGCCAAAGGCTTCCCGGGTGGCCTTTTTCGCAGGCTTTTCGGCGCCTCCCTCGGCGCAGTCGCCGTTTTCGGAAAGCTCCGCCTCGAGCTCCGCGATCCGTGCAGTCAGCTCCGCGCGTGCCTGCTCCATCTGCTCGTCGTTCGGAGCCTTTCCGTGCCAGCCGGCCTGATCCTCCATGAACGATACGCCTTTTCCCTTCGTCGTCTTCAGCAGGATGACGGTGGGCTTCCCCTTTACGCTCTGCGCGACTTCGAAAGCAGCTGCGAGTGCCTCGATATCGTGCCCGTCGCAGTGGATCACGTTCCAGTTAAATGCCAGCAGCTTCGCGTCGAGCGGCTCGGTCGGCATGACGTCCTGCGTGGGACCGTCGATCTGAAGACCGTTGATGTCGATAAACGCGCAGAGATTATCCAGCTCATACTTCGCGGCCGCCATGAAGGCCTCCCAGACCTGGCCCTCCTCGATCTCGCCGTCGCCCAGCGCGGCGTAGACGCGATAGTCCTTTCCGTCCAGCTTCCCGGCCAGCGCCATCCCCACTGCGGCGGAGATGCCCTGTCCGAGCGAGCCGGTCGACATGTCGACGCCCTTCACGCAGCGCATGTCGGGGTGGCCGGACATATGTCCTTTAATGCTCCGGAAAAGCTCCAGATCGCTCTCGGGGAAAAAGCCCTTCAGCGCGAGCACCGAGTACAGGGCGGGAGAACAGTGTCCTTTCGAGAGCACGAAGCGGTCACGGTCCGGATCGTCAGGACGCGCGGGATCGATGCGCATCACGCGGCCGTAGAGCACAGCCAGCGCGTCCATGATCGAAAGCGACCCGCCGGGGTGTCCCGACGCGGCGCGGTGAACGGCCTCCACTGCCAGAAGGCGGCCTTTCGCCGCCATGAGTTCGAGTTCCTTGATCTCAGTCTGATTCATGAGTCTGATCCTCCGTCAGCATGCATTTAAAACGAAATGCCGTTATTCTTCAACAAATGAGACGACCCCGATATAGGGCAGGTTCCGGTACTTCTGGTCATAGTCCAGACCGAAACCGACCACGAAAAGGTCATCGATCGTAAAGCAGTTGTAATCCGGGGCCAGCCCTTCCACGCGGCGGCGGGAGGGTTTGTCCAGCATCGTGCAGAGCTTCAGACTGGCCGGATCTCTGGCGCCCAGGATATCGATCAGGAAGGAGAGCGTGTTTCCGGTGTCGATGATGTCCTCGACGACCAGAACGTCCTTTCCCCTGATGTCTTCATCCAGATCCAGGTCCAGATGGACCTTTCCGGACGAAGTGGTCGAACCGCCGTAGCTGGAGCATTTGACGAAGGTGAACTTGACCGGGACGGTCAGGTGCTTGGCCAGCTCGCAGGTAAAGAACACGGCGCCCTTCAGTGTGCAGAGCAGGTGCAGTTCTTTTCCCTCGTAATCACGGTTGATCCGATCCGCCAGCTCGCGGATGCGCGCGTACAGATCTTCTTCGGATATCAGAACTCGAATCTCTTCTTTCATGGCAGCCTCCTGAATTGTACGGAACCCCCGGTCTCATCCGGGCGTTCTTAGTCATTTAATAATATAGCACAGTTTTGCCGAAAGCACTTTCGAAGATCGGGAAAATGTATTATAGTATATCCGATCAAATGTGCGGAGGAGCATTTATGGCGAAGCAGAGGACATATACCGGAACGAAGAAGGGCACTTCGGCGGCCAGACAGGGCAGAAGATCCCGCGTGGTCGGCGGAGGCTCCGGCACGAGCGGCGCGAATAACGGAAAGCAGGAGTACCGCTCGGTCCGCGACACCCCGGAGTATAAAGAGCGACAGAAGAAGAGCTTTATCCAGAACATCATCATTAACGCAGCGGTTCTGGGCGGTTTTGCCATCATGCTGCTGCTCCGCGGAACGAACACGGCGCCGAAAAAGGTCAGCATCCCGATCATGGTCGGCCTCGGCGTTCTGATCGTGATCGTGTTCATCGTTCAGATGAGGCAGCGAAGAAAGTTGGGCTTGTAGTGCCGGACAGACCGGTTTTAAGTGAGATAACATCGGTGATCCGGGGCAGCGCCCCGGGTCACATACTGTAACAGGCTTTTCGGCCTGAAAAGGAGGAACCATGTCGGACATTTTTGCGGAGAGACGCACGAAATTTTATGAGCTTATGGAGGACCGCTCGGTCCTGATCCTGTTCACGGGCAGCGCCCCGCAGCGCAGCGGCGATCAGGATTACGCGTATACGCCGGACCGGAACACCTATTACCTGACGGGCGTCGACACGCCCCTTCTGGTGTTCTGCGCCTCGAAACTGGGCGGAAAGGTCACGGAGCAGTGGTTCATTCCGCGCCCCGAGAAGCGCCACGAGATCTTCTATGGACACATGGAGACCGAGGAGGAGGCTTCGGAGCGTCTCGGCTGCCAGGCGTCCTATCACGACCGCTTCGAGCCGTTCCTGGACGGACTGTTCACCGCGAACCACATGGAGAAGGTCTGGCTGGATCTCGAGCGCCGCGCGCTTTCCGAGCCCTCCGGACAGGCGAACGTTCTGGCGCGCCGGCTGGCGAAGGCGCATCCCTACCTGCAGTTCGTGAACGCGGGAGCCGTGATCGGCGACATCCGCCGCGTGAAGGAGCCCGGCGAGCTCGACCTGATGCGGGAGGCCATCCGGATCACGGGGCTCGGCATTGAGAGCATCCTTGAACACATGGGCCCCGGTGTGAACGAGCGCGAGATCCAGGCGTGGTTCGAGTTTACGATCAAGACGAACGGCGCCTCGGACAATGCCTTCGCCCCCATCGTCGCCGGCGGCGCGAACAGCATCAGCCTCCACTACGGCACGAACAACTGCGATCTGGCGGACGGCGACCTTCTTCTGGTCGATCTGGGCGCGGAGTACGGTTATTACAACGGCGACATCACGCGCACGTTCCCCGTGAACGGAAAGTTCACCGAGGAGCAGCGGTACTTCTATGAGACCGTGCTCGAGGCGCAGGCGGCGGTGATCCGCACCGTGAAGCCCGGGATGCACATCACCGAGACCACGAAGATCGCGCAGGAGACGATGTTCGAGCGCTGCAGGGCGCGCGGCATCGCGGAGAACATGGATGACATGAAGCGGCTGCTGCCGCACGGCGTGAGCCACTATCTGGGACTCGACACGCACGATTCCGGCGAGCGCACAGAGCTTCAGCCCGGTATGGTGATCACGGTCGAGCCCGGCATCTATATTCCGGAACTCGGCATCGGCATCCGGATCGAGGACGACGTCGTGATCACGGAGGACGGCTGCGAAGTGCTGTCTCCGCAGATCATAAAGCAGCCCGACGAGATCGAGGCATACATGGCGGAGCATAACGTGTTTCTGAGATAAGGAATCACAGAGATTCAGAAGAGGCGGGCCGGCATTGCCCGGCGCAGCCTCACGGCGGCCCCGTGCGGGGCGGAAAGAGGGAGTTTTACTATGGCGGATTGTAATCACGACTGCGGAAGCTGCGGAGAGTCCTGCGGAGAGCGCACGGCGCCCATGGACTTCAGTGTCCCGATGAACAGCAGCTCGGACGTAAGAAAGGTGATCGGCGTGGTCAGCGGAAAGGGCGGCGTAGGCAAAAGCCTCGTGACGTCGCTTCTGGCCATCGAAATGAGAAAGAAAGGACTGAAGACCGCGATCCTCGACGGCGACCTGACCGGCCCGTCGATCCCGCGGATCTTCGGCATCCATGAAAAGGCCGCCGGGAACGCGTTCGGGATCCTTCCGAGCGAGAGCGCGGCGGGCACGAAGATCATGTCCGTAAATCTGATCCTGGATAATGAAACGGACGCCGTCATCTGGCGCGGCCCTGTCGTCGCCGGCGTCGTGAAGCAGTTCTGGACGGACGTCCAGTGGGGAGACGTGGACGTCATGCTCGTGGACATGCCCCCGGGGACCGGCGACGTTCCGCTGACGGTCTATCAGTCACTGCCGATCGACGGCATCGTCATCGTGGCTTCGCCGCAGGAGCTCGTCGGCATGATCGTGAGCAAGGCCGTGAACATGGCGAACGAGATGGATATCCCGGTTTTCGGCCTGGTCGAGAACATGGCTTATTACGAGTGCCCGGACTGCGGGAAGCGGCATGAGATCTTCGGAAAGAGTCACCTCGCGGAGCTCGCGGAGAAGTTCTCGATCGGGCTGACCGCACAGATCCCGATCGATCCCGCGATGGCGGAGGCCTGCGACGAGGGCAGACTGGAGGCGTTCGGAAACAGCTATCTGAGCGGGATGGCGGAGGAGTTGGCGAAGTAAGCGTAAGAGATCGCGAACGACGACAGTGGAATATGTTTGGAAAAGCCGGCTTTCTGCCGGCTTTTTTGTCCTTTTCCGGGTTTGGAGAGGTCAGATGATTGTAAGGATGGGAATTCGTATAGTAAAGTATATTTGCAAGATTATATTGGCAAGCAAGAGTACGGCATGTCGGTCAATAAGGCCGAGGCCTCGCTCTGTCGTCGGAGTTCTTTCTGTGAAAGCTGTTGTATCAGGAGGATGAGATCATGGCCGGGACTGCCTCTGAAAACCTTTTTTATTACTTCCGGCAGCTGTCCGCTGCCGACCGCACCGTGTACACGCAGCTGCTCACGGGTCTGAAGGCGATGCAGACAGACATCGCCTGTTCCTGCAGCGGTTTCGACGCTATGAAGCGGGCCGTGGACCTCGTGCTGGCGGATCACCCGGAGATCTTCTGGTTCGGCGGCTCCGGGAAGATGACGCAGCAGGGGTCCAGGTTCAGTTTTCAGCCGGAGTATACGGTGAACCAGGCAGCGAAGGCTGCGCGGGAAAAGAAGATCGGGCAGGCAGTCTCGGGATTTGTCCGAAGTGCCGCATCCTGCCGGTCGGACGCGGAGCGCCTGGAAAAGGCATATACCTGGCTGGTCGAGACGACGGTGTATGACGCTGGGGCGCCGGATAACCAGAACATCTGCAGCGTTTTTCTTAATCACAGGAGCGTCTGTGCCGGATACGCGAAATCCCTGCAGTACCTGCTGCAGCAGATGGGGATGGAGTGCCTGTACGTTTCCGGGACCGCGGCGAACAGAGGCGCGCACGCCTGGAATATCGTCCGTCTGGACGGGAAATATTATCACACGGACGTGACGTTCGGGGACCGCACTTTTTCCAGCGGTACGCCGCGGGGGAACGGCCTTCCGAAGGAGCTGGAACCGGAATACGCGTACCTTTGCATGAGCGACGGGGAGGCGTTCCGCGACCGCCGGATGAACGTCCCGGCAGGCACGAAGATTCCGGCCTGTCCGTCGGCGGAGATGTCCTGGTATCGCCGGAACGGTCTGCTCTTCAGCGGAGCGAATGATGCCTGGCAGGCGATCGCGCGCTCGCTGTCGCGCAGGCAGACTTACTTTTGCTGTCAGTTCGCGTCTCAGGCAGCTTATGACGTTTTCATGCGGGATATCGGGAACGGAAAGTTCGCGAAGCTGGCCATTGAAAAGCTGCGTCTTCGCAGCGTTTCGACCAGCACCAGTTCGGATCCGACGCTGCGGTATGCGGTGGGATGGCTGGCGTAGTGTGATAGAAATGATGATATGAGGAAAAACGGGACTCTGTCAGTCCCGTTTTTTGTTGTAGCACAGGTGAAAAACTGTTAAAATAGATACAAATCGCATACAAAAAACATACCTTTCGGACAGGAAGGCTTACGATACCCAGTAGAAGAAAGGATCAGGAAAAGATGTTTGGCATCAAAGGCACTGCATCACGGAGACGTTGGACAGGTTTAGTGCGCAGGGGGCTGAGCGTCTTTTTTTGCGCGCTTCTTTTCTGCCTGACGTTCCTCCCTCATTTTTCCCATGCCGCATCGAACGAGCCCACGCGGGTGATCAACGTCGTTTACGATGATTCCGGAAGCATGTATGTGGATGATAATAATCATCCTCTCGACACCTGGCGTCAGGCTCATTACGCGCTTGAGGTGTTCGCCGCCATGCTCGGCCAGAACGACACGATGAATGTGTATGCCATGGGCCAGTTTGATTCCCAGGTGCGAAACAGCGCGGATCCGCTGCTTACGCTCCACGGCGGCGACGGTGCGGCAGCAAATGCCGGCAAAGTCCATGATCTGCGGTTCAATGACAACGGAACACCGTTTAACGCGGTCAGAGAGGCATATGACGATCTGGCGGCGGTGTCCGCGGATGAGCGATGGCTGGTCGTTCTGACCGACGGTGAATTGTGTGACGGTGTTGATCCGCAGGGTTATCAGATCGTTATCGATCCGGCCGAAGTAAACGGTCTGTTCGCATCGAAGGCTCCCGGCATTTCCGTGATGTATCTGGGCATGGGAGTATTGGCACAGGGTTTTGCCGCGAACCTTAATAATGATCCGGAGAATGACATTTTTATTGAAACCGCGCCGAGCAATGCCGATATCCTGAACAAGATCACCGGTATCGCCACACGGATCTTTAATTCCAACAGCTTTTCGGTACCCGCATCTTCCGCATCGTTTTCGGTCGATATCCCCATGAGCGAGATGATCGTGTTTGCGCAGGGCGAGAATGTCCGGATCGACGGTCTGGAGCATACGGGTGCGGACGGCAGCGAGCCGTTTGAGGGATCGTCCGTGGAAGTGCGCTGGAGCGATCTGGATAACCCTCGCTACAGCGGTTTTACATATCAGGAAGACCGGTCCCTTCAGGGGCGTCTGGCTACGTTTACCGGCGCCCTTCCTTCAGGTGATTACTCGCTCGATATCGCCGGAGACGTGGCGACCATCGAGGTGTTCTATAAGCCGGATATCGACATTGCCGCCTATCTGATCGACGCGGACGGCCATGAAGTTACGGATCTTTCCAATCTCGAGGCGGGCGACTACACGATCCGGTTCGGTTTCGTGAGGACCGGAACGAATGAGCGGGTTCCGGCTTCGGGACTGCTCGGCGACGTGGATTATAACGCGGCCGTATCCATAAACGGAAACACGCAGGAAGTCCGCAGCGGAGATCAGATCACGATCGAAGAGGGCGGCCTGCTGATCGAAGCCGAGGCGCATTTCCTCGAATACAACACGGTCGCCACGACGCTGGATTACAGGGTCTACGCCAATAAAGACGTCACCTTCAACGTTCGAAACGATCAGGAGTTCCAGGTCGGCATGACCGGCTTCCGGGAGGGCGAATATCTCGAGATCGAAGCGCTGATCGACGGCCGGCCCCCGACGCCCGAGCAGTGGGCGCAGATGGGCGTGCCCGAGATCGGACTGGCGGATGACGGGGACAGGAATATCATTGAACGCATCTTCCGCCCGCTTCCCGACAGTTTCACCATCGAGAAGTCGGATGAGCCCGGCATTTATCGCGTATACCCGGTGCTGGAAGACGGAAGGCCGTCCTTCGGAACCTATGACGATACCGATTTCTCCCTGAATTTCACCCAGACGTTCGACAGCGGCGAGAGCTGGAGAGGAGATTTTGACAGTACGGCCCATATCCATGACGGCAGGTTTATTCTCTGGCGCCTGGTCCCGCTGTGGATCCTGCTGGCCATCATCGCGATCCTGGTCGGATACCTTCCTTTCGTGAAGTGCTACCTGCCGAGAAACCTGAAGAGGAGACCGGAAAGCAAGGGCAGATGTGCCACGCCGGGAGTGGCTCCGGTGAAAGGAAAAGGCAAGTTTGAGAAAAACCTGGCCTCCACCATCATTCCTTACCGGCCTCAGACCGGAACGATCCGGTATGTTCCGAAAGGCGTGTCGGGCGCTCCGATCCTGAAAGTGAGGGCGATCCGGGGGAATATGATGACGATCATGAACCTGAAATCGTTTGTGAATAAGGCAGTTACTTTCGACGGCGCCAGTGTCCGGAAGGATGATAAATCCCTGAATATACCGGCATCTGTCCGCATCCAGTATAAAGCC
>JAEEGL010287219.1_pt1 | contig 11284 bp, 8 predicted proteins | sample 9134231 | NCBI WGS metagenome assembly JAEEGL01 (sample SAMN16246548, study PRJNA631951) | gut metagenome | biome: gut microbiome; feature: rumen; material: fiber-attached | host: Bos | place: Iran: Karaj | collected 2018-10
GAATGAGAGAAAGCAAAGGCTGCCTCAGGATGTTTCTCCAGTTCATCCACTAATCGCTCTAAGAAAGTAGGTTTGGCAACATCATCACTTTCTGCAATCCATATATATTTGCCTTTAGCAAGACTAATACCTTTGTTCCATTGAATGAATGTGTTACCAGTATTTTTCTCGTTAAAAACTATATTGCTGATATGCTTGTTATTGCGGTAGCTTTCAATTATTTCTTTGCTTTCGTCAGAAGAACAGTCATCAAGGATTAGAACTTCAAACTCCTTGTATGTTTGTGAAAGCACACTATCAATTCGCTCTTTAAGATATGGAGCGTGATTGTAGTTTGGTATAATTACGCTAACGAGTGGAAGCATTTTTTCTCTTTGTTTTTTACTTAATGATGCCAATACCTTTTGCGGTATATGAAAGTTTTACAAAGGTAGGAAAAAAACAAGGAAAGAACAAATGAAACATATAAAATCATCCAAACATTTTGCTAATCAATAAAATTGGTTTATCTTTGTTTGGCTTATTTATGGATGAGAAAAGAAAGAAGAATATTGTATTCCTGATGTCGCGCTTTCTTGATGGAGGTATAGACACGGTTTTGGTTGAGTATCTTAGATATTTGGCCAAGGATGAACGTTATCAAATCACTTTGGCTATTGCCACTTATATGGATAAGCTCGAGGTGTTCCGTAATAGAATACCTAAGAATGTGAAAGTGATATACTTTAATCGTATGAAACTTCTCACTCGTGTGCCACAGAAACGTATAACCAAGCAAGCAGGTAGGATTTCCAAGCTATATGGCGAGATGATGAATCCTATTCTGAGAAGAAAAACTCAGCATAATATTCATAAACTTGCCAAGACTGCTGATTTGTTTATTGACTTTGATTGTTGTGCTTATTCTTTCTTGAAGTCTGTTCATACTAAGAAGATTGCTTTCTTCCATTTTAGCTTTGCACAGAGTATGGCGCAGAATCCAAAGCGCATGAAAAGAATCCGAAAGCAACTCGAAAAATATGATAGTGTTATCACTATCTCTAAAGCTATGAAGGACGAAGGATGCAAGATGTTCCCAGAGCTGAAGGATAAGTTGTTTGTTATCTATAATGCAAAGGATCAGGAAAGCATTCGTAGAAATGCCGAGATACCTGTTGCTGACGAACGTATCAAAGAACCATATTTCTTGGCTGTAGAGCGCTTGGAAGAATCGCAGAAGGATATTACAACCCTTTTGAAGGCTTATGCCCTTTTACGCAAAGAAAAAGACGTTAAGGAAAAACTATATATCATTGGAAAGGGAAACTCCGAAGAGCAGTTGCGACAGCTTGCTGTTGATTTAGATATAGACAAGGATGTAGAATTCTTGGGCTTTATCAGTAATCCATACCCTTGGATAAAAAATAGCAAACTGTTGTTGCATAGCGCAAAGTTCGAAGGACTTCCTACAGTATTGGTTGAGGGCTTACTTCTTGGAAAGTTGATGGTGTCGTCTGACTGCCCTACAGGTCCAAAAGAGATCTTCAATTATGGTAAAGCAGGTGTTCTGGTTCCTGTTGGCGATGCAAGGGCTTTTGCCGATGCAACTTACCAACTTCTTACCGACTCAGCCTTACAGCAACAAATTCTTCAGGGAGTAACAGAACGAGCATTCTACTTTACATTCCCTGCTATCGACAAGAAAATTTCTGAACTTTTGTAATATAATCTTTTAAACTATGATTTATGTAGCCGACAAGGGCCGTATGGCCAACAACATCTTTCAGTATGGTCATATGTATGCTTGGGCAAGAGAACATGGACGTAAGAGTGTTTCTATGCGCTTTGCTTATAAATATCCATATTTTCATATTACCCACACCAGATGCCACAGCTATTTGGTGTATTTACTTGCTAAATATGCAGCTAAGTTCCACTTTATTCCTACAGTTGAATACACATCATTTAAATCAGAATACAAGGAGGAAGAGGCTGTTATAAATAGTCACAAGAATGTATTGGTAAAAGGATGGCCTGTGCGCTATCCTGAACTCTACCTGAAGTATTTAGATGAGATAAGAGAACTCTTTGCCTTCGATCCTGTCATTCATAAGGTTGTAGATAAGAAATTAGCCTCATATCAGCAATCTATTAAGTTAGGCGTACACATCCGTAGGGGTGACTATAAGACATTCTTCAACGGAAGATATTTCTATACCGATGAACAATATCTTAATGTTATTAAAGAGTTTATTCGTATTCAGAAAGAAAAAGACCCGTCTAAGCGCATAGATGTGTTTATCTGTGGAAATGATCCTAAACTAAATAAATCGTTCTATATAGGAGCTTTAGGAGCTGAATATGTGCACTTCCCACAGGGAACAGGTGTAGAAGACATGTATATGCTTTCTCAATGCGATTATATTGTTGGAGCCCCAAGTTCTTATTCCCTTATTGCTTCTATGTATGATGATGCAACAAAACTGTATTGGATAAAAGATCCGCAGAAACAGTTAGAGGAAAGCGATTTCAACACCTTTAAAGTGCTGTTTAAGCAGTTTGATAATTGCTTTGAATAATGTTGAATGTTGAATTAACATTCTATTCCTTTTTCCTTCTTTATGATGTTGATGTCTCTTAGATCAACACGGCCGTTCTCGGGATTATAGCGTATGTTGAATTCCTCGTGTGAGCGCTTCCAACGGTTGTGGCTCCAGAGATAGATGCCTGGGTTGCGACGGATGGTCTTTTCAAGAAGGTTGAAATAAATGTCTGTGAGTTGCCAGTCCTCGTATTGTGATGCATCTGTTGTTATGAGTTTCATCTCACAATGATAATGACCTCTTGACACACGTGTAACATCAGCATAGAAAGCAGCCTGATTGGTTTTCTTTATCAGTCGCTCGCTTCCAGTCAGAACAGGAGTATCTTGATTGAGGAAGTTAAGCCAATGATGAATATTATTCCAGAAAGGCACCTGATCGGCAATATAGCCTATAACAATTGGTTTGCCTTGCTTACGGAATTCAACAATCCTACGTAACGATTCTGCCATAGGGATACATAATGCTCCCTGACGTTCACGCACATAAACAGAAATCTTATTGAAATATTCGTTTTCAAGAGGATGATAGATCTGACAGCATTGTCCTTTGTCTGATACCCAGAAAGGCAACGAGGTTATCCACTCGTAGTTGCCTAAATGACCCAGATACACGCCACATGACTGTCCTTTCTCCCAGCACTCGCTGATTTGTTCTGTACCCGAGAAAGTCATGCGTTTACGCATCTGCTTTTCACTCATGGTCATACCCTTTATGGTTTCAACCAGATAGTCGCAGAAATAACGATAGAAATCGTGTTCTATCTCTTTCAGTTCAGTATCGCTCTTCTCAGGGAACGAGTTCTTCAGGTTCTTCCAAATCACCTTGTGACGATATTTCACCACGTGGGCAATAAGCAAGTATAGGAAGTCTGAAAAGAGATAAAGCACACATAATGGTAACAACGATGCGAGGTACCATGTGCCATAGACTATGATATAAACGAAGTAATTGAGTATTTTCTTCATACCAGAATCCTTTTATTTTGCTGTCAGCTTATCGTTGACCATACGGAACATATATTGCTGTATGATAGCTTTCACCTCTTTCTCCATCTGTGCCTGTTCCTTAACCTTTCCAAGCAGGTTATGCTTCATTAGTTTGTCGTTAAGGGCATAAATGGCTTTAGTCTTGTTACCGTCAAACTGCAACACATATCCGTGCTTAACATACTGATAAATGCCATTAAGATAGTTCACAGCCCATGTCTGTTCCTTTGGTGTGTTTAGCACGTCAATACCAAAGCCGAAATAAGGTTTAGGATAGTTGAGCATACCAAGAACAGTGGGCAGAATATCTATCTGTTGAGCAACCTTATCCTGAATCTCAGGCTTGCGGTCGCTTCCTGGTTCAAAGATGATAATAGGCGAACAGAAACCACCTATATCTGTTTGATACTGCTCATGATCACTCAGGTTAGTATGATCGCTTGTCAGCACAAAGATAGTGTTGTTATACCATGGTTGTTTCTTGGCATTCTCAAAGAACTTGCGAATAGCCATGTCGGTATAGCGAATACATTTATGAATGATGATTCCCTCCTCAGGATAGGTTTTCTTGTATTTCTCTGGAACAACATAAGGATGGTGTGATGAGGCTGTGAAAACAGCTGTCATAAATGGTTCTTTCATCTCGCCCATCTTAGTAGCATAATACTGCAGGAAAGGCTCATCCCATATTGCCCATGTACCATCAAAGTCCTTATCGCCATCAAAGCGCTTGTCTTTATCAAAGTCCTCACGGCCATAGTACTCTTTGAATCCTGTGCTCTTGGCGAAAGCCATAAAGCCCATGCTTCCTCGTTGTGCACCATGGAAGAATGCAGTTTCATAGCCTTCATTACCTAATATTCCTGCCAGACCAGTTACATGGTTCATGGATGCAGGAGTTAGGAAGAATGGTTCAACAAACATAGGAATACTCGACAGAATACTTGGCATTCCGTCAATACTCTTTCGTCCGTTGCAGAAACTATATTTGAAAGTGGTGCTCTGAGCAATAAGACTATCCACAAAAGGTGTATAGCCCTTATATGTTCCGTTGTCGAGGTCTTTATTTAAGGCACCGATATATTCACGTCCGAAGCTCTCAACAATCAGCACAACAACATTCTTTTTCTTGAATGGTTGCATATCTGTTGCAGGCATATGAACAGGCGAATAGATGCTTGCCATCTCTTTGTCGTTGGCATAGTATGATGGTACGAAGAACACATTCTTACCAATGCTTCGATAGAGTGAGAAAGGTGTGTTTAGCACCAAGGCAGCATCAATAGGACGAGTAACGTATTGGTTGGCATTGCTGACGGTAATAGGGCGTACAGCAGTAGTGAAACCGCCACGAATACCTGCAACTATGAATGGAGCCACGAAAGCCAGACTTGCAAGGTTGCTAAGGTCGTATTTCCACCATGTCTGTGTTTCTGCCTTTAGTTGTGGAACACGATAGAGTTTCCACATTCCCCATATAATGATGATGGCAGCAAGCACAAAGTACCAATGGCTCAGGAACTCTTTGAAGAATATGCCACCCAGATTACTCTCGCCAGAGAACTCGCTGAACACGGTGGTTGTAGTTCTTCGCATAGTGTATTTGAAATACACCGAGTCGCAGAGGTTTATTACTAATGCAACTGAGTTCACAATAACAAACACCCATTTGCAAAGCATCTGATACCATTTCTGTTCTTTCCAATGAAGAGGAAACAACATCAGAACCACATAAAGTATGTTGGTGACAAAGATAGCAGAAGTGTCAAACAACAAGCTGCCACTTAGCAAGTCGAACGAAAATGTGGTATCACGGAAATAGCTGTAGTTCTCAAGAAAATAGCATCCTTGTGCCAGAAAATATACAGCATAGGCGATAAGCACATTACATATCGTCGCAACAAGAGGGGCAAAGGGTGTTTGAAATAACTTCTTTATCATGTTTTGTAAATTACAAATGACGAATTGTGTATTCTCTGTTGGTTAGCCCTTCCCCTTTGGGGAGGGATGGGAGAGGCTCTTCTTATACTTGCTGCATATCATGCAGTTTCTTGTAGTATCCGTCTTTGGCTATCAGCTCATCATGACTGCCTCGCTCCACGATAACGCCTTCGTGCAGAACGCATATCTCGTCGGCATTCTTGATTGTTGAAAGGCGGTGAGCAACAGCCACGGTGGTACGAGTCTTCATCAGGTGAGTAAGAGCCTCCTGAACAAGTCGTTCGCTCTCGGTATCAAGAGCCGATGTAGCCTCGTCAAGGATAAGGATAGGAGGGTTCTTCAAGATGGCACGTGCAATACTTACACGCTGACGCTGACCACCCGACAGACGACCTCCACGATCGCCAATATTTGTATCGAAGCCATTTTCTGACTCCATGATAAACTCATAAGCATTAGCTATCTTTGCTGCATTGGCAATCTCTTCATCGGTAGCTTCATCATTACCAAAACGAATGTTGTTCTTAAAACTATCGTTAAAGAGTATAGCCTCCTGATTAACGTTACCGATGAGGCTTCGCAAATCGTGTACGCCAAGATCCTTAACATTGATGCCGTCAATAAGCACTTCGCCTTCCTGCACATCATAGTAACGAGGAATCATATCAACAAGAGTTGATTTTCCTGAACCACTCTGACCTACCAATGCAACCATCTTACCCTTTGGAATGATAAGGTTAATATCCTTCAGAACATATTTCAGTTCCTTGGTGTTGCGGTCGGTATATGCAAAACTTACATGACGGAATTCTATCTCGTGTTCGAAATTGCTTATATGTTTTGCATTTGGCTTCTCTACAATCTCAAGCTCTGCCTTCAGAATCTTGTCAATTCGTTCCATAGAGGCAAGACCCTTTGGAATATTGTATCCAGCCTTTGAGAACTCTTTCAAAGGGGCAATGATACTGTAAAGCATTACCAGATAATAGATGAAGATAGGGCCGTCGAGAGCACCATAGTTGAGTACCAGAATACCACCCACCCAAAGCACAACGATAATCATCACCGTTCCTAAGAACTCGCTCATAGGGTGAGCCATCTGCTGACGAATGTTCACACGCATGATGTTGTCACGGTACGAGCTGTTTATCTTGTTGAAACGCTCGTTCATCTTGCCTTCTGCACAGAAAGCCTTGATGATACGAAGTCCGCCAAGAGTTTCCTCCACCTGACTCATGGTGTCGCTCCATAGCGACTGTGCATAGGTACTCTGAGATTTCAGCTTTCTTCCCACAAACCCCATGAACCAACCAAAGATAGGTACAAAGATTATGGTGAACAGGGTGAGCTGCCAGCTGATGGCTATAAGAGTGCCGAAATAAACAATGATGAGGATAGGGTTCTTGAAAAGCATGTCGAGACTCGACATGATACTGTTCTCTACTTCCTGCACATCACCACTCATACGTGCAATGATATCGCCCTTGCGTTCATCGCTGAAGAAACCCAAGTGTAACGATGTTATCTTCTGATATATCTCATTACGGATGTCGCGAACAACACCTGTACGGATAGGTATGATAGCTGCTGATGAAAGGAAATATGCCGCAGTCTTTAGGAAGGTCATGAATGCCAGGAACATACCTATGATGAGCAGGGTTGTTGTGGCACTTGTCTCTATCACAAGGTTCTGCACATAGTATGCCATGTTGTTCATCAGGATATCCTGAAAGCCATTAAGCTGCCAGTCCATCAGCTCGGTAGCACGAATACCGCCATCTACCTGAAACAATATCTGCAGGATAGGTACCAGTGCCAGGAAAGAGAAGATGTTCAATATAGCTGAAAGGATGTTGAAGATAATGGATAGTACCAGATACTTCTTGTAAGGTGGCACGAATCGACGTAATACTTGCAGAAATTCCTTCATAAACTTTTTTCTTCTGTGGCTGTTTACTGTTTTTATTCTGTTATCTCTTCACCAATGAGGGTTGCTGATGACGACCCTGTTATTCTCACCTTTACAAAGTCACCAATATGGTGGTTGCCTTTGTTGATGACAACAGCCTTGTTCTGCTCTGTGCGACCCATAAGCTGTTCTCGACTTCTCTTCGAGAAGCGTTCGAGAAGGATAGTAAATTCCTTACCCTCATCTTTCTTGTTCTGTTCTGCAGAAATCTCTGTCTGAAGATGTATAAGCTCGTTCAAACGGCGAATCTTCTCCTCCTCAGAAACGTTGTCAGGCAAATGCTTGGCAGCGTATGTACCAGGGCGCTCTGAATACTTGAACATGAATGCTGAGTCAAAGGCACACTCCTTAACGAGTGAGAGAGTCTGCTGGAAATCTTCCTCGCTCTCATTATGATAACCCACAAAAATGTCGGTAGTAAGACCGCAGCCAGGAATAATGCGCTTTATAGCCTCTACCTTCTGCAGATAGTCTTCGCGAGTGTATTTTCTGTTCATCAGCTTCAAGGTGCTGTTGCTACCGCTCTGAGCAGGGAAATGAATATGATTACACAGGTTTGGCTCTTCAGCAATAGCATGAAGAATGTCCTCAGTCATATCCTCTGGGTTAGAGGTAGTGAAGCGCACACGCATGTCTGGAACACTCTGAGCTACCTTACGAAGAAGCTCTGCAAACGAACACACGTGCAGTTCCTTGCCATCTTCCTCAGAGACGATGATGCCATTCTCAGGACGCTTGCCATTAGGCAGAAGTCCGTATGAGTTAACGTTCTGTCCAAGAAGAGTTACCTCCTTGAAACCCTTGTCGTGAAGGTCTTTCACCTCAGCAAGGATACTCTCTATATCACGACTGCGCTCACGACCACGAGTATAAGGCACAATGCAATAGTGGCAGAAATTGTTGCAGCCACGCATAATGCTTACGAAACCACTCACATGATTACCACCAATACGCTGTGGAATAATGTTGCGGTATGTCTCTGTTGTTGACAGCTCAACATCAACAGCAGGCTGTCCAAGCTCTGCAGAAGCAATAAGCTCAGGCAGGTTCATATATGAGTCTGGACCACACACCAGGTTAGCGTGATGGTTCTCAATCAAATCATCCTTTACACGCTCAGCCATACAGCCAAGGACACCCAGAATAAGGTTGCGGCCTTTCTTCTGTTCTGCCCACAAGGTGTCAAGACGGTTGTAAATCTTGTTTTCGGCATTCTCACGAATACTACATGTGTTGAGGAAGATAGCGTCTGCTTCGTCCTCATTTTCACATACATCATAGCCGGCCATCTTCATAACTGAAGCAACAACCTCGCTATCGGCTACATTCATCTGGCAGCCATAAGTTTCAATATATAATTTCTTATTCATCCTTAATTTTATTTAAGTTTCAGTAGATAAATGAAGTTAGATGGAGATATATGGAGTTAAAAGACATTAGTTTTATGGTATTGTCTTCTATCTCCGCCGCAGAAAGCGGCATAACTCCCTTTGACTTCCTATATCTACAAAACTTGTGAAAGTTTTGTATTTATTAGAGCATGCAAAGGTACTGAAAATAAATCAATTACGCAAATTTACGACTTGTTACCATCATTATGGCATATAACACGATGCCAGAGATGAATCCAGCTATAGCGTCAATAACGTAATGTGCCTGAATATAAACAGTTGCCATACACAGGAAAATATATATTATTCCAGTAAAGGCAAAAAGCTTCCAATTGCGTGTATGCCAGATGGCAAGCATACATATTGTTGAGATGCCCACATGCGAGCTTGGGAAGGCTGCTGTAGGGCGTTCGCCGGCATTATGGGCAGCCTCTACAAGATGATAGAAAAAGCCGTCCTGATAACCTGGCGAGGTGAGCATATCACGGTGTGTAAGGAAATAATCGCCTACATTAGGAAACACACCCTTTGCTATTTGGTCAACACCCACCGCCTTGTAATAGAACATCGGACCAGTCACAGGCAACAGGTCGTATATGATGTAGTAAATAAAGAACGAACCAACGACAACATACGCCACACGTGTAAACTCTTCATAACGATAGAAGAAGTAATACAGTAACGTCATTGCTATTATAGGGAAATAAAGAGCATAGCCCATATCCATCAGCTCGCTGATAATTGGCGAGGGGTAGTTTTGGGCAAACACCAATGCTGGCTGAAAACCAAACACGCTTTGCTCTAATTGTGCAAAGATATGGTCGAGATTAGGGAAAATGCGGTTTATCTCATACGTATCAGGATACCACCACGGAAGGAAAGCTGCCTGCACGGCCACTCTCGCAAACTTAGTCAGCCTACAGGGAATCAAACGGTATATTCCCCACATCGCAATAGTTATTGCACCAATATGAACACGCCCCCAGATCATAGCCTGAGGATTTTCTATCTTTGTATAAGTGAAAAGAATAATCAGAAGAGTGAGCAGCATATAAGCCAATACTATCCACTCAACGCCCATAAGACCCTTCTTTGGCTTCTTCTCAATCTCTATGAATTTCTTTAATCCTTTTTGTTTTCTTTGTACCATGCTACGGTTTTCTTTACGCCTTCCTTCAGTTGAACCTGTGGGTTGTAGCCCAGTTCCTTACGGGCTGGCTCAATATCACATCGCCAGTTGCGTTGTTTCAGAATATTATATTTGTCGTTGTTAAGAGCTGTCACATTGCCTGTAAGATGACCTAATTTGTCGCCAAAGAAAGTAACTATTCTCAGCACCCATATAGGGGCAGTAATGCGTATCCACCAAGGCTTACCCAGCTCTTCGTGTATGAGATTGCTGAATGTGCAGCTTTGATACACCTCGCCATCGCTAAGGAAATACTTCCTTCCAGTCTTTCCCTTCTCAATGGCAAGGAACACAGCCTGCACAACATCGGTAACATACACAAACGTGATGTCTTGCTGCTTGAAGCCCACGGCAAAATCGCTGTGGCCGGCAATACTCTCCACCATCATCATATAGTCTTTCTCACGAGGGCCATACACACCTGTAGGACGAAGAACCACAAAAGGCAGTTTCTCGTCATCGTTCAAGCCAGCATTCAGTTCATCAAGAAATCTCTCGGCAGCCAACTTACTTTCGCCATAAGCTGTGTTTGGCTTAGGGGTGTCGGTTTCAAGAATCTCTGTATATGGCTGCTCTTCACGAATAGCACCAAAGATACTCAGCGAACTAACATAGACAAAACGCTTCAAAGGCATCTGCAACTCACGAATGGCAGTCACAAAATTCTTTGTTCCTTCAGTGTTAATACGGAAGAAATCCTCTTTGTGCAAGCATTTAGTAGCGCCAGCGGCATGAACCACATAGTCAAACTCATGACCTTGCAGTTGTTCCTTGAGTTTCTCTTTCGACGAGAAGTCAAGTTCAATGAAGTTGATGCGTTCATCCTTTAAGTAGCGACGTGAACTGGTCTTGCGTACTGCAGCCCATGTGTCCATCCCTCTGCGGAGTGCTTCCTCAACAATAAAACTGCCGATGAAACCACTTGCACCAGTTATCAGTATTTTCATTATAACGTTATAAATAGCTATTTCGTTGCAAAGATATAAAAAAATGTGGAATGTGGAATGTGGAATGTGAAATTATGAGTTACCAAAGGTAACGAATAATCACTGACCGAGTGGATGCGGTCGGCGTAGCTGGTGCATCCGAATGAACGAGGGAAGTAATTGTGATTTACCAAAGGTAACGAGTTATGGAGATAATTATTATTTTCGTCCCTTTCGTTGTTTCAGGATTATTTTCGGGATAAAGACCATTAAAGCTACGGAATCTAACAGTCTTAC